>Ga0315336_1003147_pt1 | contig 22870 bp, 17 predicted proteins | sample ASW5metaG_FD_204512 | JGI IMG/M metagenome (GOLD analysis project Ga0315336, IMG submission 204512) | Ammonia-oxidizing marine archaeal communities from Monterey Bay, California, United States - ASW #5 | ecosystem: Environmental > Aquatic > Marine > Intertidal zone | place: USA: California... | reverse complement strand
GATCCGTCTTGTGGCGCGCCGCGGTAGTCATTCTTCCACGGATCCTGCACGAGTTCCCACAGGTATCCGTGCATGTCATACAGTCCCCAGGGGTTCGGTTTCTTTGCGCCCACGGGCGGGTCGTTCCCCGCCGCGTTGCCGGTATGCCAAGCGTAGGGATCGAGGAGCGAGGCTTTCTTGTCTTTGTCGCCTGCTTTGCGTGCCGTGTTTCCAAAGCTGTAGGCGGTCGTTGTGCCGGCGCGGCAACAGTATTCCCATTCCGCTTCGGTTGGCAGGCGGACCCGTTGGTTGGCGTCGATCAGCTTGGCTTCCTTGAGTCGCGTCGTGATCCGCTGGCAAAACGTATTCGCTTGAGTCCAGTTCATCATTTCCACCGAATTGCGAGGCCCTTTCCAGCGGCTGGGATTTTCTCCCATCACGGCCTGGTACAGGTTCTGTGGGACTTCGTACTTGGCGATCTTAAAGCTGTATTTGAAGGTGACCGTGTGCAGCGGCTGTTCCTCGGCCGGTCCAGATGCCACGCCCATTGAGAACGATTTGGGGAACGGGCCTTGTCCGGGTGTGATCGAGACGAATTCACTGGCAAACATTTTGAGCAAGCGGGTGCGGTCGGTCTCTGGTTGGTTTTCGGCGCTGATGGTCATGGTTTGCCACACGGTCGAACTGGCGATGATCACGGCAAGAAATCGAATCGACATCACGGTTTGCTCCCCAAATCAAGCGTGGTGGCCCCGTCATGACGGGGGCGGCACATGCCGACCAATCTAGCGTAGCCAGGATCGCAATGAAAGTGGCCCGGGCCTCACTTTTTTTCGGATTGGTCCCGATCAGAGGCTGGTGGGCAGCGGCGGCGTCCGTGAGTTTGCTCAGGCTTGTTGACATGCTTGACTTCCAGCAGAATACTCGTCTGTGGGTTGCTGGATTTCAACTGCTCCACAGGTTTTCAGAAATGCCTATCGGTGCCGACAACTATTTGAGAAGCCACGAATTGCTCTCGCTTGCTGACAGTCAATTGTTGGTGATTGATGTGCAGGAAAAACTGGTGCCGCACATTGCCGGGTGCGAGGTGTTACTGGCGAATTGCCTGAAGCTGGTCAAAGCCGCGGACGTGTTGGACGTTCCCTGTCTGGCGACCGAACAGTACCCACGGGGGCTGGGACGCACGGTGCCCGAACTGCTGGGTGAACTGCCCCAGCCAATCGAGAAATTGCGATTCAGTTCCGCGGAGGTCTTATTGCAGGCGGGAGCGGTGAGTGGCGAGCGGGATCAGATCGTATTGGCGGGCATCGAGGCGCACGTATGCGTACAACAGACGGCTCTTGATTTATTGGCCTGCGGTTTCCGCGTGTATGTCGCTGCTGACGCCGTCGCCAGTCGAAACACGCTGGATTGGAAGCTGGCACTGAGACGGATGGCTGACGGTGGAGTCACGATCACCACAACGGAATCTGTGATGTTCGAATGGTGTGAGGTCGCGGGGACGGATGAGTTCAAACAGATCAGCCGTCTGATTACGGGACGTGGAAATTCGGGAGAGCCATCGAAATGATACCCCGCCGCAATGTGTTTCCCAATGTGATTGAAATGAACTACCAGGCGCGGCAGCGATTCGGATGTTGCGTTTATCTGATACATGATCAGAGCGACTGGCTGTTGATCGACATTGGTTTTGAGGACACGGTGGACGAGATCATTGAGATGATACGGCAGATGGACTTTCCACTGGCCAACTGCCGCTACCTGGTCGCGACCCATGCCGATGTCGATCACATTCAGGGCTTCGAACGGGCCAAGCAGTTGATGCCTCAGGCCACGGTTGTCGGTCACGAAGAGTGCCGGCGGGTCATCGCCGAAGGCGACCGTGTGGCCACTTATGCGGAGATTGCTGAGCAGGGAGTGTCGATCGATCTGCCGCAGATCGAAGTCGAGCATGTCGTGGATGAAGGTGACACATTGACCGTTGGAGGTCTGCAATTGGATGTCTGGCACACTCCCGGTCACACGCGCAGTCAGTTGTGTTTTCGACTGGGCGGCCTGTTGTTCTCGGGTGACAACATTTATCGTGACGGTGGAGTGGGTAATATCGACGCGCACCACGGGTCCGACATTCCGGCATTTATCCGGTCGTTGCAGAGAATTCGCGACAGCGATGTGGACTGGTTGCTACCCAGTCACGGTCCGATTTTCCGTAAGGACGACACGCTGTTGCAGACGGCAATCGACCGGCTTGGCGGATATTTGCATCTGTCCGATTTCGGAACTTGCGCCATCGACTGGCCACTGCTTGAGGAATGGGATCAAGAATTGGCTCGCGGCTTTCAGGTGGATGGCGACTGAGCGCGCGATGGGGCCCACGTGGTCCGCTTGTCGTCCCCGGTTGCGGTTGCGGCCGACTCACACATGGAACTGCGGTCGATCCCGCACGAGCGGCTTGGGGTTTTGCTCCACAGTCCGGCCCCCAATGCCACCTTGCCGGTCCCTATAGAAAAACACGGCCAGCGTCGCGAGGACGCGTGGCCGTGTCTGAAAACGTGTTCCGCAGTGTCCTGGTTCGGACTGCAACAGGACGACTTAGAGCGAGAACAATTTGTCGCCGCTTCCGTCAACGCGTTCGTCGTCAAAGTTACACCGCAGTTCGCCGTTTGTTGTGCTGTACAGCCAACCGTGGGCGGACTCTACAACGTCGGCTGCTTCGAGGATCTTGTCCAAGGCCACCACATCGCTCTGTCCATTGTAGGGATTCTGCGGCATCTGTCCGACCAGGTAAGGCCCGTACGTGCCTGCTTCATCCAGGGTTCCATCGAGGGTGGTTTTGGACAGCATGCATTGCTCGAAACTAACGCCGTCCTTTGTTCCGGGCAGCTGTCCTTCATGTTGGAACTTGTACATGTTGATTTGTGAACGCAACAACTGCAGGTCTTGAATCAGGGCAGATTCCTTGGCGTCTTTGTTGGCTGACGTGAATTGAGGCAGCACGGTGGCGGCCAGAATCCCGAGAATGACGACCACGATCAGCACTTCCACCAGTGTAAAACCAAGACGCTTCCGCGTGTTCTCGAATTGAACAGTTCGCATGATTTCCGATTCTCCCAATAAAAGCACGTGTGCGCATGTTTGCAGGGGCGACCACATTGACGAGTCGAGCACGGTCAGTCCGGGCGTGCAGGACGGGTCGCAGACCTTGAACAGTGTGATTCCAGCGTTCTGAATTGATGGCAAATTCCACGCCAGCGCGTGTGACCTGCAGTCGTTTGACGCTGATGTGCTCGAGGAAACGTGCCATCGCAGACGAGCGATGGAAACCTAGGTCGGCTTGAGCGGAAGTCAAACATTTGGAAGTAAATCGGGCCCGCTTCAGCTGCCCAACGATTTCAATCGCACCGATTTGTACTGATAAACACGTGCTTAGGTCTGAGGCAGAGCGATTGCTGATCGTAATCTGCCAATGCGATCAGGCGGGAATTGCTGTCGAGCAGTGCCAGAGGATCTTTGTTTTCAGAGTCTTGTGGCGGGTGGGTGCCGTCTTTCAGCAGGATGGACCGTCCGTGGATGATTTCTTGGCGGTCTGCGGCTGAGCAGTGATACTGTGCCAGGTGAGCGACCGCCATTTGTGGGGGTGAGGCCAGTTCTTCTAACGGAACCGCTTGTAGTTGATCGAGCGGGATCGCGTCCCGCAGATGGAACGCTCCAATCTGGGAACGTTCCAGGTGGCTCATGACGGCCCCACAACCGAGTGCGGCGCCCAGATCGCGTCCGATCGCTCGGACATACGTTCCGGAACCGCATTCCATCTCTAATTGGAATCGCGGAAAGTCGAAGGCAACGATCCGCAAGCGATGGACCTGCACTTGCCGCGGCGTGAGCTGAAATTCGCTGCCGCGGCGTGCCAGTTTGTAGGCCCGCTGGCCGTCAACGTGAACGGCCGAGTAACGCGGAGGTATCTGTTCGATGGTTCCCTGAAAGTTCGGCAGAACGCGTTGCAGATCTTCCAGCCGCACGGCGTCCTGATTCGGTGATTGCGTCAGCTGGCCGGTGACATCGTCCGTATCGCTGGTTTGTCCCAGCAGGAATTCCGCACGGTAGGTCTTGGGCAGTTGTTGTACATACTGAACCAGCCGCGTAGCCTGCCCCAGGCAGAGCAGCAGGACTCCGCTGGCTATCGGGTCCAGCGTACCAGCGTGGCCGACCTTTGCGGGCCGGATGAGCCGGGCAACTCGGTTGACGACGTCGCGCGACGTGCATCCCGAGGGCTTATTGATATTCAGCAACCCGAACAAAGGCTGTGCCATGGTCGCGCCGTCATTGCTGTTGTGCGATCGCGCGGTTTCCCTGACGTTGTTTGCAGGCGGCTGCCACAAATTCGCGAAACAGGGGATGCGGCCTGGCGGGTGTTGATTGAAACTCGGGATGGAACTGCACGGCGACAAACCACGGATGGTCGCGAACTTCGACGATTTCAACCAGCGCGTCGTCGGGGCTGGTGCCGGTGGCCAGCATACCGGATTCCTCGAACTGAGTCCGGTATTTCGGATTGAATTCGAATCGGTGTCGATGCCGCTCCGACACATCGCTGGAAGGATAGCACTGTTCCACCAGTGAACCCGACTTGAGCCGGCAGGGGTGTGCCCCGAGACGCATGGTGCCGCCCTTGTGGGTTACGCGTTCCTGCTCTTCCAGCAGGCAGATCACCGGGTGGGGAGTGTCCGCGTCAAACTCGGTGCTGTTGGCCCGTTCCAGATTCAGCGGGCCACGGGCAAACTCAATGACCGCGCACTGCATGCCCAGACAAATTCCAAAGTAAGGAATGTTGTGCTCGCGTGCGAAGCGAACAGCCTTGATCTTGCCTTCGATGCCCCGCATCCCGAATCCACCGGGAACCAGTATTCCATCGACGCCATCCAGCAACACAGCGGCCTCTTGCTCGTCAAATTCTTCGGCTTCAATGCGGGTCACATGGACCTGCGTGGCGTGACCAATGCCCGCATGGTCAAGTGACTCGTAGATGGACTTGTAGGCATCACTGTGTTCGATGTACTTGCCCACGACGGCGATCCGAACCGAATCCGTCGGATTGCAGATGGTGTGCACCAGTTCTCGCCAATCGTCGATGTCGATGTCGTTCTGGGGCAGGCCGAGTTTCTGGATGATGAGTTGGTCCAGTTCATGGTCGACCAGTCCCAAGGGAACTTCGTAGATGGAAAACTCCTTGTCCACTTCCTCGATGACTGCGTTTTTCTGGACGTTGCAAAACAGTGCGATTTTCTCTGTGTGTTCTCGGCCCAATTGACGTTCCGTGCGGACAATCAAAACGTCGGGCTGGATACCGATTTGTCTCAACTGACCCACGCTATGCTGCGTGGGTTTGGTTTTGGCTTCACCGGCCGCCTTCAAGTAGGGTACGAGTGTCAGATGAATAAACAGGCAGTTCTCCCGTCCGACGTCCAACGGGATTTGTCGAATGGCCTCCAGGAAAGGCAGACCTTCGATGTCACCGACCGTACCTCCCAGTTCGGTGATGACCACGTCCACATCCGGTCCGTCGAGTTTGAGCACGCAAGCTTTGATTTCGTCGGTGATATGCGGCACGACTTGGACGGTTGCGCCCAAATACTCGCCGCGACGCTCTTTTTCGATAACGCTCTTGTAGATTTGACCGGTCGTGAAGTTCGAGTCGCGTGTGAGTGGACCGTTGGTGAACCGTTCGTAGTGCCCCAGGTCGAGATCCGTCTCCGAACCATCGTCCAACACATAAACTTCGCCATGCTGATAGGGGCTCATCGTCCCCGGATCGACATTCAGATACGGGTCGAGTTTCTGCATCCGGACCCGCAGACCGCGCCGCTCCAGCAGCAAGCCGATGGAAGCCGATGTGAGTCCTTTTCCGAGCGAGCTGACGACTCCACCGGTCACAAAAATATGTTTCGTCATTGCGGTACTTGGATATTGCGAGTGAGAAGAACGGGCGTGCGGCCGAAGTTGTCGACCAAGACCGTATATTCCATGACCGGACCGCAAAGGGCAAGAGGTGAGGAGATTATCAGCGGCAGATTCCGGATGTCTTTTGCGCGGGAAGCGTCATCGGCGGGTGTTTTGTCCGAATTCGACACGATCCGCTGGTAGCCGGAAGAGGCCGGAGTTGACCTGGGTCGAGATTTCGGGCAGCCTGTTTCCGATGGTCTGACATCCCGAGGGCGGGAGCCGTATGTGGGTTCACAGGGGCCGAAACCGACATGACACGCATGAGGAATCAGAAACTGCGGCGTCAAATCGTGTTCGAAGCGGCTCGGCTGATGTATACGCGACATGAAACCGAGTATTACCGCGCCAAGATGAAGGCGGCGCGCAAGGTCTGCCACGGGTGGATTAAACCCTCGGATTTGCCCAGCAACCACGAGATTCGCTCGGAGGTTCAGCGGTTTGCATTGCTACACGAGGGCGACCAGCGCGACGACCGCTTGCGGGAGATGCGGATCGAGGCGTTGCGGATCATGCGGTTACTCAAGTCCTGGCGTCCCCGGTTGATTGGCAGCACGCTCACCGGATTTGTCCGGCAGGGGTCGGACATCGATATACATGTGTTTACGTCGAGCCTGGAGGCCATCATCGGTGTTCTCGACCAGGAAGGCATGACATTTGATGTCGAACGCAAGTTCGTGCGGCGTTGGAATCGGCAGTTCGTGCATGTGCACATTCAGGATCGATTTCCCGTCGAGCTGACATTATACCCGCCTGATCAGGCACACGTGGCCCAACGCAGTTCCATAACCGGCAAGTCCATGGAGCGGGCCAGCGTGGCGGAACTGGAGAAGCTGCTGGGCACGGTTTATTCCGACCTGGATCTGGAAGATGAAGTGTTTCAGGCGGAAAACCGCGTTGATCGGTTTCACGTTTATCGCGCACTGCTGGTGCCCTTGGCCAAGGTGGAACAGAGTCGAAAGCACCATCCGGAAGGCGACGTGTTGTATCACAGTCTGCAGGTGTTCGATCTGGCCTGTGAGGAGTTGCCCTACGACGAGGAGTTTCTGCTGGCGGCCTTGTTACATGATGTGGGCAAGGGAATCGATCCTCACGACCACGTGGAGGCTGGTCTGCAAGCGCTTGAAGAGTTGATCACTCCACGGACCGTCTGGTTGATTCGCTTTCACATGCACATGCATCAATTGAAGGCCGGAACGCTGGGTCTGCGCGCGCGGCGGCGGTTGCGGCAGTCCGAGGACTTTGAGGAACTCGAGATTCTCGGGCGTTGCGACCGGGATGGGCGGGTGGCGGGTGCCCCGGTCAGCGATCTGGACGATGCTCTGGATTACATCCGAGACCTGTCGCACCGCTACGGTTAAGTCGGCTGCCACCGCGACAACTCATTGCTCGTATGGCATCAGAATCTCCGGTGCCTCCACGCCATCCAAGAGTGAGAATCCATCGCGGGCGATCTGTTCGCCGAGTTTGCAGGCCGAGCGGAAGTAGGCTCCGTTTGGCCGTGAGCCCGTAATCCGCTGTTTCAGATCCAGGCACAGAACATCGGCCGCCTGGTGAACGAGCGTGTCCGACTGGTTTCCGGCGTGCTGGCACGCGGTGATGATGATAATCATGTCTTGAATCCGTGCCGACAGCTCGGCGATCGAGCATTGGCGATCCGCCAGACCGAGCTGGTGTTTGGTCATCAAACTGTCGATTTCCAGCCGGCTCTTTTTCAGTGCCTTGACCGCGAAGCGGGCATGTTTTTGCAGCGGGGACGGGAGTCGTGAAAAGTCCATCGCGGTTCCGCCGGGCAGCATCTGCCCGATCCGCCATTTCAGATAGGGGGGTATCGCCTTCCGCAGCGCCCACATGTGGGCCGGATTCAGCATGTTTGGTTTCTTGATCCCGGCGGCCTGCAAGGCAAAGCCGATGGGTTCGAAGTAGGTTTTTCCGTGTTCCTTGATCAGAGATTTGAAGAAGGCCATGCCCAGCATCTCGCCCTCGCCTTCATAGATGCAGGGAGCCAGGAATTCGTGAACATAGTCTCCAAACAGGTGTCCGTGGATGAAGGCTCGTCCTCCGTGCGTCTTCATGAACAGTTCGATCGCGGCTTCTTTCTGTGCTTCGGATCCGAAGATCTTGGCCACGATACACTCCATCTCGCCGCGATATCCTTCGTCCAGCAGCCAGGAGCACCAGTCCACCAGGGCATCGGCTCCCACGATCAGACCGGCCATCCGCCCGATGCGTCGCCGCACCAGTTCACGTTGATCGATCGTTGCTCCGTAAGTTCGCCGGTATTGGGCCCAGGGGAGCATGCTGGCCAGCATCACCCGCATCGTTCCAGCGGCGTTGGCGCACAGGGCCACTCGGCCACGATTCAGCCCGTGGTAGGCGATCGTCAATCCGTCGCCGCGCTGCGGCTCCAACAAGTTTTTCCGTGGAACCCGGAATTCGTGGAACTTGAGCCCGTTGTTGTACGATTGACGCAACGCGTGCAGCCCGTACGTGACCACCTGAAAATGTTCGTTCTCTTGTTCCGGAAGATCGACGATCAGCACTGCTGGTTTTTCGTCGATCAAGCACACCAGGCCCACCGTGCGGCCGGTTACGGCGTTGGTGATGAATAGCTTTTCGCCATTGATGACATATTCATCTCCTTCCAATCGTGCGGTTGTTCTCAGAGCGGTGAGATCCGATCCAGCGCAGGGTTCGGTGAGCGCGAAGGCCGAGAGGCGTTCACCGCTGGCCAGTTTGGGGAGATATTCCTGTTTCTGGTCTGGATTGCCGAACGTTCGCAGAGGATCGACAGCGCCGATACAACCGTGTACCGACGCCAGTCCGGCTACGGTGGGTTGGATGGTCGCCATGCGGGTCAGAAACCGCGCGAACGCACCAAACGACGCTGCTTGGCCGCCGTATTCCCGGTCGACCAGCAGGCCCCAGTATCCCGCCGTTCCCAGGTTCGCCAGGGTTTGTTCGGATATCTTGTTGTTTTCGTCCAACAGAACTCCGGCGTCCTGGTCTGCTCGAATCACATCCAGCGAATCCTGCATGACTTTTTCTGTCTCGGCCGAGGCCGTTTGTGATTGCGCACAGAACAGATCCAGTGCCACGTCGTTGTTCCAGACGGCCAGATGAGCCGGGCTGACGGTCGTCTGGTATTTGGGTGCGAACAGGGCTTCCACCTGATCGTCAGCGCGATCCACGGCCCCCGTGGTCCGGGCTTCCTCCTCGCTCTTGCCGCTGAGTTTCAACGCGGTTTCCACAAAGGACTCTTTTTCGATTTCCGGATCCGGATTGGGCGTCGTTGTGCTCATGGTTGTGTTCCTATTGAAAATGCATGATCGGATGAGTCGGTCGCAGCGACAGACTCAAGCGACTGCGGCAGATGAGTTGTCATGTGAAGTCTGACAGAATCCGCCGCCGCGGGCGGCAACTTCGCGCAATGCATCGCTGGGGGCGAATCGCGGATGTTCCAATGCCAGAACTTCCAGACGTTGTACGATGTTGTCGAGTCCCACCGAGTCGGCGTAGCGCAGCGGACCACCGCGAAAAGGAGCGAATCCGGTGCCGAATACCATGGCCAGATCGACATCTTCCGGCCGCTCCGCGATCCCCTCCTGTAAACACCGCGCTGCCTCATTGACGATCGGGTAGATCAGGCGTTCGATGATCGTTTCGCGTGAAGCCGGACTGCCAGTGGATGATCTGTGTTTGTCTTCATTCTTCAGACGGGCGATCGTGGTCTTGACGAGCGGCGTAAGTTGTTTGTTGACGATGAGTTTTTCTGTTGTTCCGCCAGCGGGGGTTTTGTCGAGTTGCAGTTGCTGCCACAAACGGGCCGGCTGCATGCGGTCTCCGTAAGCCCGGTACATGTTTTGCGCTACGTGAGCGGCCACGTCGAGGCCCACGAGTTCGGTCAGTTCCAGAGGCCCCATCGGCATTCCAAACTGGATCGTGGCACGCTCGATCTCCATCGGATCGTCGATTTCCAGCAGCAGGTATCCAGCCTCGTTCATGTAGGGGGCCAGCAGGCGGTTGACCAGGAACCCCGCGCAATCGCCGACCACGACCAGCGTCTTGCCCAACCTTCGTACCAGGGCCACGGCCGTGGCCACCGCTTCCGGACTGCTTTGTGGACCACGGATCACTTCAACCAGGGGCATCTTGTGCGGTGGATTGAAAAAGTGCAATCCCACAACGCGTTCGGCAAAGGGTACGTTCTGCGCGATGTCGCCCACCAGCAACGAACTGGTGTTGGTGGCCAGCACCGTGGTGGGTGCAACGACCTCGGCCAGATCCTGGAACACCTGGCGTTTGACGTCCAGGTTCTCCACAATCGCTTCCACGACGATGTCGGCTTGTTTCAGCCCGCGATAGTCGGTCGTCGGACTCAGATGATCCAGGGCTCGCTGACCTGCAACGGCGGTCAGCTTGCGGCGCTTGACCTCCTTGTCGATCAACTGTCTGGCGGTGCGAACGCCCTGAGCGACGCACTCAGAATTCAGGTCTTTGAGGCGTGTCCAGATCCCCTTCTTGGCCATGAGAAGTGCGATGCCGGCACCCATTGCTCCGGCTCCAATCACTGCGCCCCGTGTGATCGCAGCGGGTTCGACGTCGACGGTCAGCGATTCGGGTGGCTTTTTCCCCAGTTCCTGCAGGAAGAACAGCCGCATACACTCCGTGGTCACCGGGTGGGTCGACAGTTGTGAGATGGCGATTGCTTCCAGCGCATATTTTTCTTTGGTCGGCTTATCGAGCGCTTGACGGATTGTGCTGATGGCCTGTATGGGGGCTGGATAGTGTCCGTCTGTTTGCGACAACACGCGCTTTTCTGCGCGGCGGAGCACAAATCTCTGGAACGCTCGGCGGTTTTCCAGCAGGGTTTTCCAGAGCGGGCGTTTGCGTCGCTTCCACAGGTGATTGGCATTTCCTCGAAGCGCGACTTCTCGCAGCACACGCTTACCCGCGTACAACAAGGCCTCGGGTGGCACCACGTCGTGGATCAATCCCCGCGAACGGGCCTGGTGGGGATTCAGCATGCGGCCGGTCAGGATCAGTGGCAGTGCGTCGAGAAAGCCCACGAGCCGCGGCAGGCGGACGGTGCCGCCCCATCCGGGAATCAGCCCCACCTTGACTTCTGGCAGTCCCAGCAGAGTCTTGTCGTCGTTGGCTGCGAGCCGGTAGCGGCAGGCCATCGAGAACTCCAGTCCGCCACCCAAACACACGCCGCGAATGAGAGCAACTGTCGGTTTATTCAAATTCTCCAATTGAGCGAACACGCGTTGTCCGAGTTGAGAGATTTCCAGCGACGTCTCCGCATCTCTCAGGTTCTTCAGTTCGTTCAGGTCCGCCCCGGCCATGTAGTTGCCTGGCTTGTCGCTGGCAAACAGAACTCCCTGGATGTTCTCATCGACTTCAATACGGGTCAACAAGCTTTCGAGTTCCTCCAGAGACGAGCGGGCCAGCGAATTCACGGGCCTGTGTTCACGATCAATCGTAACCAACAGCACTCCGTCCTCGAGATCGTGCTCGTGCCAGGTGCGCGACATCCTGCGTCTCCTCGTTGAATACTCTCAAGCGGCTGCCGAGTGGCGTTCGAGGACAACCGCCCCCCCCTGACCACCGCCAATACACAACGTGGCCAGGCCCAGGTCGGATTCGTTTTGTTGCAATTGCCGCAATACGGTCAGGATCAACCGCGCTCCAGTCGCTCCCACGGGATGCCCCAGGGCAATCGCGCCTCCGTTGACATTCAGTTTTTCGGGGTCGATCGCGCCCAGCGCCGCGGATGTTCCGGGATTGCAGTCCGCCGGCGGGCTGTCGAATGCCTGGAGACAGGCCAGGACCTGAGCGGCGAAGGCCTCGTTCAATTCGATGCAATCCATGTTCCCCAGGCATGTTCCCCCGGCGGACAGAGCCTTGGCGCTGGCGTAGACCGGTCCCAGACCCATGCGGGAAGGATCACATCCCGCGTACGCGTAGGAGCGGATTCTGCCCAGCGGAGCGTGTCCAAGCGCTTGGGCGTAATCGGCGTCCATCAACAGCAGACCGACAGCGCCATCGGTGACTTGGCAGGCATTGCCGACTGTGACCGTGCCCCAGCGGCGGTCGAAGTACGGTTTGAGTTTAGCCAAGGCCTCCAGGCTTTGATTGTCCCGAGGCCCGATGTCGTTATCGACAGCCTGCGATTCGGGGCGGGGATATACCGTCATCGTCTCGTCCGCAAAGTCACCACGGTTCCAGGCGGCTACGGCGCGCTGGTGGCTCCCCAAAGCGAATTGGTCCTGGTCCAGGCGTGAAATGCCATATTCATGTGCCAGTTTGTCGGCCGTGTCTCCCATCATCATGCCAGTCACCGGATCGGTTAGTCCCAGCTTGATGCCGATTTGAGGGACCAGATCGCGGGGGCGGATTTGGGACAAGGCCCGTATCTTTTTCCAGAGCGAGCGCGACTTGCTGGCCGCAAACAGTTTCTCCACAAACGGCTTGCTCCAGAACACCGGGATGTTGCTCATCGAATCCACTCCGACCGCAATCACGCAGCGGGCGAGTCCGGCATTGATGCGGTCGGCGGCTTCCGTCACACATTCCATGCCGCTGGCGCAGTTGCGGTTCACGGTGTGCGCCACACGATCACGAGGAATACCGGCACGCAAAGCGATGACGCGTGCGACATTGGCTGCATCGACTGGCGATGCGACGTTGCCGGCAATCAGTTCGTCCACGGCCTCGGCGTCGAGGTCATAGCGGTCGAGCAATTCACGGACGACGAGTCGGCCGAGTTCGGGAGCCGGAGTGCTGTTCAGTTCGGAACCCGACTTGACAAATGGAGTGCGAACGCCTCCGACGATCACGGCTCGCGACATGGAAGTCATCCTGCTTGGGCTGCGGAACAACATCAGGCAGCGTCTTGCCTCAACTCGACTCTACGCACTTTACCTAGAAATGTCTTGGGGAGTGTGGGACGCAATTGAATTGTTCGCGGAATCTTGTAGGCGGCAAGGTGTTGTTGACAGAAGCTCCTCAGGTTTTCCGTCGTGACCGCGGCAGACGCGTCGGGCACAACGAACGCGACAACGGATTCGCCGAACTTTGGATCAGGCACACCGACCACGGAACAGTCGCTGACCCCCGGGTGGGATTGCAGAACGGACTCAACCTCGTTCGGATAAATGTTGAGTCCCCCCGAGATGATCATGTCTTTTTTGCGATCGACCAGCGTGAAAAACCCGCGTTGATCCATGCGAGCCAAGTCGCCTGTGTACAACCATCGATCGCGCAGCACATGCTCGGTTTCCTGAGGGTCGTCCAGATACTCCGCCATAACTTGCGGTCCCCGCACAATCAACTCGCCGACTTCGCCCGGAGGCATGTTGTGATGGCCCGTTGCCGCGTCGACGATGCGTGCCTGTGTGTCGGGAAGCGGCAAACCGATACCGCCGATTTCGGCCGACTGTCCGGGATGGTTGACGTGCGTGACGGGCGAAGCTTCCGACAGGCCGAAGCCTTCCAGAATCAACGCGCCCGTCCGTTCTTGAAATTCGTTTTTTATCTCCGGATTCAAAGGCGCGGAGCCCGAAAAACAGTACTCCAGTCCCGAGATGTTTGCATTGCGGCGTCTCATCTCCTCACACATCGAGGCGAACATGAAGGGGACCATGGGAGCGACATTGGGCTGCCATCTCTTCATGTCGTTCCAAATCCGTGACGGATTGAAATTGGCATGCAACAGCAGTGTGGACCCCCCGGCGATCGACGACAGCAACGCAACGGTCGATCCGAAGACATGAAAAAATGGCAGGACAGACAGCACGACTTCTTCCCCCGCCGATAAACCGCTCCAGGCGTGCAACTGTGCGACGTTGGATTGCAGGTTTCTGTGTGTCAGGACCGCGATCTTGGGGGTGCCCGTCGTGCCTCCCGTGGGTTGCAATACCGCCGGCAGCGTGGTGTCGGCCTGGAGTGGGGTCAACAGTGGCACGGTCGTGGAACGAAACAGCTCGTCAAACATATAGACGTCCGTGCGGGGCAGCGTGTAGGGACTACCCTGTAACCAGCATTTGATACGATAAGGCCACCGCAGTTGAACCGGCAGGTGCGATGAAAGACTGGACACGATCAGTAAGGGCACGTGGCACTCCCGGGCCATCTCCAAGACCGCCTCCAATCGGAAGTCGAGTCCGATGACGGCCGTGGTCCGAGAGTGAGTGGCCAGGTGTGTCAGGTCTTTGGCGCACAACAGGGGGTTCACCTGAATGACCTCGGCACCGATCCAGTGTAGAGCGAACCAGGCGGCGACGAATTCGGGACAGTTGGGCAGGACGAGCATCACGCGGTGGCCGGGTTGGACGCCGAGTCGCAGCAAGTTGCTCGCCACCTGTTGCGTGCGGTTCAATAGCTCGCCGTAGCTCCAGTTTGTCTGGTGGTAACGCAGTGCGACTCGCTCCGGAAACTGGCGCGCAGCATTGGATAACAGTTGCTCCACCCGCATCGGCAAGTAGTCCAGACCAGGTGGTACGTCGTGCGGATAGTGACTATGCCAGGATCGCCGCGGCACGCCCCAGCGCGGGCGCAGCGGGAAAGGCGAACGACTGAAGTCTCGCCGACCTCGGACTCGTAATGTTGGCACGCGAAGCCCTCCATCCCTGGCATGGCCCGCCGACTGTGTGGGAGAAATCTATAAACCGACCGTGTGACAAACGGAATGTGTGTAGACAGTCCGTGTGATTGAACTGGACGTGTACCTTTGATGGCGGGAGTCGGTTGCGACGCTGTGCGTTCCGGCAACGGAACGCCGACCATGGACCATCGGTGATCGAAGTTGGCGATGGCCCAGGACCCGCGCAGATTGCCGACGGAATTGTGGCTTCGTAACCGAATTGTGGGTTCGTAGATGTGCAACTTTGATGAGACGCATGCTGAATAGCATCTGGCCCATTTCTCAGCAAGATCAAATCCGTAACATGAAATCTACAAACGACTAACACGGACTTGGCGCAGGCATGGGACCACAACCGAATCGCCGCGCGAACAGATCGTGTCGTCATCAACCACTTGTCGCGGCAGCCCGGGTCCGGTTATGCGGGCAATCGGCAATTCGCTATCACAAGTGTTTTCAAGGGGTTACTGAGAACTCAGGGGAACCTGCAGACCGCCCGGTTGACTGGCGGCTTCCGTGGGCTAGCCTTCCATCAGCCTTTCTCAACGGATCTGGTTGTCCCCTGTCATGGACGACGGATCGCCGCTCTCACACTTCACATCGACATCGACATCTCTGATTGTGCGTTGCCCGTCCGTTCGGACATCGCCCGAACCGGCTCCGTCCGGCAGCGGGTGGAGGAGGCCATGATGCGATCTCTCCGTAAAGAACACCAAACCGCGCCATCCAGCAACGCTCCCTGGCTGGCCAACTACCCACTGTGTGTACCGCACCATCTGGAATACCCGGAAATCCAGGCGCACGGCCTGCTGGAACGTGCCAGTCAACGGTATCCCGAGCGGCTGGCTTGTCGGTATTACCGTCAGTCTTTGACCTACAGCCAATTGGAAGAACTTGCCCGACGCTGTGCCAGCGGTCTGGTGAATCTGGGTGTGCAGCCTGGCGATCGCGTGGCTGTGCTGCTGCCCAATATTCCCGAGCACATTGTGGCGCTCAACGGAGTGTGGATGGCGGGCGCGACGGCCGTGGCCTTGAGCCCGCTGATGACGCCGGCGGAAGTTGATGGACTGTTGCAGGCCACCGACGCCCGCGTCGTGATCACGTTGGACCTTCTGGCACCTCTGGTTGTCAACAGCGAGCATAAGGTCGAGCACATTCTGTTCACGTCTTTGCGTGATCGATTACCCCACTGGCAACGGTTGGGATACGCCTTTGCACGGGTTCGTCGACTGGGATTCTGGCCTCCGGCCGACCATCCCAGCCAACATGATTTTGCCGACATGCTCGAACTGGCAGACCCCGGCGCGCACGCGGCATCACCGGCATCGCTCGACGATCCCGCTTACATTTTGCCCACCGGAGGCACAACCGGGCGTCCCAAGGCCGTGGTGCTCAGCCATCGCAATCTGGTGTCCAACGCCTGGCAGATTTACCACTGGGCGGGGTCGCGCGAAGCGCAGGAGTCCATCCTGGCGGTGCTCCCGTTGTTCCACAGCTACGGGCTGACAACGTGTCTGATGACGGGTATGGCTCTGGCCGCTCCACTGATCATGCATCATCGCTTTATCCCGCGTGTTGTGGCGCGGATGATTGTTGAACATCGGCCGTCGATTTTCTCGGCGGTTCCGGCGATGCTGACCGCAATGAATGAGGTCTTTCGGTTGCGACCGCTGGATGACAGGTGTCTGCAGTATTGTATTTCGGGTGGTGCACCGTTGCCGCCGCAGGTTGCGGACGAGTTCGCGGTACACACGGGTGCCGTTGTGGTCGAAGGCTTTGGTTTGTCGGAGGCGAGTCCGGTGACGCACACCGGTCCGCTCGACGGGACCAACCGACCGGGAACGATCGGACTGCCGCTGCCCGACACAGACGCTCGTTTGGTATGTCCTCACAGCGGGAGAATTGTGACAGGCGCTGACGAAGTGGGTGAATTGTTGGTACGCGGTCCGCAGGTCATGCTGGGTTATTGGCGTGATGACGTCGCCACGCAGGAGGCGATCCGCGGCGGTTGGCTTTACACGGGTGATCTGGCGACACGGGACCAGGACGGGTTTTTCAAGATCGTCGATCGCAAGAAGGACCTGATCATCACATCCGGTTTCAACGTCTACCCGGGAGATGTCGAACGCGTGTTGCGGGGTTGTCCGGGAATTCGCGACCTGGCTGTGGTGGGTGTCCCCGATGACAAACGGGGTGAATTGGTCAAAGCGATCATTGTTCCCGAGACGGACCCGGCGTTCGACCGAGTGGTTTTCGAACGATTCTGCGAAGAACATTTGTCGAAGCACAAACGTCCCCGGGTCATCGAGATGTGCGCGGGCGATTTGCCCAGGAATTTCCTCGGCAAAGTGTTGCGTCGCGAGTTGCGCGGCCAAAGCGGGTCGTCCGAATGAAGATTGTGTTGTTCTGCGGTTGCAGTTGACGGTTTGAGAATTCGTCTGTGGGACATGTCCCCTGGCGGGGAGGTAAAAGCAATGACGGGGACCACGGCATCCCGTCCGCGGCACGATCGACGCGCCAATGTTTGCGCAGCGCTGGTCGTCCTGGTTGCTGTTGCCTGGTTGCTGTATCAGCATCAGTCGGATTCTCAAGACGTCTCAGCGGATTCCGCTCTGATTGCTCGTGTCTCGGCGAAAACCGTTCGATCCGTGGACTGGCCGTCTGCGAATTCCGACGGCTCTGGTTCGGTGGCGCCCGCGCATGAAGCGGCGGTGGCAGCGACTGGTCGCGAGGCCTTGATGTTGAACATCGAAATCTTGCGGCGGGGCTACGAAAATCTCCAGCAGATTCCAACGTATACGGCTACGTTTTTCCGTCAGGAACGCGTGGATCAACGCGTGCACCCGGCACAGGTCATGCAGATGAAGGTGCGGCATCAACCGTTCAGCGTCTACTTGAAGTGGCTGGTGGGTAGCAAAGGTCGTGAAGTTCTGTTTGTGGATGGTCAGCGAGAAAACCGCATGCTGGTCAAGCTCGGCGGCTGGAAGTCTCGCCTGATTCCGTCGTTGAAAATTGAACCGGATGGAGCAGTCGCCATGCGTGACTCGCGTTATCCCGTCACCGATATCGGGTTATTGAACTTGTGCCGCAAACTGCTCAATCACCGCCAGCGCGATCTGGAACGAGGTGACGCGGTGGTTTGTTGTTTGCGTCAGGATGCTCTGCATGACGATCGGGTGTGCTATGTGTTTGAGCTCGAGTACACGACGCCACAGTTCGGCCAATATCGCAGGTCCGTCCAGTACATAGACAAGCAGTGGGAACTGCCCGTGAGCATCCAGAATTTCACCTGGCCCGCGGAAGACTGCGCAGTTTGTGACGACGAGACGACGTTGTTGGAAAGCTACAGTTTCAGCGACCTGCGGTTCAACGGTCAGCTTCCGGACTCGGCCTTTGATCGTAAGAACTCCCAATACGGTTTTTACAGTCGTCGTTGAGGTCGAGTTTCTTCAGCACGTCCACAGCCGCGCCGCGGTGGCACAACGGCCATGTTCGTTGGCGTTGTTTGCGTGATCACGATGCGCGAGAATCTGGTCGCTGTCCGCGCCGGCCTGTGCGCTCTATAATCGCCGCGATCATCCGTATGGTTTTTGCTGTCACTTGCAGAAAGCGGCGTCGATGTCTGATCACTGGATCGCGGACCGAATGCACCAGATCGATGCTTCCGGAATCAGGAAGGTGTTTGACCTGGCTGCCGAAATGCAGAACCCGGTGAATCTCAGCATCGGGCAACCGCACTACGATACGCCGGATTTGATCAAAGACGCATTGTGCCAGGCTGTGCATGACGGCAGAAATGCATACAGTCAATCCCAGGGAATTCCGGATTTGATTGAACGCATTCAGAGTGACGTGGACGCGCGTTGGGACCATGACGATCGTCGCGTTTTCATCTCCAGCGGAACCAGCGGTGCCCTGATGCTGGCCCTGTCGTGTCTGGTCAATCCCGGTGACGAGGTCGTGATCTTTGATCCGTACTTTGTGATGTACAAGCATCTGACCCGCATGGTGGGCGGGATACCGGTCTTCGTGAACACCTATCCGGATTTTCACCTGGACCTGGATCGCGTGCGGCAGGCCGTGACTCCGCGCACCAAGTTGATTCTGTGCAACAGCCCGTCCAATCCGACCGGATATGTGGCTGGGAGTGACGAAATCCAGGCGTTGGCCGAATTCGCCGCGGAGCGCGAAATTGCTCTGGTCAGCGACGAGATCTACAAGTCATTTTGTTACGACGCACCGAATGTCAGTCCGGCGGATTGGAATGACCAGACGCTTGTGATCGATGGGTTCAGCAAATCACACTCCATGACGGGTTGGCGATTGGGCTACGTGCATGGACCGCAACACCTGATCCAGCAGATGATCAAGCTGCAGCAATTCACGTTTGTGTGCGCGCCGCATCCGGTTCAGTGGGCTGGTCTGGCCGCCTGCGATCTGGGGATGACCGATCGAGTGGAAGAGTATCGATGCAAACGTGATTTGTTGGTAAGGGAGTTGAGCGACGATTTTGAAGTTGCCGGTGCCCACGGAGCGTTTTATCTGTTCTTGCCGACCGCGTGGGGTACGGGCACGGAATTTGTCACAGAAGCGATCCGGCAGAATCTGTTGATCATTCCCGGCAATGTGTTCAGCGAGCAAGACACCCATTTTCGGGTTTCTTACGCGGCCGAAGACGAAACGTTGCTCCGCGGTGCCGAGATTCTGCGGAGGCTGGCGCGCGGCGGTCCTTGATGCCGAAGATGCCGTCCACTGTCCAACCACCGACGGCCGGGAGCCGTCCTAGAACAGGGACTTCTCTTCGTCCTGTGAATCGTCGGAGTCCGCAGACGCCGTTTGCGAGCTGCCGCGTGTGCCCGGATTCACAGAGGACGTGTGTGCGGTGGATGTCGCGTCAAGCGGAGCTGTTGTCAGCTCGTCGCCGTCGCTGGCGGTCAAAATCTCCACGCGCTGTTCCGCTTGATTCAGCCGGGCATAACAGGAACGCAACAACGCCGTGCCGTGCTCGAACCTCGACAGCGACTCTTCGAGTCCCAGTCGGCCCGTCTCGAGATCTTCGACCACCTGCTGCAAATCGGTCAAAGCGCTCTCGAAACTCTGTGCCTGTTCCGCATCGGCGCCCTTTTTTTGTTTCGGTTTGCGTTTAGCCATCGGCGTGGTCTCCGGACTGTGATACGGGAGATGAGTCTGTCGGGGATGCCGGTTGTTCACCAGAAGCCGCAGCCGATTCCTCAGTCTGTTCGATGGACTCGACGCGACTGGTCACGGCACCGCGATGCAGCAGCGTGCGGATTTCGTCTGCGGGAGCCACATCGTCGATCGAGCGTACGTATCGACCGTTGCGTGACGTATTGACCGTAACCGAAAAGCCGCGTGAGAGTACTTTCAGGGGGCTGAGGGCGTCGAGTGCGGCGGCTGTGGTCGCTACGCGGCTCGAGATGTTCTGGACCAGTCGAGTCATGTTGTTTCGCAGCCGCAGCCCGAGGTCGTCGATCTCAACCTGCCAATCGTGGATCAATTCCGTTGGGCGCGTGAAGACACGGCGGCCGGCGATGGCATCCAGAGTGATCCGCGATCGCCGGCAACGTTCACGCAGAGACATCGCCAATTGTGTTTGTGCTTGATCGAGCAGCCTCCGCACTTCAGGCTCGAACGGAACAACCAGCTCGCCGGCTTCGCTGGGAGTCAGTGCGCGTCGGTCGGCGACCAGGTCGGCGATCGTCACGTCAATTTCGTGACCAACAGCGCTGACCACCGGCAGCCGGCAGTCAAAGATCGCCCGGGCCACGATTTCTTCATTGAAGGCCCAGAGATCCTCCAGGCTACCACCTCCACGTCCGACGATCACCACGTCGACGTCTGGTAAGCGGTGCACTTTGCGCAGCGCCGCGCTGATCTGTTCGCCGGCACCTGGACCTTGTACGAGTACGGGGAGCACCACGATCTGGCTGGCGGTCCAGCGGCGACCAATGACCTGCAACATGTCGCGCACAGCGGCGCCGGCAGGACTGGTGATCAGCGCAATCCGCCGCGGAAAACGTGGCAGAGGCCGTTTGTGCTCCGCCGCAAACAAGCCCTCGGCTGCCAGTTTTTGTTGGAGTTGCCGGAAGGCCAGTTCCAACGGACCCACTCCCTGGGGCTGGAGCTGTTCCACGATGAGCTGGAACGTGCCCCGCGCCTGGTAAAGTTCCACTGGCCCCACGGCGAGAACCTGCAGTCCATCCTCGATTTCAAACCGGATGCGGCGTGCCGCGGATCGCCAGATTACGGCGCGGATCTGAGAGTCTTCGTCTTTGAGTGTGAGGTAGATGTGCCCGGAACCGGCGCGTGTGCAATTTGAAATTTCACCGGCCACCGCCACCTGTGGAAAGTTGGCTTCCACCAGGTCTTTGACCTGTCGGGTCAACTGCGTCACGCTCAGGATGGCCAGATCGCTCATGGTTTCTCGGTTCAGCCACCCGCGACGGACCGGCTGTCGGCACGGCAGGCCGGTCTTTGTCGAGCCTAAGTGCTGAGATGACCGACCGGGTTTCAAGTGTTGGATGATCAGGGCAGACAGGTACTGCCGGTCAAATAGCGGTCACATTCCCGAGCGGCTCCTCGGCCTTCATTGATGGCCCACACGATCAAGCTTTGACCGCGCCGGCAGTCGCCTGCCGCAAACACTCCCGGGACGTTGGTCGCGTATTTCCCGTATTCCGCTTGGTAGTTTGATCGACCGTCTTGACTGACTCCCAGTTGTTCGGCCACCGCGCCCTCGGGGCCCAGGAAGCCCATCGCCAGCAGAACCAGGTCGGCGGGAAACTCTTGTTCCGACCCGTCAACCGGGCTGAAGGGGGGCCCGTTTTCAATGGGTTGCGACCAGTCGACACGGCCCGTTTTCAGGGCGCGAACATGACCGGACCCGTCGGATAGGAATTCGAGCGTTGAAATCTGGAATTCGCGGGGATCGGATCCGAAGCGGGCCGACGCCTCCAGGTGTCCGTAGTCAACGCGAAACACGCGTGGCCACTGTGGCCAGGGGTTGTCGTCGGGTCGCTCGTTCGGTGGTCGTGGCACGATCTCGAAGTTGACCAGGCTGCGGCAATTGTGACGGATGGACGTGCCGATACAGTCGGTGCCTGTGTCACCGCCCCCGATGACGATCACATGCTGATCACGGGCACTGATGAACTTGCCGTCCGCCAGACTGGAATCGAGCAAGCTGCGCGTATTGGGGCGGAGAAAGTCCATGGCGAAGTGGATTCCGTCCAGCTCGCGGCCCGGAATCGGCAGGTCGCGGGGACGTGTGGCACCGGTGGACAAAATCACGGCGTCGTGTTCGTCGACCAGCTGTGCTGCCGAAAGGTCCTTGCCAATTTCGGTGTTGGGCACGAAGCGGATCCCCTCCGCGGCCAGCAGATCGACGCGTCTTTGCACAATCGACTTATCGAGTTTCATGTTGGGGATACCGTACATCAGCAGGCCGCCGATCCGGTCATCGCGCTCGTAGACTGTGACTGAGTGCCCGACGCTGTTGAGTTGGTCGGCCGCCGCCAGACCAGCGGGGCCGGAACCGATGATGGCCACACTCTTGCCGGTCCCTGTCGCCGGGGGATGAGCGGTAACCCAGCCCTGCTCAAACCCGCGATCAATGATGGCCATCTCAATGCTCTTGATCGTGACCGCTGGTTCGATCACGCCCAGGCAGCAGGAGCCTTCGCAGGGAGCCGGACACACGCGTCCGGTGAACTCGGGGAAGTTGTTGGTCTGGTGCAGTCGGTCCAGGGCCTGCCGCCAATGACCCCGGTAGACCAGGTCGTTCCATTCGGGAATCAGATTGTTGATTGGGCAGCCGGTTGCCATGCGGGCCATCAGATCGCCCGTGTGGCAGAACGGAATTCCACAATCCATGCACCGCGCTCCCTGCGCCTGGAGCTGGCCATCTTCCATGTGATGATGGAATTCATTCCAATCGAGTACGCGCAGCGCGGGGTCCCGTTCCGTGGGGGTTTCCCGTTGAAACTCCATGAAGCCGGTTGGCTTTCCCATGACTGAATGCTTCCTCTGACGGTCTGCTTTGGCTGCGGGCTTGACGATTTGTCGGGCGCCCCGTTTGGCCTCCCGATTCTGGAGGCCTCTTTCGGCGGTTCCAGTGATTCAGTGCACACGCCGGTTCGAATGACTCGGGCAGTTGTTTCCTTTGCCGTCGAAGTCGTGTGGTTTCAACTCAGCTCTCAACCGATTGCCGCTGGGCTTCAAGTTCCT
>Ga0315336_1003145_pt1 | contig 22879 bp, 15 predicted proteins | sample ASW5metaG_FD_204512 | JGI IMG/M metagenome (GOLD analysis project Ga0315336, IMG submission 204512) | Ammonia-oxidizing marine archaeal communities from Monterey Bay, California, United States - ASW #5 | ecosystem: Environmental > Aquatic > Marine > Intertidal zone | place: USA: California... | reverse complement strand
TTGACCCAGCCGCGGGTGTTGAGGTACTGGCTTTCCTCCAGTCGAGCCTGAGCATTGGGAAACAGCTTGGCCCACATGTTTTCGCGCCTCCTTTCCTGGACGATACGAACGGCCTCGATGGCATATTTCTTCGCCTCGTTCAGCTTCTTACCGCGCAGGGCATAGAGCCAGGCGAGCTCATTGAGACGCGCGGCGGACACAGGACCTTGCTTCTCCGCGACCTTCAGCTCCACGGCCGCTGAAGCGATCAGCTCGTCGAGGACCTTCTCGGCGAGGTCCTGCCTGCCTTGTGCCATCAGACCGTCGTAGAGATCATATCCCAGGGCTCGCTTGAAAGCCTCGTCCTGCGTTCTCAGACCGTACCAGGGTTCGAGCGCCTCCTCGAACTTCCGCTCCCTCAGCGGTACTTGCAGGGCGCGCACCTCGGTCAGGGCGCGCCAGTTCGCGTCATCGATCGTGTAAAGGCAACCGTAGACGCCCACGGCGGCAAAGAAGAGGACGAAAGCGGACGCGACAGCAACCTGCAATCGGCGCACCCGTTGGGTGCTTCCGAGGGGCCGCGGCGTCAGGACGTAGCCCAGGGCCACCCCCGAGACCAGACCTCCGAGGTGGGCGGACACGGCCAGGCTGACACCAGCGCCGCCAAACTCCAGGGAGTAGGCCAGCACCTGGTCCGCGGCGACGACGAAGACGATCGTCCCCAAAAACCTCCATCGAGGAACCAGCTCGGCGGTGGCGGTTCGACTCGTCAAGATCAGGGCCAGGGCCCCGAAAACGCCGTACACGGCTCCGGACGCTCCGAGCGCCGGCCCCCACCCGTCGGAGAACGCTTGAAAAAACAATGACCCGGCAATGCCTGACGCCAAGTAAAGAACGAAAAAGCGCCACGAGCCGAGCACGCGTTCGATAACCCTCCCGAGAACAAGCAGGGCGAGCATGTTCATCGCCAGATGGAACACCATCGAGTGATGGATGAAGAGCGCGGTCAGGAGGCGCCAGTACTGCCCGTCCCAGACCTTGACACGTTCGTGGGCGAGGTGGGTGAGCACCCACCCTCCTTGGCCGGTGATCCATTCGACAACGTAGGCGCTCACGCTGATGAGGAGAAGGACGTACGTTACGTAGGGTCTTTTGGACTTGGCCTGGTACGGCGGCGGTGGCACGGACGGGCTGGTCACGCCAGTCCCAGGAGGTTGCCCTCCTCATCGATCTTGACCCTCTCGGCCGCGGGAACTCGCGGCAAGCCCGGCAGGACCACAGTGTTCCCGGCCTGCGCCACCACGAAGCCTGCCCCCGCCGCCAGAGTGACCTGGTTGATCGTGATCTCGCACCCGTCCGGCGCTCCCCGAAGCTTGGGATTGTCCGAAAAAGACATCTGGGTCTTCGCCATGCAAATGGGAAGCTTTCCGAAGCCGAGGTCCTCGATCGTATCGATCAGCTTTGCCGCCGGCCTCTCGAAATACACGTTCTTTGCCCGATAGATTTCCGAGGCGATCGACTGAATCTTCTTGCGGATCCCCCATGTCAGGGGATACAGGGGCTTGAAGCGCTTACCTTTCTCCGCCGATGCATCCACGACGAGCCGCGCGAGCTCTGCTCCCCCTTTGCCTCCCTGCGAGTACGCACGGGACACCGCGCATCGGGTTCCCAGCTTCTCGACCCTACGCCGCAGACGGCTCAACTCGCGCGAAGAATCGCCGGGGAAAACGTTGATGGCGACCACCGGCTCCACCTTGAATTTTCGTATGTTTTCGAGGTGGCGCGTGAGGTTGTCGATCCCCCCACCCCTCGTGAAACCGCCATGGTATTCTACCGCGTCGAGGGTGGTCACGACGACGACGGCCGCCGGCTTCAAGCCGGCCTCCCGGCACTTGATGTCGAAGAATTTCTCACCGCCGAGGTCAGCGCCGAAGCCAGCCTCCGTCACGGTGAACTCCGAAAGCCCAAGCGACATTCGGGCCGCCAGGGCACTGGAACAGCCGTGTGCTATGTTGGCGAAAGGGCCCCCATGCACAAGGACCGGAGTGTGTTCCAATGTCTGTACCAGATTGGGCAGGATCGCGTCCCGGAGGAGCACAACCATGGAGGCATCCGCCTTGAGCCTGTCACAGGTTACCGGCTGCAGCTTGCGGGTGTACCCGAAAATGATCTTGCGAACCCGCTGCCTGAGGTCAGAGAAATTCTTCGCCAGGCAGAGGATCGCCATGATCTCGGAAGCCGGCGTGATAAGAAAGCTGTCGTTCCTCGGAATACCGTCCTGCGGTCCCCCCAAACCGATAACGATATGACGCAGCGCCCGATCGTTGAGGTCGAGTGTTCTGCGCCAGGTGATTCGCCGCTGATCGAGGTCGAGGCTGTTAGAATGATGGAGGTGGTTGTCGATCAACGCCGCAAGGAGGTTCGTCGCTTTTCCTACCGCGGAGATGTCGCCGGTGAAGTGCATGTTGATGTCTTCGGCGGGGGTCAGCTGAGATCTCCCGCCACCCGTACCCCCTCCCTTGATCCCGAAGTAGGGCCCAAGGGAAGGCTCCCGCAGACAGGCACTCGTCCGCTTGCCGATCTGGTTCAGCGCATCCGCAAGCCCTATGGAAACAGTCGTCTTACCGACCCCCGCAGGCGTCGGCGTCATCGCGGTAACGAGGATCAAGCGACCTCCAGGACTTCTCGCACGCGTCTTCAGGAGGTCAAGCGGCAGCTTGGCGATGGAACGACCGTAGGGCAGGATCTCCGACTCGCTCAACCCGAGACGGGCCGCAATCTCCACGATGGGGAGTTTCTTGACAGACTGCTCTATCTTGAGGTCGGAAGGCATGCACTTTCGGCGGCAACGGGGTTCCGGACTGCGCAATACTACTGCAGGAAGGCAGCGACACCAAGGGTACGGAGGGGCATTTTTCACAGTCCGCCCGAGAAGTGCTTCGTTGCGAGAACCGAGCAATTTTCGCCAAGGCTCAAGGAGCAAAACGGAGGCCATATCGGAGGAATCTCCGAGTATTTGCGACGCAGAGATGGGCGAGGAGGGCCGGCTCTCGTAGAATGTGACTTCTCAGGCAGGCTGTTACCTCTGCTTGACACGGTCCGTCACCTCCGCTATGTAGTGGTCCGCATGAGGGAACCGGTGCTGGCGCCGCTCGCTTTCCCCGGGCGATATAGACTCCGAAAGGCCACCCTTGCGACCCTGGGTAGGTTGGTCGGTGGTCTCGTCCTCGCCGCCCTACCCGCCTGCTCGTCGGCGCATCGCTTTATCTACAATAGCGATGGCGACAACATGTTCATCCACGCGCCACCCCCCATGCGCGTGGAGCAGGTTCAGGCCTATGTCGACGAAGTGGCCGAAACACAGGTGACCACCCTCTTCGTTTGCCCGCAGATCGGCATGGTGACGAACTACCCGAGCAAGGTGGGTGACATGCTGGGCACGAACGTAAGTCCCGCCGAGGCACAGCAGGTCAAGAAGCGTGCCACCGCTCCACGCGCGTTCCGCGAGCGTGCCGCAGCGAACCTTCGCGGCCTCCTGAATGGGGGCCAGGACCCCCTGCAACTGATCATTGACCGCGCACAGGATAAGGGTCTCGAAGTCTTCATCACGTTTCGCCTCAACGAAGTGCATGCGGTGGATCGCCCGAACGAATTTCCGCGGAGCTTGCTCATTTCCAGCTTCTGGCGTGAGCATCCCGAGTGGCATATAGGCACTCCTGGTGATGAGGTCGCCCCAGTCTATGTGAGGATTCTAGGCCCCAGGGCCAATCCGGTGCTGCTCTCGTGGCTTCCGGGGGCGCTGAATTTCGCCATTGCCGAGGTGCGTGAGCACCGCCTCGAGCAGTTGCGTGAGGTTTGCGAGCGTTATGCCGTGGATGGACTCGATCTCGATTTTCTCCGCTTTCCGGTCTACTTCCCGCCAGGAACGGAGAAACAGAACATCGAGACGATGACCGCCTGGATGCGCGAAGTACGCGAGATGACCCGCCAGGTAGGAGAAGCGCGTGACCGCCCGCTCCTCGTTTCGGCTCGGATACTTGCCCGTCCGGAGCTGAACCTCGCGATCGGTCTCGATCCCACCGCCTGGGTGCAAGAGGGTCTGGTCGACTTCGTCACCATTTCCCACTACTTCCGCAACGACTTTCCCTTGCCGGTGGCCGACTACCGCGAGATCCTACCCGGCGTTCCGATCTACGGGTCGATCGAGGTGGAGGACAGCGTAGATAGGTATCGGGCCGTGGCGCAGGACTTGTGGTCGCAAGGTGCGGATGGAATCATGCTCTTCAATTTCTTCACCCCTCGGGAGAACGGCAGGCAGCCGCCTTTCGAGCTGCTCGAAGAGCTGGGCGAGCCGTAGGCAGCGACAGGCTGCGTTTCGGCCCGGGCTCCGAGCCCCCGGTGTTCAGTGTTCGGGAAAGAGTATGAACTCAAAGAGGAGTTCACGAAAGACCGAAGACGGCACGGTTCCATGACAGAATTCCAGGGAGCCTTCGCATCGGAGGCCCTGAACACTGAACACTTCTCCGGTTAGAAGCCCAGGACGTTCCAAACAACGAAAAGCGGCACGCCGCCCACCTCGAGGCAGCCGAACCAGAGCCACGGAGTCCAGCGGGGAAACCCGAGGTTGCGATGTCGGCGCAGCGTTGCAAGGAGCATGACGGCGCTCGAAGAAACCATCGCGGCGAGGTGCCAAACCGCACAGGCGAGCGGAGGGACACCGATAAGGGCGAGGAGCGGCGTGACAATGGCGAACGGGACCAGCACGGCAACCCCCAGCACCATCACCATCAGGCACTGCCAGAAGAAGGCCCGAAAGCGGTAGGGCAAAAGGGCGGAAAAAATCGCCATACCAAGAAACCAGCCCGCGCCGGAGGCACCGAGCACCTCGAGCCCAAGAAAGACCGCAGACCTTTCGCGCTGGTAGGTCCAGAGAGAGAGTCCGTAGAGGAACGTGCCCACCAGGGCGACTCCCACAACCAATAGGAAGAGCCCGACTCGCCAACGGAGCTGAAAAGGTGGATCGCAGTCACAGGAGACTCCTCCGGTGTTCGGCGGCGAGATGATCCTTCTGTTCATGGACACCAGCTTGTAGGTGGCCTTTCCCAGCGTTCGCAGAGCCGGCATGGCGCTGACGCGCACGAGGAGCTTCATCCTATCGTGGAGCTCGAGGAGCTTCATGATTGCGTCGAAGCCTCGAAGAGACTCTCCCGTTTCGCGCGAGTGCAAGATCATCTCACCTCGAAGAGCGTCACACTCCTCGTCGGAAAGCCCGAAGCCTGGAGCCTCATCGAGCGGATGCGCTTCCGCTCTCTCCAGGAGCTCTCGGCGGCGCAGCACCTCCACGGACCCCACGCACATGGGACAGATCGGATCGTAAAAAAGAAGATTTTCTGCGGCTCTAGTCACGCGTCGGCTCCGGGTCCTACATTGCATATAACCGGATTCGCGAGAAAAGGTTAACAGTCCGTTGAAGCATTGTGGTGCGGACGCCTGCTTTTCGGGGATGGGGACGGGGATGGGGACGGGAAGGAATCTAAGGGGCCCCGCGGGACGCCTTGTTGGCTACGGCGAGCATCTTCGCGAGCCGCTCTCGCATGGCCGGGAAGTCTTCGGGCCTGAAACCGACCTCTCGATGCACGACCTTGCCTTCGTGGTCGATCCAGAAACTCGCCGGGTATCCGGGCACGGAGTACTGCTTTGCCGCTACAGACCCACCCATGAGGAGAATCGGCTGCTTCAGCCGATTCTCCTGGACGAAGCGACTGACGACAGCTCGCGATTCGTTCCAGCCATTGACGGCAATGACGGTGAAGCCCTTCTTCCCGAATTCTTGTTGCAACTTGCTCAAATACGGCGCCTCCCTGCGGCAGGGGCCGCAGCCCTTGGCCCAGAAGCTGAGGAGCACCACTTTCCCCTTGGTGGCCTTGCGGAAGGGGACTTTCTCGCCTTCGAGGTTCTCGAGGGTGAAGTCGGGCGCTTCGCCGCCGATGATGCGGCCACCGCTGCGTAGCGTTCTTTGCGGCCGCTTTTGCTTCTGCTTGTCCACTCGTACCTGGAGAGCTCTCGCGTCTCGATAACTCTTGAAGCGAGAGTTAAGCGCTTTGTCGAGGCCATCTACCAGCTTGGCCCCGGGATGTCCCTGGAGGGCAACCAATTTCGTGTAGAGCTCGCGGGGGTGCTGCTTCTTACCAAAGCCAACCAGCAACTCGTCTACTTTGCCGTCGATAGCGGCGACATTCTGCTTGTCGTTCCCTTCGAGAAAACGCACGTCCGTTGCCTTGAGCTCGGTCCAAGTCTTCAGATCGACCGGGGATTCCTCCGAATCACTGACGACATGCACCTCCCGGGTACTCGACGTGACCGCTTTCCGGACCGTGTCAATGACGTACACTTCTTTGAAAGACTTCACCGTCATGAGCTCTCCACTGACCTCCACGGTCGCCGATTTTCCCTGCTCGAGCGTGCGCTCCACGATCACCATTGTGCCTTCTTTCACCACGCTCGACCGGAGCGGCAGAAGGGACCTCGCATTTTCGACTACACGCACCTCGTCCTGCCGCACCTCGTCCTGGAAACGGCCTTCTCCCGGCACCTCAGGCAAATCGAAGCGCGGGAAGACGGCCGCCGGAACCTGTAACTCGAGCAGTCTCTGCTTCGGATCGAGCTCGACCGCCGCGTCGACGGGCGTCACCTGGAGGTCTTCCCCTACCCAGAAGAAGCCGGCGTCGCTGAAGGCCGGTGGGAGAGGGCTATGCTTGGCGGGTCCCATCGAACGGACGAGGAGCATTCTCCGATCCTTCTCCCCGTCACTGCCGAACATTACGTACGTGTAGCCCAGGTCGAATTCGCTCTTGACGAGCGTGTCGCCCGTTTTATGGGCAATCATGATTTTGCCCTCATACACGGCCATTTGATCGGGGGACGGATCAATCAAATCTCCGATGGAAGGCGACGACAGAAAGAGCGATCCCAGAAGTAGAAACGCGGTCGGGTGCATGAGCTCAGCCTCGAATTTTCGGTTGCTATCAGGGGGGAACTCGTTTCTCCCCCTCGTCAATTCTGACCTCTCAGAGGGTCCTGTCAATCGCGTTCCTCAACTCGGGGTCAACTGCCCTTCTTCTCGTCTCCCTGGACCAGAAGCCCACTCAGAAAGCCTCCGTGGCCGGGACCCGACCAGGTACCCGTATAGTAACCACCATGGATCATGACCCGCGCCGTGTAGGTACCCAGAAAGGGGATGATCGCTTCCGTAACCGATATGACGGGCGTGTCGCCGGCCCAGTAGACGTGAACGGGCACGGGGAGCTTCACGTCCTTTTCACCGTACTGGATCCGCGCTTCGATGATCCACCTATCTGCCCCCACCTTTCTTGCCGAGCTGATCGTGTATTTCTCATCGCGCTCCTCGCCGAGCTTGCCCTCCTCGACGAGCCGCCACTTCCCGGAGAGGACAACGTTCGTGAGGGTGTCCTGGAACTTCCGCTCGAAGTCCGTGAGCGGAACCGTATCCTCTTTGCCAGGTTTCTCAGCCTTGCCTTCTTTCCCTTCCTCGGGGTCAACAACTCCACCCAGGCCGACAAGAAAAGGAGGAAGCAGCAGCAGAATCCTGTTCAGGAACATACGTTTCTCCTTAATGCTCAGTATTGCGGTAACGACGGAAAAAAGTAACCCGAAGCGTCAGCGAGGCTCGCGCCACGTGAACGACGGAATGCCTTTCCTCGCTAACGCTTCGGGTTACCAGGAGCGTGACTTTGACAGCTTAGAAGGTGCGACCGGGACATAATACTCATAGGATCTTGACCGGAACCGCCCACGGAGTACCCTTCTACATTCTAATGAAACTCATCATCACGGGCGCAAGCAAGGGGATAGGCAAGGGGATTGCGGCTTTTCTCGCGAGGGAGGGGTTTCAGGTCGGCCTTGTGGCTCGGTCGGCGAAGATCCTCGAGGAACTGCGGGCAAGCATCGTCTCAGACCGCGGTGTATGTTCGATCGCTCCGTGCGACGTGCGAGACCCGGAAGCTACCCACGCAGCGATTACCGAGCTGATTGGCCTCATGGAGGGGGTGGACGGCTTGATCAACAATGCCGGAGTCGTTCTCAGAAAAGATGCCTTCACGCTCTCGGTCGAGGAGTGGCAGGCGATGATGGAAACCAACGTCAACGGCGTCTTCTACGCCACCCGGGCCGTGCTACCACATCTGAAGGCCCAGGGGAGCGGCCACATCATCAACATTTCGTCCATCTCGGGAAGGTTGCCACTCGCCGGTGGAAGCGGCTACGCCGCAAGCAAACACGCGGTGACTGGGTTTTCCGACTCGCTCCTCCTCGAGGCGCGAAAATATGGAATCAAGGTCACCACCGTGTTCCCGGGCTCGGTGGACACCGAATCGCATCGCAGGCGGGAGGAGGACACGAGCTGGAAAGTCCGCCCCGAAGAAATAGGGCAGGCCTGCAGGGATCTCCTGCGGACCGCCCCCGAGACCTGCGTCAGCCGGCTGGAGATCCGGCCGCTGAACCCACCGTCATGAGACGGGAATGAATAGTGAACAGAGAATAGTGAATGAGGAAGTAATGAGGAACGGTGCAGGTGAATTTCAGTCTTCTCTTACTTCTCCGTTCTCTGTTCCGCTTCTCTATTCACTATTCCTGAGTCGGGCGTGATACGCCCGACTCAGGCGGCTTGGCGGCCACCTTGGCTCCTCCGTCCGGCCCTTCTGCGTCACCGACGATCTTGCCGAAGAACTCGGGCATCTGAACCCCGCCTACGTCGCGCATGATGTTGAGCATGGGAGGTAGAGACTTGGCCAAGCCCTGAAGGAAACCGGCCGTGCCACTGGTGCCGGTACCGTTGCCGTTGCCACTGTCCCAGACAACCACCTTGTCGAACTTGATGTTGGAAATGGCGGTGGCCGCGGTCTTCGAGAGCTCCTCCAGGTGCTCGAGCATGAGCATCTGGAAAGCTTCCTGCGAACCGCCGCAACCGTCGACAATCTTCTTCAAACCCTCCGCCTTCTTCGCCAGAATCTCGTACTGTCCCCGGGCCTCGGCCTCGAGGATGGCGTAGTTGGCTGCGGCCTGCCCCTCGGCCTCGATGCGCGTTTGCTGGGCCTGCGCCTCGGCGTCCACGATCTGCTTCGCTTTCGCGGCCTTGGCCACGGCTTCCAGCTCGGCTCGTTGCTCCGCTTCGATCTTCGTGGCGAGGGCCTCTGCCGCACGCACCTCAGCGAGGTACTGAGCCTCGCGAACGGCAGCCTCGGCCTCGCGGTGACGCGTCTCGCCAAGCTGGTAAGCTTCGGCTTCCTTGACGCGCAGGCTGGCGTTGGCGTCGGCGATTTCAGCCTTGGAAAGGTTCTCCCCGGTGACCGCCTTGGCGTTGGCATCGGCAACCTCGATTCGCATCTGCCGCTCCGCCTCCTTGACGAGAGCCGCTTGCTCAAAAGCTGCGCTCTTCTCACCCACCGTCTTCTGCTTTTCCAGTTGAGAGACCTGAACAACCTGATCCTTCTCAGCCTCCTTGGTGCCGATCTCCTGGAACTTCACGGCGTTCGCCACCTCGACCAATTGAATCTTGTTGGCCTCGGCGACGCCGATGGCGCCCTTCTTGACCTGCTCGGCCACGTCCACTTCGGCTTGCTTTATGGCCTGGGATGCCGCTTTGCGGCCGATAGCCTCGATGTACCCCGACTCGTCGGTGATGTCCTTGATGTTGACGTTGATGAGTATCAGGCCAATTTTTTCGAGCTCCGGCTCGAGGGAAGACTGGACGCTCTCGAGGAACTTTTCGCGATCCCGGTTGATATCCTCGATTAGCATCGAGGCGATCACCTGGCGCAGTTGCCCGAAGATGATGTCCTCGGCCTGCTGCATGACCTCTTTGGTAGTCAACCCGAGGAGACGGATCGCCGCGTTCTGCATGGCATCGGTTTGCGTACCGATAGCAACCGTGAAGACGCTCGGTACGTTCACCCGTATGTTTTCTATGGAGAGCGCCGCCTCGAGCGGAATCTCTATCTGAATGGGATCCAGGCTGAGAAAGTCGTAGTCCTGAATCAGGGGCCAGACAAAAGCCCCTCCTCCGTGGAGGCACCTCGAGGATTCTCCCGCGCGCACCTTGCCGTAAACCACGAGGATCCGGTTGCTCGGGCACCTCTTGTAACGCTTGGCGAGCAGCATCAAGAATCCGAAGAGCACGAAAACAGCGGCGACCACGATGCCGATCATGTAGGGACTGTCCATGACTATATCCTTTCAAGCGGAAGAACTTCGAGGGTATCCGACGTACTCGTCTGCACGACTCGCACCGGGGTGCCGGTCGCGATCTCGGGACCTTCCGTCACCGCCTTGCACTCCACCTTGCGTCCCTGAATGGAGACGATGACCTTGCCGGTACCGGATCGCTTACCGGGCACTCGAAGGTAGACCTTGCCGTTCTGCCCGACCGCGTTGCAGAGGTCGAGATTGCCCTTCGATTGCAAGCGGGACAACCCCGCCATGAGGTACGCGACAATGTAAAGAGCGACCGCTCCGGCGCCGATGGCGATGACCAGTGTGGGTATCGATTGCAAGCCGCTTTCTCGGCACGCCATTCCGGTGAGGCCGAAGAAGGTGACGAAAGCTACAACCGTCTTGAAAGAAAGTACTTTGAAGTAGGTATCGGCGTCCCCGCCGTGATCGCCGTCACCGCCATCAACATCACCCGCATCGACCTCCGCGTCCGAGTCTCCACCTCCTCCCACGAGGAGCAGAATGGTCTGCACGACGAGAATAGTACCTCCCACGACCGCGGAGAGAAGGTACACATTTTTCAGCATCTCTTCCATGACTACCTCCGATGAGCCCCGGCGTTGCTATTTCCGTTCCGACCGAAGCGGGCACCATAATAAGGAGCCGTGACGCTGCAGGGCAAACAGCTTTCCAGCTTTCCTGGAGGGATGTCTGCGGCTTTGCCGGTAAATTTCAGGAAATGCGGGGGGCGGAGGGGTGTCGGGCCTTGTGCTGGCTCGCGGCCTGCACCACAATTGCACGCTCAACGGCCATGACGATACAGAACCTGACGACTGCTGAGGATATCGACGGCACCCTCGAGCTTTCGAGCGAGAAACCGGTCATGATCCTCAAACACAGCACCCGATGTCCCATCAGCTTTGCCGTCCGTCAGGAGTTCGAGACCTATGCGGAGGGCGCCGCGGGGCGGGGCATTGACTGCCGTGTCGTGCTGGTCGTGGAGAATCGAGCGCTGTCGCAGGACATCGCCGCCCGGCTTGGTGTCCGGCACCAATCCCCACAGGCGATTCTTCTGAAGAATGGCCAAGCCGTCTGGCACGACAGTCACGACAGGGTGAGCGTGAAAACCCTGGAGGCTGCCGAGGCTCGCTCCCCCTGATGAACCGCGTGAATCACGCGAAACCTTTCACGCAGGAGAAAAGCGAGGAAATCTACGTCCGCAACCGCCTTTTCTACGACTCCCTGTGGAAGCGGGCGAAAATCCGGTCACCGACATCGTTCAACACGTGGCCCCTCGTCAAGACGCTGATCGCTGGGCGCAAGCGGCTCCTGGAGATCGGGCCCGGAGTGCGTCCCCGCCTTCCCCTCGAGCAGGCGTGCTTCCTCGATCTCAGCCCCGAAGCCGTGAGCAAGCTCAAGACCTCCGGCGCTCGCGCGCTGCTTGGAAACGCGATCGAGTTACCCTTTTCCGCAGCCAGCTTCGACCTGGTCTGCGCGCTGGACATTGTCGAGCACGCGCCCGGCACGTACGCACTCGGAGAGATCGGCAGGGTTCTCCGCCGCGGCGGACTTCTTCTCGTTGCGGTGCCCCTCTATTCCGCCCTCTGGACGGAATATGACAGCGTTGTCGGTCACCACCTGCGCTACGAACCTGGAGAGCTTGTCGAGATCTTGGAGCAAAACGGCCTCGAGGTCCTGCGGAGCGCCACCTTCGGCATTCTTCCCCGCAACCGGCTCCTCGTGCGGACCGCTGCCTGGATGCTGTCTCGCCTGCGAGGGCCCGCCATCTGGTTTGAAGACCGCCTGGTGCTGCCCATCGCCGGCCTCCTCGCGAAACGTCTTCGCCTGAAATCCGGTTTTCACACCGAGGAGGACGTGGATGGGGTGATTCTGCTGTGCGAGAAGAAAGAGGCACAATAGACATATTTTTCCTATAATAAATATTGACATATCGGACAGACTCCTGTATTTTTGTCTTTTGTCTTCTCTCAAGCATTTCTCAGGGGACGTTGTGGATCGTGGAGTGAGTTCTGTGTAGCCCTTGCGAACCATCGCATGGGTCGCTGTCCGGTGAGCCCGGGTTTCTCACCGGGTTCCATCGCGAGACGTCGTAAATGGCGGTCTGGCAAGGCGCGTGAGCTCGGCGACCGGAGGCGTGCTCAGAGAGCACGTTGAGGATCGTCGAGTGAAACGCAACGCAGTCCAGGCGGCATTTCCGGCGTCGCAGCAGGAACTACGGTGAGAAATCCGGGTTAGGGCCCGGCGCAGCGTGGATTGGCGGTTTTACCGCCGTACTTTTTTCGTGAAGGGTAGGGTCACAATGACGAGAGTCCATCGCATCCGAAGCGTCGTCCTTCTGGCAGGAATCCTTGTTGCGGGAGGCTCGCTCGAGGCGCAGTTCATTCGAGGCGACGTCGACAGCAGCACGAGCGTCGACATCGGAGACACGACGTTCTTGCTGGCATATTTCTTCACGGGAGGCCCTGCTCCCGCCGATCTCGACGCTGCCGACGCCAACGACGACAACATGGTCTCTATGACCGACGTCCACTATATCAACCGCTTCGCGTTCGCGGGTGGCCCGGCACCTCCTGCGCCCCATCCGGCAGCGGGAATCGACCCGACGCCCGGTTCCGCACCCGCTTCGGAGAACTGCGTGATCTACCGCGTAGGCGAACTTTCCGCCACCATCGGTGCAGCCGTAACGGTGCCTGTCGTCATGAGCTATCGCCCCACCATCGACAATCCGTTCCCCGTGAGCGCCTATTTCCTCGCCTTCGAGTTCGAGCCGGCCTACCTGACCCTCGTGAGCACGGATATCGCGGGGACTCCAGCCTCGGGTTATAGCACGGTGACCTCGAGCGACGGAGTCGACAATGTTGCTGGCCACGGGCGTTTGCTCGTCACGCTCAGCAACGATCCTCTGGTCGGTCTCCCCCCTGGGGAAGACATTCACATCGCAAACCTCAACTTCACGGTGAGCGCTACGCCGCCCACGCCGTTTCATACGGTGATCCAGCCGATCGACACCGCGTTCGGCCCCTCCGTTCCGAATGATGTCACTGTGGGCGTTGAGGCCCTGAGGCCGGCGCTGGTCGGCGGCCGCTTGTGGATCACCGCACCACCGTCCGATCCCTTCACCCGGGGAGACTTCAATTCGAGCGGTACGGCCGACCTGGGCGACGTCAGTGCTATAGCGAACTACCTTTTCGTGTCCGGTGCCGCACCGTCGGACTTGGACCGGGGCGACGTCAACGACGACGGCATGGTCTCCCTAGCCGACTCGCTCTGTCTCGCAAACTTCTTCTTCAACGGTACGCCGGCAGCCTTGCCGCCGCCCCACCCCATCGCGGGGGTGGATCCTACGGCCGATAGCCCGCCCGAGCGCAGCGCTGGCAACAGCTTCCGCGTCTGCGGCGACGATTTCTGTACCGGGACCCCCACGGTACTACGCATTCATATGTCGAACGCTGTCAGCGTGGGCGGCTTTGTGGTCTCGTTCTCGTACGACCCGACGGTCTTCAGCATCAGTGCGGCCGGCGTGTCCTTTGCACCCGATATTCCCATTGTGCACACCGTACCCCTGGCCCGGGCCGATCCGAGCCTGGGACGCGTCACGATCTCAGCTACGTTCAGCGCCGAAGCGATTCCCCCCGGACCGGACCGGCCGTTTCTGCTCCTTCGGGTAACGCCGCTCGCGCCGGCGCGTCCCTTCACGCGGGTTTGCCTCGAGGACTTCTTTCACGCGCCCTTTATCGTCAACGAGATCCTTGACGACACCTCTTGTGAGGCGGTCAGGCCGGAACTGATCGCGGGACGCTTCACCGTAAATGCGTGCGCGCCGTTCATCCGTGGCGACTTCAACGGTGACTCGCTCGTTGACGCGACGGATACCATCGCTGCGCTGAGCTTCATCACGACCGGCTTGCCCACCCCTGCGGACCGCTTCGCGGCCGACGTCAACGACGACGGCGTCTTCTCGGTCGCGGACCCGATCTGCCTGGCGCGGTTCTTGTTCCTGGGCACGGATGCCCCCCCCAGTCCCTTTCCGGCCCCCGGGCTCGATACGACGTCTTCCTGCCCGCCGCCAAGGCCGTCGTGCATCTCCTTCGACGTGGCGTCGGCATCGGGCCCCCCCGGGGCAGTCATCAGCCTGCCGGTCACGCTCTCTTACTCGGCGCTCGATCCGGGAAACACGCCGGTTACCGGCTACATCGCCGCACTCCAGTTCGATCCACTCTATCTGACGTTCCAGAGCGCCGCGATTCCGGCCAATATCCTATCCATGACTCCGGCTTCGAGTCTCGTCAGCACTGACCCGCTCCGGGGATACGTGCGATTCCTGGTCCTCTTCGACGCCGCGGCACTCCCTCCCGTAGGGATCGCGCCCGGCACCAACATTCCTATTGGTGTCGTGAATTTCACCGTCAACACTCCGCCCCCGGGCTTGCCCCAGAATACTGAAGTGAGTTTCTCCGATACCCTGTTCTCCCCGATACTCCCCAACGAGATCGTGGTCGAATGCGAATCGGTGCGGCCGCGTCTGGGAGATGGGGTCGTCAGCATCACGGGAGGAACTTTCATCCGCGGCGATGCGAACGGGACGACCACCGTCGACAATGCGGACTTCGTCCAGATCCTCAGCTACCTGTTCCGTCCCGGCGGCAGGCAGCTCTCAAACTTTGATGCGGCTGACGTCAACGACGACGGGATGGTCTCGTACCTGGACGCCTTATGCCTCATAAACTATGTCTTCTTCGGCGGCCCCATGCCATTGCCTCCCTTCCCGGGAGCAGGTGTCGATCCGACCACCCCGAGCTTGCCGCCCCCGGTCTCGCCGCTCGACGCCTTCAGCATAGTGGATGGCGATTTTTGCAGCGGCATCAGTACTACCATTCAGGTCGAAATGACCAATGTTGCGCCGGCGGATGGGTTCACCGTCTCGATCGCGTACGATCCGGACATCATCGATGTCTCGAGCGTAGCCCTGGCTCCTGGCTTGCCCGCCCCCACCCCCACGACGACTCCTCTTTTTCAGGTGGATCCGGCCGCGGGTCGCATCGTCGCCGCCATCGACTTCACGGTCCCCCTTCCGGCGAGCGCCAGCCTCCCTATCATCGAGATCACCGGTACGCCGATCGATTTTCCCACCCGCTTCGCCTATTTTTGCTTCCGGGATGGACCGGTACCCGGTTTCGTTTTCAACGAGATCTTCAATCTCTCTCCTTCTTGCACCGCTACGCGGCCGACGTTGAATTCCGGCAGGTTCGCCGCGGTGACCCCTTTCAACCGTGGAGACTGCAATCAGGACGGTCTCACCGATATATCGGATCCGATCGCCATGCTGATCTGCATATTTCAGGATCAGAAGTTCTTCGCAGAGGTTTGCGCGACCTGCCTCGATGCGTGTGATGCCAACGACGACGAGGATTTTGACCTCTCCGATGCGATCTTCGAGCTCGACTTTCTCTTCGTAGGCAACGTCGCGTCCTTGCCCCCGCCTGTCGGGGTTTGCGGTAAAGACCCAACACCGGCTGGTAGCCCGCCTCCCATGCCGTTTTGTTCCCATTCTCAGTGTCCCTGAGCGACGCGCTCGAGGTCCTTTCTTCCCTTGCCCCTGCCCTCTTGGGCAGGGGCAAGTGGGAGATTCATTGTGGTGCAGGCGTCCCGCTATCTTCATAGCTTCCTCCTGAAGCATTGTGGTGCAGGCGTCCCGCCTGCAAACCAGAAGCTTGATTCGTAAGAAAGCAGGCGGGACGCCTGCACCACAATATAAGAAGAGCCGAAAGCGGATCGCTTCTTCCAAGGCCGTCCGTTAAGCTATCGTGCGTGCCTGATCCCGAATCCAAGATCCTTTTTCTCGGCACCGGCAACGCATTCAACACCGACGGCCGCGCCTCCCAGAGCATCTGGGTCGAGCCAAACGGCGGAACACCTTTCCTCGTGGACACGGGCCCTACGGTGCTCGCCTCCATGAACCGCTACGGGGTCGACCCGGATGAGCTCGACCGGGTCTTCATCACCCATCTCCACGGGGATCACATAGCCGGTTGGCCGTTTCTGATTCTGCATTCGCTCTTCCTCGCGCGGCGGGCCCGCCCCCTGAAGGTTTTTGGCCCCAGAGGGACGAAGCAACGACTCGAGACGCTCGCCACGACCTGCTACGAGGAGCTCGTCTCGGACGGGAGCCTCGCCTTCGAGATCGACTATCATGAGCTCGCGGTTACGGAGATCTCGGGAGTGGATGCCGGAGCGGGACTCCATTTCGACGTTGTTCCGGTCGAACACCATCCCACGTCCATCGGCTACCGTTTTCGCGTCGCTGGGAATACGATAGGGGTGAGCGGTGATACGCGATGGTGCCCCGGTCTCGAGAAACTGGCAAAGGGCTGCGACCTTCTCATTCTGGAGTGCACCTGCCTCGAGAAGCCTGACTTCGCCCACGTATCTCTCGAGGAAGTACGCGGCGGCCTGGATCGCCTGGGGGCGAAGAGACTGGCGCTGGTTCATCTCTCGGATGACGTGGCTCGCGCGCTGGCGCAGAAGCCCATTCCTGACGTCGTTGCGGCCGAAGATGGTATGATCCTGGCGGTCTGAACTCTTCTTGCGGTTCCCGAGGAGCAGGCGTCGGACCTACACCGGCCGTACCACCGTCTCGTTCCCAAAAATGTCGACGACTTTCGCGGCTACCTGGTGCTTGCCGGGCTTCTCATAGGTATGTGAGTCGGTGGTGAGGAGAAGCTCGCGCTTCTTACGCGTGCGTTGGGCCAGGAAGCTGGGACGGAAGACGCCCCCGGAGTGGTGCCAGTCCACCGACCAGGAGTCGATGTAGTCCGACCACCTCTTGACCTTGGAGCGGACACGAGTGGGAATCCGGTCAGGCTCAGGAAAGGAAAAACCCACCAGGGTGGCTTGCACCACCAGCTTTCCGCCTTTCCGGGTTCGTTTCAGACGCATGTCGACTTCGGGGACAGAGCCCAGACCATTGCGGTCAGCACAGTTTTCCGGGCGCAGCAAATCGAACGCCTTGTGTCTGTCGATGCCGAGCAGACGTTTCCGCGTTGTCTGAATCGCAAAGCGGCTCGAATCGCAACCTACCCAGCGCCGGCCCAGTTTCTCGGCGACTGCGAGAGTGGTGCCGGAGCCGCAGAAGAAGTCGGCAACCAACGCTCCCTCATTCGACGCCGCAAGCAAGATCCTCCTCAGGAGGCGCTCCGGCTTCTGCGTCGGATAGCTCGTACGAACGGAAGACGCAGGCGCCTCAACGGGGATCGTCCACCAATCCTCCGGAAACTTTCCCAACGCGTTCAACGTGACCACGAGATCAGGGTTCCCCGTAGTGAAGCCCGTTCTCCGCCCCTCGTTTCGCTTGGTGCTCGGGTTGTAGGGCAAGCGGACGAGATCCACATTGAACGTCCAGCTGGGCCCGTTTCCATACCAGAAGATAACGTCGTGCTTGTTCGCAAATGCTTTCATGCCCGGGGAACTGGGCCCCGTGTAGCACCAGACGATTTCGTTGATGAGTCTTTCTTCGCCGAAAACCTCATCGAGAAGGAATTTCACGTGGTGCGCGACCCTACGATCGACGTGAACGAACACCGTTGCGTTCGGGGCAAGGAGAGGGCGCAGACCCGACAGCCTCTCGTAGAGCATGTCGAGATAGGGCCCGAGATCGCGGCCCCAGGAATCGCGGTACGCCGTCTCGGCGGCGGGAGGATTCGTGCGCGAGCGAATCCCCCTGAGGTCGGCCTCCCCGATCTCCATGGCGACCAGAAAATCCGATCCGGTGGCGAAGGGGGGATCCATGTACACGAGGTCAATCTTGCCACCCAGATCCTCCTGAAGGGACTGCAGGATCTGGAGGTTGTCCCCGTGGATGAGCCGATTGCGCCAGCCGCCCTCGGAAGCTACCGGCGACGGCCGATCCCCGCCGTAGGTCTCGGCCACCTCGAGAGGCACTGGCATTCGTGGGGCTTCCTTGCGACGCCCGTCCGCCCCATACTTCCCCGGCCAGACGAGCTCGGTCCGCTTGGCTGAGGATGTTCTCTTCACTCGGGACTCCTTCCACCGAAAACCGAGGCGAAATTATAGAGGCGGCATTATAGAGGGAACGGCCCCCCGTGTATCCTTTTCCCGTCCCTCCTGCACAATCTTCATACACCTGCCCTTGCCCGCCCGAGACTCTGGCCCGGATTCTTTACGAATTGCAAGGAACCAGGGCCACTATACTTGCGCAGCCACACGCAACAGCGCGGCACGCAACATGCATAGAACTACTGAAACCCAACTCCAACCCAACTCCTCCTGACCCAGAGGAGCTACCCTACCCTCGGGACGCTGGCAGACGGCAAACTCGGTCGTCTCCCGGCGCCCCGTTTTTTTTGGGGTGCGTATAGCAGATGGGATGAAAGGGCCCATCCCCCCGCCGCGCGAGGTTCGTAACGCACGGCTGCGGCTCATTTTGTGGGGCGCCGAAAAAAGCGTGACGGTTTCCAAGGACGGTCCACGCGTACAGGGATGAGCCGGGCGAACCGGGGGGAGGGTCCCCGGGGACCCAAGCAGACGCCCGGGAGCCCTGGGTAACACAAAGGACAAGTCATGCGTTCCTTCAACCTCAACGTCACCGCTCACCTCTTTGTATTCTTCGTCATGCCGGTCCTTGCAATCGGCGGCTTCTCTCAACCAGTTACCGCCGGACAGCCCCCGGTCGTCAGCCTGCCCGCAACCGTGCAGCTCGAGACCACGGGCGTCCTGCAACTCGATCTGAACCGGTACGTCTCGGATCCGGACACCCCCGAGGGGGAGCTCACCTGGGCCGTCTACTACGTACTCGGCGACGTGCAAGCAACGCTCGTAGGGAGCTCCGTTACCCTGACGGGTCAGGGATCTCTTCCGCAGGAGCCTGCGGTCGTCTTCTTCTCCGTACACGACAGGGAGAACCGCACCGAGGATTCGATCGAGATCGAGCTGGTCGCGCAGCTTCAGGGGGCCCTGCAGCTCCCCGGCGACTGCAACCAGGACGGCGCCCTCGGCCTCTCCGACGCCGTGTGTACGCTGGGCGTCCTCTTCACGGGCAACCCATCCTCCTTTCCGTGCGGAAGCGGCGCGGCGTCGGATCCGGCCAACGTTACCCTGATGGACTGGCAAGGAGACGCAAGCGTCGGCCTCTCAGACGCGGTCTCCATGCTCGGTTACCTCTTCAACGGCGGCCCTTCCCACGTTCTCGGCACGACCTGCACGGCGATCGTCGGCTGCCCGGACGGCTGCGGCGGTGGATCCCCGGGAACGCCTGGAGACCAGGACTCCGACGGCGTTCCTGACAGCGAGGAGTCTTCCCAGAAAAGCAGCAAGCACTATCCAGACTCCGACGGCGACGGCGTGCTCGACAGTCTCGATCCGCACCCGGCCATCTCGCCGTGGCCACAGCCGTTTCTCGATTCCCTGGACTCTCAGGCGCGCGATGCTTACCGGGGTGGGCACGTTCTCCACCTCTACTCCCTCTTCTACCGGGGACAGTTTCTGGCCGACGCCGACCGCGACGGCATTGCCGACGCCGAGGAGGAGGTTGCGGGCGCCGATGGGTACGTCACCGATCCGCGGTCTCCCGATACCGATGGGGACGGCCTCTCCGACGGCGGCGAAGTGAGCATAACGGGCACCGATCCCAACCAACAGGATTCGGAGTCCGACGGCGACGGCGACGGTATGGTCGTCTACCTCGAGGCGGACGCGGGCACCGACCTGCAATCGCCCGACACCGATAGCGACGGCCTCTCCGACGGTGAGGAGACCAACGCGGACAACGAATCGGACACGACCCTGACGGCCTTCAAAGATTCTTCCGGAAACACGAAAAACAGCGTCACCTTCGGTAGCGGCGGCGGCAAAGAGACCGTCTACACCAACGTTCCCGTTTCCGACTACGCGCTCGAGTACGTCACCAGCGCGACCGTAACCCTGAGCGGACAGTCCGTCAGCGGTAGCCTGCCGTCGGGCGTTCTCGTCGACGTCGGGGCCGACTGGACCGGGTTCACCCCGGGACCCTACGGGTGGGTCAAGCCGATCGTCCGGGTGGACCACCGCACTCGTGGTGCGTTCCCGGGCTCCGTGGGGGGCGAGGGCATCGCTCAGAGCTTCAAGGTACTGCAGGACGTAGACGTCCGTGGCTTCGCGGTCCTGATGGAGTTCTTCTCCACGGGAAGCTACGACTACGGTCTGCAGGACTCGAGCGGCAACTGGCTCACGAATTTCCCTCGCACCCACACCGTGAACGCCGCGACCGGCTTCATGTCGCTCATCTCGTTCGCATTCGGGAGCGAGGTGCAGCTGACTCAGGGTACGGAATACAGACTGGCCGTCGTCGAGCAGAACGATCTGGGCGACGTCCCGTTCGGCTACACGACCCTGGTCGGCAATTCCTACCCCTACGGAAGGCGCCTTGTCGGAGCCAACTCGCTCGACGCGGGCGGCTGGAACCCCAGCGCCTCGTCGGCCACGGAGGATCTCGCCTTCCACGTCTTCCAGGACCTGAGTACAGGGATCGACACCTACGACATCGCTGCCGGTTTCAACGAGTACCTCGCGACCCACTCCGACGGGGACGACGGGCTGCAGAACGGTTTCGTGCGCGTGCCCGTCGATATTCATTCCGCGAGTGAAGGTCGCGTCGACTTCTCCAACGTCAAGATCGAGGTCAAGATCCTCCTGACGAACCCGAATCAGTCCGACTCCGACGGGGACGGCCTCGCGGACGGCTGGGACGACAGCGACGCAGACGGGCTGAAGGACGCCGGAGAAGACGATGGGGAGCAGCAGTACGCGACGAATCCGACGGATCAGGACACCGACGGGGACGGTGAAGGGTTGAGCGACTTCGACGAGGTAACCTACAGCTACGACGTGACGGTGCCCGACGAAAGCGCCTCTTTCTACGCCCCCGACCCGTTACGCCCCGAGCTGTTACTCGAGGTGGACGCCATGAGTGGCTACAAGCCCAGTGATGCCGTCTTCTTCGAGACGCAGCAGGCCTTTCAGGAGATCGGCGTCACCCTGCGCTACCAGCTCGACGACCTCAACCTGACGGCCGTCGACGTACAGGACAGTAACGATACCCAGAAGGAGAACATCCTGTCGCAGAACGACGACTACACCGCGCCGTATCTGCACGTGATCTTCGCGAAGAAGAGCACGGCTTCAGGCTCCCTTTTCGGCCAAACGCATTACTTGTGGCCGAACGAGGGAAGCAATCCGAACAATCCCGATCCCAAGTTCGCCGGCGTCTTCGTCTTCCGCCAGGGTATCGACGACTACCACAACGACCACAAGAGCGACCTGGAGAATCTCGGCATCACCAAGGCGTTGATGACCGCGAGGACCACCTCCCACGAGATCGGTCACGCAGTGGGTTGCACGCACGAGAGCACTTACAATGGCTTCAATTATCACAACCTGATGACCAAGAGCGGCGCGCTGGGGGATCCGGCGCAGAACTCGAGCCGGTGGGAACAGACAATGTTCGGCCCGGACGACGCCGGCCCCCGCTTCAGCGCCGGGTCGGCCCTGCAGATGGACCTCTCTTTCAAGGCCTCGGTGGAAACCACGATCAAGCTCGACATTCGCAAGTTCGACTGCGGCACGAGCTCGAGCGCGGTCCATTCTCAGTACGTCCAGGTGCTGAAGTCCCATGTCCATGACAGCTCGAAGCCCTTCGGCTGGGAGTCCGGGATGACCCCCGACCAGGCCTCCCAGAACGGCGGCTCCTCCTCGCAGTCCCGCACCCGCGACATCTGCGAGCACAGCCAGGACGGAAGCGACGTGCGCTTCCGCATCGGCGGCCTGGGCAGGTACCAGCTTTTCAGCATCAAGGTGGGACTCGGAAAGGGCTCCTCGACAGCCATCACGCAGGACATGACCGTGCGGGCGCGGATCCTCGGCGCCACCACGGGCAGCTTCTCCCAGGTGACGATCCAGGACCCTAGCGAGCACCGCGAGCTGACGTTCTCGAGCGTCGTTCCTTTCCCGGACGGTACGATCGTCGTGGACTTCACGGACGCCTACGGGTCCGGCACGGATCCCGCGCCCATCGAGTACATTCGGGTAGAGAAGCGGTTCCCGTAGGGCGTTGCGTGGGCGGGTCGGGAGACCTGCCCACAACACGAGTGGCTGCTTTGCAGGCGGGACGCAAGTACCACATTGTGGTGCGGGCGTCCCGCCTGCCTCTTACGTGCCAGTGCCCCTGCCCGTGCCCGACTCCTCGACACAACGTGCCGTCTGAGTCAGCATCGAGGTAGAAGCCTCTAAAAGAATAGTGAATAATGAACAGAGAACAGCGAAGTTGAATTAATAAGAAATAGTGAAGGTAAATTTTCCTTCCATTCAAGATTCTCTGTTCTAGATTCTCTATTCACTATTCCTTCACCACCACCCCAACCACTTCCACCATGCCATGCCGACGGTCAACCAGATCGCGAGGTGGAGAATCGCCATACACAGTCCGTTTCGCATCCAGCGCCCGACGGAAACGTAACCGTGCTGGAAGTAGATGATGACCGGCCCCGTGGACCACGGCGTCATGGCGCCGCAGAGGCAGGAAAAGTAGGCGATGAGAGCCGCCGCGAGAAACGGCGGGGAGTCCACGTGGGCCGCCACGATAAAAAAAGCTCCCGCCAGGGCC
>Ga0315336_1003144_pt1 | contig 22879 bp, 15 predicted proteins | sample ASW5metaG_FD_204512 | JGI IMG/M metagenome (GOLD analysis project Ga0315336, IMG submission 204512) | Ammonia-oxidizing marine archaeal communities from Monterey Bay, California, United States - ASW #5 | ecosystem: Environmental > Aquatic > Marine > Intertidal zone | place: USA: California... | reverse complement strand
CAAGATGCCGAGACCTGCCTGAAAATATCCGCTCAATAAGGCTGCATGACTCTTGTGATGGGCGGATCGCCCTACCGCGTACAGGCCAATTCCGTAGACAATAGCATCGGCCAGCATATCCAAAGAGTCTGCTATCAGCGCCGTGGAATGGGCGTACCAGCCGAAACCTCCCTCAATGAAAAACATAGAAAAATTGATTCCCAACAGCCAATACAAAATGGTTTTCTGTTCGGAATCTTTGAGTTCAATTTCGCAATCGCAATCGGCCATGCATCCATTATACGCGTCAGTTGGCGCCAAATAAAAAATCCCGCCACGATTTAAAACGTGGCGGGATTCATAAATGATCGTGTAATGTTATTTCTTGAGCTCGACCGTCACTGAAGCTTTCTTCTTTTCCCAATGAATGAACAGGTCCGTACCGTTACCGGTATTCTTTTCGAATCCGAACAGAAGTTCTTCCTGGTGTGGAGCATCCACTGGCGCAACATCGACACGTGCAACTTCCTGATCCGCCTTGTAGCCGTAAGATCCCCAGGCTTCGTAACGCTTATTGAAAATGACCGTCCATTTGTCCGCCGACAACTCGATGTGGTACCCATACGTACCGGCCGCAATTTCCTTACCGTTTACAGTCACGTCATCGCTGAAAGTGACCGCTGTGGCTTCGTTCGCACCGGCGCGCCATGGAGGAGTCCCATAATTCGCCAATCGCGTTCCCCAAATCTCACGGCCTTTTACTTTTGGCCGATGGTAATCCACCGTAATCTTACTGTTGACTCCAATCGTTTGGCTGGTGCTGGCCGCCTGACTCGGGTCAACTTTGGTTTTCGTCCGACCATACTGCGCGGATGCGTCCAGCGTAATACCCAAAAGTGCTACCGCAACAAGCATAGATACGGATGCTTTCATAAGCTTCATAACTCTTCTCCTTTGTGTTAAGTAAAATAATTCCATGAAAGGGTTTGAGAGATACATTCGTCACCCGCCCGATTTCATGTCGATCAACGATAAGTTTCTGATCAAACCACATTCCGGAACGAAAATCAATCTATATGCCCCCGGGACTGCGCTATTCCACGGATTTGGACATCTCGGCCAGCCACGACGGCACGTCATCTGGGATAGTCAGCGCTCGGCGCGTTTCTTCCACCTCAGGGTATCCACCCACATCATCTTGGCTATCGATCATACGCCCTGTTCTTGAAATGAAATCAGCGATGATTCTACGATCGATAGCGTCCCGCTCTCCTGGACGTGCGCCTACGTTCTTCAAGACTGATTCAACGACGTTCGACGCCGGGAGCGCCGTGTAGTTGGATGGCCATACAGGCCTTTCATCGAGCGTGGTCACTTGTGAATGCAGGATTGGAATCGCGGTACCAGACACCGAACGGGCTATATTGTCTTCGCTGAATACATCGCCCAAACGACCAATCATCGAAATTTTCGTCCAAGTGTCGTCGCCGCCGACCAGCACATTGCCAACCACACTTAAACGACAATTTTCCGGAGACAACTCGACGTCCTTCCATTCATTGGGAACGAACCCCGCTTGTATCGCCGCGTTTCCGGGATTGTAAATGAGATTATTGGCAATCACTCCAGTCGTGTGCGCTTTGAAGTAAGGGTTCCGCTGAACGTTGTGGGCATAAAGGTTTCCAATGATGGCAATATCCCGGCAAAAGTCATGAATCAATGAACCTTTTGAATGAGGCCCCTTTGCATGCGAAGAGTCGTCCAGGCCTTCCGCGATAATACAATTGCTGATCGTCATGCGTCGTGTGGTCGCGTCCGGGCCTTCCGTCCGAGGACCCGAAACGCTAATATTCTCGTCCACCGCCCACGTTACCGAGCAATGGTCAATCACGATGTTATACGCCTCGCCGCCGCTGCTCGTGATTCCATCCGGCTCGAATCCGCTCTTCTTGGGATGGCCCGCATCGCCCGGTCGAATTTTCAAATGTTGAATCAAGACATCGTGCGTTTGAATCGTCATCCCGCCCTTGATCAGTGTAATGCCCGGACTCGGTGCCGTCTGCCCTGCGATAGTAAGGAATGGCTCTCGAATCGCGATACTTTTTTCTTCGAGATCGATCACGCCCCCGACTTCAAATACGATTATGCGCGATCCTTCAGATTGGACCGCCGCTCGAAAAGAACCAGGGCCGCGCGCGTCCAAATTAGTGACGCGAATAATTTTGCCGCCTTTACCTGCCGGAGTATCAATGCCAAAACCGACGGCTCCCGGAAAAACCGGTTCGCCGAAGCAAACTGCCGAACCAATCATGAAAACTGAAATGAGCCTTGTGAGCCGCAGAAACATTCTCAATTACCCCTGGAGCATGTTTTGGAACGAGCCCCAATTCTTCTGTAATGCAAAGATGGCGGATCCCGACATCACCACGATCGCGACAACCAAAGTCACGTTCCACGCCAATCTCGTCATCCCGAGCGGCATTTCATCTTTCATATAAGATTTACGATTCAATAACACGAGAAAACAAATCACCGATACCGGCATTAACGGCATGGCCAAAGTAGATGCCGTTATCGCTAGAGGCACAGGGAACTTGATAATAACGCCGATTACACCAATCCCCGGAATTAGAGAAAACCACCAGCGCGCCTTGGGGTTATCCTGCATGTTGAATATCTCGCAACCAATAAATCCGACCGCCAACATGTGGGTAATAATGGTCGAAAACCCAATCGCGGTGATTCCGAACCCCGTGATGAGACGGGCCATACTCTCACCGAGCACGGGGGAGAGCACAGGAATGATTTCCCGGATATCGCGGATTGCTTCTTCGACAATGCCAACGTCTCGCGCGTGTCCCACTGCAATCACCATCATCGACGTAGCCAAAATAAACGGAACCGCCATCCCCGAAAACAAATCGTAGTACGCTAATTCTTTGTGCTGCTTACCCCAGCCTTTTTCCGTAAGAGAATAAGGATACAAAAAAATCATATTGATGCCAACAGCCGCAGCCAGCGCACCAATAACCGGTTTGATCGCCGCGTCTTCTATCCCGTTGGCCATCAAGTCCTGAATAAACGTAATCCCCGTAACGCCTTTAAAAATTGCACTCCATTGAATATCCTTGGCGGAAACAATCACAACAATCGTAAACGCCGCAACGACACACCATACCAGACTCTTCACGATTCGTTCGTAGGCTTTCAGTCCGTCCGCCCCTTTATGATAGAGAGAAACCACCGCGCACGCCGCTCCGAACAACACGACGCCCATACCGACTCGCGCCGGTGTATTATCGAGATTTAACGAAAGGCCATCCGCCAACGTAATCACGCCGTTCGCCGTCAACGAATACTGAGGGATATGCCAGAGAATCGTCGCAATAAATGCACTACCGGCCCACAACAACGCCAACGAGATATGAAGTTCCCGTTTGAATGTCTCATATGCCCGTTCGCCGGAGTTGCATGTTTGCTTGGCCACACAGGCAAGAATGACGAAGCCGAAAAACATCGCCACCACCTGGACCCACAAATACTTATATCCAAACATGGATCCCAATACTGCACACGATGCGACGGACCCGCCGCCCAGCGTCATAGCGCTCTGCATATAGCCCGGCCCGGTCATTTTCATATACGACCGAATACGGCTTCCGAACGGTTGCTGACTGATTTCTTCCATACTCACAGATTCATTCCTTTAATTAGTTACGAGTTCGTCGAACGCCATTCTTTCATACGCTCTTCGGCCAGTTCCACATCGGATATCGCCTGTGCCTTCACTGCAAGCGCGTATATGTCTTCGTAATACGCAGCATCCCGCATCGATTCTTCATGATTGATCAATATCCGATTTCCTTGATGACCGTTCAACCACGACAAAAAGGCCAAACCCGATTTATAAAATTGAGTCGGAGTCTGAAAAATACATTGACCCAACACTTCACACGGCGCCATCAGTGCGTCGTATCGGCCGACGTCGCCTTCTGCCAAACACTTCATCGCCCGGGATACGGGCACCGCAATACCGTCAAATATACCCAGCAGCGCGTGACTGAAGTCACCGATCCCCACTGGGCGGCCGTTGATAGAAATTTCGTTCATCGGTGCATCGCCGGTGCCGCGAATCAGCGAAGCGAAATGGAAGTCATCACCCGTAAGAATGAATTGTTCATCATTCAACAACCGGGTCCGTGCTTCGATCTCGAACTCCGCGTCAAGCAGTGAAAGTTTTGCGCCTCGCACTTTTGATGGGGCATGGCTCATCACGCGGTAAAAACTATCTCCCGGAAAATATCCCGCAAGGTTTGATGCGAACATCTCGCCTAACCAATGCACGTACAAAGGACCTTCCAATTGATCGACAATGGACCGGTACACGTTGACGTACGTATCCTCGTCAGCGTCGTGTTCCGTAAGCCACGCCATCGGTAATATGATAACGTCGCCGCCCGCCTCTTGAATTTTCTTCGCTTGAAACACCACACCATTGATGAGTTCGTCTGCCGAGCCAATGTGCTCCAGGTGGTCCGTTCCAGCGCCGGCGATCATTCCGACCGATAAATCCAACGCACCGCATTCACGTATCAGCCGATACGCGTTATCCCAGCCGATCGAAAACCGTTGGGCCGTATCCATCGCTTCCGCGATTCCGAAACCGTGTGAATCCAAATACCGTCGATACTCGATCGTTGCTTCCCAATCAATATGGCTTCCTAGTTCCGTCACAGTACCGGGAGCGTCGAAAGAGTGGGGGACAGAAGCGTAGTCGTCCTTCATCACCACATGCGCGGCGGCATAACACAATCGAGGAAAGAAACTTTTAGCAGCCGTCATGTCACTTTCCAGCCAATTCTTTTTTCAATCGTTTGAGAATTTCGGCGGCGTCCGTTTTTCGATAATACGGATCGAGCGGATAACATCCGCTGGCCATACCCTGCCGAGGCGCCGTCGTGCAATCGCTGAACGTCCGGCAAATCTTCTTCCGTGCCAGCTGCCGGTCGTTTAGTACGTCCAACGGCAACTCGGGATAGCTCAACACCATTCGTCCCAAGCCCACAAAATCCAGATTCCCCTCCCCGACCTCATATTCCGCCACATGAGGAAGCCACTCTTGCAGATAGGAATATCCGGTTCCCACGAGGGTCAACTGTGGATAGGCATGCTTAATCTCCCGAACCGTCTCAATATGACGATATACGCTCAACAATGGATCTTCCGGCGGCAAATATCCGTCGCTCGGTGGATACAGCGCGGGACGTTGGAGGTGGGGGCAGTAGTAAGGTGAGCCCAATGTCACGTTCAAAAGTGTGATGTCCAGGTCTAGAAGTTCCTTCAAAAAAAGGAATGGCTCTTCCAAATCCATGGCAGTAGTCCGGTCTTGGTCGGTTCCAAAACCCATTCCATAAGATTCTCCGCCCGTAATGGGTTCCCCAACTCGTGTTTCGGCATTTGGAGCAAAGGGGTGAATATCTCCAGCGGATAAACGCACTCCGATAGGTAAATCCGAGCAGTTCGCACGGATTTCAGAAATTATTCGTTTGAACAACAATATGCGATTCGCGAAAGAGCCACCGTATTTTCCTTCTCGAGTCCGCGCTCCCAGGAGTTCGTGGAGCAAATAGCCGTGGCAGCATTTCACATCCACGAAATCAAAACCGACCTCGACGGCCAGTTTTGCAGATTGCACAAACCGCTCCCCGATCGCCTCGAGTTCGCCGTCCGTCAGTAGGGGGACTGATTCGTCAAATCCATACTTCCTATCCAGAACAGGATTTCTGGAGGCCGATTTGGGGGCTGCTTCTCCATCTGGTCGGGAAAACCGTCCAGAGTGGGTCAGTTGAAGGCCGATGACCAGATCGTCCGTTTCCAACTCTTGCGAGCGATGTCCCTCCAGGAGTCGATTTCGAAGCGTCGAAAGGCCGCCGGCCACGTCGACCGCGGGATTCAGGAACAATTGGTTCGGATTGGCCCGCCCGTCCTCTTGGACGGCAAATGCCTCACCGCCCCAGACGAGCTTTGCGCCGCTCCGTCCGAAATTCTCCCAGCGCCGGAGCGTGTTTTCAGACGGTAATCCGTTCCGCTGAGCGTCCCATCCCTCCATCGGATGAATGGCAAACCGGTTCCCCGCCGTCATAGTGGGATAAATCGTGTGCGATGCGGCCAGCGGACCCGAGGAGCCGCCCAATTCTGTAACACAGCGAAACTCCGAATCGATTTTACCGATGTACTCCGTAAAGGCATCCACCGTTTTCATATGTCCCGGTGAAGTGAAAGATCTCAATGAAATGGCTCCGCTGGCGAAGCGTCAGTCTTGCGACGAACGTTCGTATCGTTTGAATAACTTTTTGATGTTCGCCTGCTTGGCGGTCCCTGCATGAATGATCAGACGGTATTTCAGCGTGAGCGTTTCACCCGGCTTTAGTGCATAGGTCGTTTCATGAGGCCACGCCGCGCCATTGAAGCAATAGTGGCGCAGCAGCCAGCCGAAATGAGGATAGGCCGGATTCGAAGCATGTTGAAAAATGGTCACACCCGATTGGTTTCCGGTCTTCTTCGACGTCCACGATACGTCTGCCCAGGGCGACTGCACGTTCAGAGTATCTTCTTTCTGAGGTCCCAATGCGGTCGTGAAAGACATGGGCTTGTTATCGGCGTGGGGGCGAAAATTGAACCCACCATACCCTTTGTTGGTCGCGCCCAAAAAAGTAAACGGCTCGCCGGAAACATTCTTGAACCGTAACGTAAAATCCAGCGCGCGGGATTTGGATGCCGCGGCGTGCGTCTTAATCTCGACCGATTCCCGAATTTTAGGGTCGCCGCCGTCGTCAAACACCCACACGTTTTCCACACCGAATGTCGCCGCGTCTGAGCCTTCACTACGCGGGAGCCACTGATCGAAAATCTGATGAGCACCCTCGACGGTCCAGATATCCATTTTGCGCCCGTTCGCCGCGGTCTCCGGCCAGGCCCAATAGATCCCTCGATGATGGTAATGGTCCGAGGGGAAATCTTGCGTGATGACTTCCCCGTCCATTCCATAAACAGGATGAAGATAGGAAGACCGACGAAATTTTTCAGGCACTCCTTCGGGCGGATCGACCATTTTCGACTGATAAACCCAGACGGGTTGGTCATCTTCAAATAACGTCAGCTGTCCATCGGTCTCCTCGAACCGAAACTCGGCTTGGAGAGGTAAAGAGATCAAACATAGGAGTAAAACGATGCGGAACATAATGGACCAGTAAAGCAGAAGATTTGGTGACAATGCAACAGGCGCTAGGATATTATCGATTCTACACCCAACCGGAAAAACGATCTCGGTTCCCGATGAAAGGAAATCAACATGAGTTACGAGCAAATCCTATTTGAGACCGATGACGACGGAATCGCCACCATTACCCTGAACCGGCCCGAACGGTTGAACGCCTACACTGCGCAAATGCTCGAAGAACTATTTGATGCGTTGGAGGAAGTCGAAAAGAACGATGACCTCAGAGTTACGGTCCTGACCGGCGCGGGGCGCGGCTTTTGTGCCGGAGCAGATCTGGGAGGCGGGGGTGACACCTTCGATACGAACGACCGCGTAAAAGCAAAAGCGGAAGGAAATCAGAGAAAAAGAGAACCACTCGCCTTTTACTTCAGCTTGACCAAACCGGTCATTGTGGCGGTCAACGGACCTGCCGTTGGCATCGGCGTGACCATGATATTGCCCTTCGACATTCGAATCGCATCGGAAAGCGCAAAGATGGGACTCGTGTTTAACCGCCGAGGCATTCTCCCCGAATTGGCCAGCCCGTGGCTCCTCCCAAAAATTATCGGCCTCAGTAAAGCCCTCGATTTAATGTACACCGGTAAAATTCTGACCGCTAACGAGGCGTTGGACTACGGACTCGTGAGCCGCGTCTATCCGGACGACCAACTGTTGGATGAAGCGCATAAAATGGCCAAAGAAATTGCCGTCAACTGCGCACCTGTTAGTATTGCACTTACAAAATCAATGACATACCGATTTCTCCAGGAAAACGACTTGGAAAAAATCGCGCGAATAAACGAAGAATACTTCGAATGGCTAGGCCAACAGCCTGATCCAAAAGAAGGGGTCATGTCGTTCATCGAGAAGCGTTCACCCGAATGGAAAATGAAGTCTCCCCGCGATTTACCAAATGATTTCCCTTTTCAATAAACATGTGAGTTTGCAATATTGGATTAGTTTTGTTTTAATGGATTAGAGCCAAAATGAAACATGGCGTGATTTTGTCGCGACTAAAACGGCAAAATCCCGGGGGGGCAACATGGACATAATTCTCGTAAATGAGTAACGCTCGTAATCCCATAGGGCTTTCTTCAAAGGCGGGCGCAGGCCTGTTGGCCATTATTCTTGTGGGCGGTGGTCTCGAGATTTTCTCGAGAGTCGCCTACGCGTCGATGTCGCCCGGTACAGCGCAAGTTATTAGTCTTATCGGGATTTCCGTGACGTGTGTCGCAATTGTTCATCTAATTGCGCGAGCAGGCACGAATTTATTCTCGATCATAAATTTTTCGATCGGTGTCGTATGCGTAATCGGCGCACAATTAATTCGAACACTGTCTGAAGTGTCTTTCGGTTCGGATGGCCCATTCCTAATTAGGTCCACACCTACCTACGAAACGGTCATCGATTTTTTGGACGGCCTTCCTCCGACAACCATTTTACTTGGTTTTTTTGGCATCATTTTACAGATTAACGGAGCACGGCGGGAGCTTGACGAACAAGCCGATGCCCTCAAGGAAGAAGCGGACAAACGCGAAGCTATGAACATTTCGCTGAAAGCCGCCGTAAAGGAAAATACGGAATTGTTGGAAGAAATCACACAAACCAACACCAAATTAATGGCCACAGCCAAGGAAGCGATTCATTCGGCCGCCTTGGCAAAAAAAGCCAGCCAAGCCAAAAGCGAATTCCTCGCCAACATGAGTCACGAAATCCGGACTCCCATGAACGGCGTCTCGGGAATGATCACGATGCTATTGGCCGGTGATTTGAACGAACAACAAAGGGATTACGCGACCACTATTCAAACCAGTGGCGAACTGTTATTAACGATCGTCAATGAAATACTCGATCTTTCAAAAATTGAAACCGGCGAGCTGCATTTGGAAAATAAGCCGCTTTATGTGCGGGAGACCATTTCCGATGCTGCGGATTTGCTGAAATCGCACGCCGTTTCAAAAGGGATTTCGCTAGATGTATCGGTCGAACCGTCAGTCCCGGAGATCATTGAGGGAGATGCTGGGCGAATCAGGCAAATTCTCCTGAACTTATTCGGAAACGCGATAAAATTTACGTCTGAAGGCGGAGTGAAGTGTACCATCGACACCACGAGTGACGGCGGCCTCAATATTCAAATCAAGGATACCGGCATTGGAATTCCGCAGGAACGTGTGGAAGAAATGTTCGAGTCGTTTACCCAAGCGGACAACACCACCAGTCGAAAATTCGGAGGGACCGGTCTCGGATTGGCCATTTCCCGTCACTTGGCAGAGGCTATGGGCGGTACCATCCAAGTCGACACCGAAGTCGGGCGTGGTTCCACATTCAAAGTAACGTTGCCCGTCCAAATCCCGGACAACCTCGACCAAGCAGCCGCCTACTTGAAGGAACAAAATGAAACGAAGTCAAGAGAAATGGTCCCGTTTGATGAATCACTAAATATCCTATTAGCTGAAGACAATGTCACCAACCAAAAAGTCACCGTCGCGTTTCTGAAAAAGCTAGGGTGCCATTCCGATATCGCCGAAGATGGCCGTGAAGCCGTCGATATGGTCAACGCAAAAGAATACGACTTGGTTCTCATGGACATTCAAATGCCCAACATGGATGGTTACGAAGCGGCCAAACTCATTCGGAAAAACGAATCAAGCTCGAACGGTGAAAGCGTTCCCATTGTTGCCCTCACAGCCAATGCCATGCGCACTGACCAAGAACGTTGTTACGAAGCCGGAATGAACGGTTTTCTATCCAAGCCATTGAAAATCGACGAACTGCAGACCGTCATACGCCGGTGGGTGTCCGGTTGATCAATCTACTTTAAGTGCACGCCAGGAAAACAACAACGCAATTCCATATGCGGCAGCACCCAGCAAAATCACCGATGTGAAATCGAACCAAATCGCGATAATAATCGCCAAAATAGAACCCACGACCGTAATCCCCCCGTTAATGCCCCACATCCATGGCACTGCTTCCGGACCGTTTTCCGAAACCTTCTGGATGCCCGAAGGAAACGGCATCCCCATCAACAACCCCAAAGGTGCCACCAACAAAATCGTCGCGATAGAACGTACAAGAAGCGAATACGGAAGCAACGACTGAATCATCGATGGATACCCATAAGCCGACACCACCAACAACACCACCAAAATCACCAAACACACGTCCAGGCGAATTTTCAACCATCCCTTCACCTGACTGCCTATTCCCGCAAAAAGCAACAACGAGGAAAGCACCACCGCTAACGAACGTGACGGATGGCCAAGCAACAAAGCGAACCGCTGCATCAACGCGATCTCGATAAAAATAAACGCGATTCCCAAACACGTGAAATATCCCACCCACGACGAGAAGTGGGGGATAGACGGACGTCCACGTCGCACCAACGGTAGTAAAATAAAAATCCCTACGGCCAAACAAGAAAACCCAAACAGAATATACAATGTGAAGGACGCCCAATTTCCTCGCACAATATTCTCGTTCGCCTGCGAAGAAAAAATCTGTTTCAAAAAGGACATCTTCTCGTAGTGAAAAAAGAACGGGCTATCATCATGAACAGGACTAATGTCGTATCGATATTCCTTCAGAAATTTCTCATGCTCGCCCTTCGCCCGAAGGTCGGCATACTTATTGATCATCTTTCCGTCCGGCGCTTCATCCGTAATACTCATCTCAGGATATAACGTCAACGCTTCCTGCTCGACCGCGTACTCCTTCAACGTAGCCATCTCTTCATCCGTAAACGGCGTCGTCCGTGCCATTAAATAGGCAAAATTCTTTGACCCGTAATAGATACAACCTTCCGGATTTTCCACACCCAACTCGTGCAACGCTTCCAACACAACGGTGAACAATCGAGCCGTTTCACCGCGATACCGCCACCGCACCAAACACAACGTCCCATCCTGCGAGAGATGCTGAAGGTAATCCTTCATCGCCTCCACCGTATACAAATAATTCTCGGACAATACATACGCACCCGAACTCAACGCCGCAAACGTGTCGATTCCATGCAGCATGATGACGTCGTATTTTCTGTCCGTCCGACTCGTAAAACTTCGCCCCTCTTCGACGTGTAATTCCACCTCATCCCGCGTAAAGAGACCCTTGTTTTCCTTCGTGAAATGTTCCGATCCGATCGCCGCAATCGACGGATTCAGTTCCACCGCATCAACGTGTGTTGCGCCCGCCTTCAACGCGTGAAGCACATCGATTCCGCCCCCGGGACCAATCACAAGCGCAGAATCAATCTTCGGGCTCAACAGATAAGGGGCCACATGCTCGATAAACGATTCCTTTTCACGATTGTGCGGTTTTACCGGATCAGAAACAGGTGGGATCTCGGTCCACGCATCCCCATCAATGTAAATACGTTGAAACCGATCATCACTGTATCCCACCAGGTCGATCCGCGATATGGCATTCCATTCGGTGAAACGAACTTCGGAATTCGTTTTAGTATCGAACTCCCGGATGTGTTCAGAATAAGCCTTGTCGCCCTCCGGAACGATACCCTGTTCAATTCGCCCGGTGAACACGAAGCCCAGACCAATGAGGAGCAAGCTCAAGGTCGCAAGAATTTTCCCATTACGATTCTGAAACAAATCGCCCAAGAACGGTAACAACACGATGAGGCAACAAACCAACGACAAAACCACGGGGCCGACAGCCGTCATCAAAACTAGAAATGCCACGCATCCCAGGGCGGCCCCCGCCAAGTCGGCAAAGTATAGCTTGTGCATCTGCGGCGCATAATCCCGAAACGTAATGCCCAAAATCCAACCACCGAAGAAGTAAGGTAAAATAGCGGCACCGTACGTCAAAAAAAGCAATACATAATCGCTACCGCTCCCGAACAAATCCCTCACGCCCACACCCATCCGAGGAATCACAAACGTCGAAAGAATAAGTGATAACGTGTAGCCAATCGCGGCATTCGGTAATGTCAAAAGGCGTGTCAGTCGATTGTTTGAACCGAACGAAAGCCATGTCCCACTGATGCCAAACCCCAACAGCGCAATCGATATGATGAAATACACCATGTGATTCCAAAAAACCACGCTGAAAATGCGGGTCTGCACCAATTGGAGTAACAACGTGGACGCGGCGACAGAAAAGGAAATGAATAAAGGTTTAATAAAAGAACTGGAATCTGATGGTTTCACTGAGACGACTCTATTTCGGATTTTGAGAATCCAATATAGTAACGACAAACCAAATCCGGATCAAATCAATTCTCTCTGGAAGTCGCCTATAAGTCCTTGTTACGTAAGCAAATCAAGCTGATTTTGATCGCCTCAAAATCGACTCGTTGCTCCAGGTACTCATGGAGCGGCTTCAAGCGAGTACTACCGATGACACTAACCGCTTCCGCAATGGCATTGAAGTCCGAAGTCGATATCCAAAGGCTCGGATCAGTCACGCGATTCTCAACGAAATACTCTTCCAGTGATTTCTGCGCTTTCGACACACTCATGTTCGCCCGTTGTGCCAGTTCTCCGCTCAGCATTCCTTGTTCAATATAATCGGTTACTGCATTGTCCATCCCGCCTTTCAGGTTCTTTTTCGTACGTGTACGCGAAAGGAGATCCGATTCATACTCCGTTGACTCAGCTTGTGCGCCCATGAAGCTTGAAGTGCCGCCTCGGTATTCTTCTAGAACACGAAGAAATATTCCTCCGAAATCATGGCATTTTTTCTCGCCAATGCCCAGTACGCCCAGCATCGCCTCATACGAATCTGGTTGCTTGATCGTCATATCCTTCAGCGTTGCGTCGTTGAAAATGGTATACGCCGGCACCGCGCGATCCTTTGCCAGCTCCAACCGCTTCATCCGTAACTGCTCGAACAAATCTCTGTCGACACCATCCCAGTTTTTTTCCGATTGCTTGCGTGCTCGCTTAGCTTTCGGAGGGGCAGGTTTTTGCAGTAAGGGCGATTCCTCATTGTTCAGCACTTGGAATCCCGTTGGGGTGACAGAAAGAATGCTGTACTCACCAGATTTTTTCAGATACCCCTGTCCCGCCAATTGTTCGACCCAATCCCGAATGTCTTCCCTTCGTTGGTCCGACATCGATCCCCAACACGGCAACGAATTATGCCCTTTACTCACGATACGCTCTTCCGAGGAACCGTATAACACCAATGTCGTATAGGAAGGCCCTGCAATATCCGCCAGCGATCGCACGCCTTCAATAATCAGTTGTGCGATCCCTTTAGAATCCTCGTGCGAATCTACGGACCCGGAACAAACATCGCACGCCTCGCAGTTTTTTTTCAGAAAAGTCTGTCCGAAATATTCCACCAATTGCCGGTGGCGGCACATCATCTGGGTCGCGTATCGATTGATGTCGTCTAACTTTTTGACCGAACTTAAATAGGCATCGTCTTCGAGATCGGTCAGCATTCGGCGCCAAAACCCATGGTCAGCCTTCGAATAGAGTAAAATACACTCTGATTCAAGTCCGTCACGCCCGGCTCGACCACTCTCCTGTTGATAATGCTCCAACGACTTCGGCATTCCCGCATGAACCACAAAACGCACGTTGGACTTATCAATTCCCATGCCGAAAGCAACCGTCGCCACAATGATATCCGTTTCATCTTTCGCGAACGCGTCCTGATTATTCTTCCTAGTCCAGTCGTCTAACCCCGCGTGATAGGGGAGGGCGGAATGGCCATGCTCAACGAGGAATTCAGCCGTTTCTTCCACTTTCTTACGGGAATGACAATACACCACACCGGCAGAACCGGAGAACCGTTCGACCACGTCAAGAACCTGACCTAATCGATTTGTTTGTCGTTCCACGGAATACACCAAATTGGGACGATGAAAATCTCCGACAAATACTGAAGGCGAATCCATAACCAATTGATTGCAAATGTCATCCCGTACAGGCTTTGTCGCCGTCGCCGTATACGCGTGGATGGAAATATTTCGAAACTGTTCTTTCAAGAGGGTGAGTTGCCGATAATGAGGGCGGAAATCGTGGCCCCAATGGCTGATGCAGTGAGCTTCATCGATTGCGAAAAAGGAAAGAGTCGCTTTTTGTAAATATCGGATAAATGCTGGAGTCGTCAACCGCTCGGGCGCGACGTAAAGAATCTTGATTCGACCTTCTTGGATGGCTTGGTCAATATCGCGTTTTTCTCCCGGCGTAAGCGTACTGTTGATACAAGCCGCTTCGACGCCGCATGAGACTAGGAAATCGACTTGATCTTTCATCAATGAGATCAGCGGAGAAACAATGACCGCCATGCCGTCCATCGCGAGCGCAGGAATTTGATAGCAAAGGGATTTCCCTCCACCCGTGGGCATCACGACCAACGAGTCTTCTTCTTTCAACACCGACTGGATCGCCTCCAATTGGTGCGGTCGAAATTCTGAATATCCCCAATAGCGAGAAAGTATGTCCTTCAATTCGTCCAAAAATCGGTCCCCACGGTACAAAGGGGAACAGTATACTGATTTTACTTCTCCAGCGATACCATGAAAAATTATGCAATTTCTGCGCCATTTAAATACCGATAAGTATGTTGATCTGGACCCGTTGGCCGAATACACTGATCGGACGTGTTCGATTTTTTGATGCTGATTCTGGAGACTCTTAATGAAGAACTTTTATGGTGCAGTCTGTGTTTTTGTGGGATTACTGACGTTCAATTGCTATGGCGCGTCTCAAGTCGAGGGAGTCGTTTTCCACGATGAAAATGGGAACGGAAAGTTCGACAGGAAAGAAAAAGGAATTGAAAACGTATACCTGTCGAACGGCACCGGGCTTGTCAAGACAAACTCCGACGGAAAATATAGCGCCTATATCGACGAGCAGGACGACATTCTCTTCGTCATAAAACCATCAGGTTGGAAACCCGTCCGGGATGAATTCGGCGTCTCACGTTTTTACTACATCCACAATCCCTCCGGATCGGATGACGAACAATACCGCTTCAAAGGCGTCGCTCCAACGGGAAAGTTACCGAAATCGGTCGATTTCCCCATGTACCCGGTTGATGAGCCGGACACCTTCAAAATGATCTGTTTCGGCGATACGCAACCACGTACGCAAGAAGAAGTCGACTACATCGCTCACGATGTGGTGCAGGAATTGGTCGGCTTCGATGCCGCCTTCGGAATCACACTTGGCGACGTCGTATTCAATAACCTGGCTTTATTGGAGCCTCTGCAGGAACTCGTTTCGACCATCGGCGTTCCGTGGTACAACATCCACGGAAACCACGACATTAATTTTGAATCGGCCGACGATAGTAATTCCGATGAGACATGGGCACGCCTCTATGGTCCGAACTACTACTCGTTCAACTACGGAAAAGTCCATTTCGTCGCGTTGGACAATATCGCCTACGACGGCGAAAAGCGGTATCACGGGGAATTGGGGGAGGAGCAGCTGGCCTTCTTGAAGAATGATCTGGCGACCGTACCGAAAGATGCCTTAGTCGTTCTGTTAATGCATATCCCGTTGAATACGACCGATGATCAAAAAGAAGTCTACGATCTTCTCGACGATTTTCCCAACAATTTCACGATCGCCGCCCACTGGCATCGCCAGGCCCATTTCTTTCTTGATGAAGAAGACGGATGGATGGGTAAAGATGAACAACATCATTTGGTTCACGCCACGGTATGCGGTAGCTGGTGGTCCGGAGCCAAAGACGAGAACGGCATTCCTCACGCGACCATGGCCGATGGTGCCCCCAACGGATATTCAATTGTTACATTTAAGGATAACGATTACAGCATACGTTTCAAAGCAGCACGCCGACCCGCCGATCATCAAATGAACATCTACGCGCCGGAAGTTATCTCATCGAAGGAAGCAAGTGCCACGCAAATTGCCGTCAACGTCTTTGCGGGTTCGGAACGTTCGACGGTCGAGATGAAACTCGGTAAAAACGGGATATGGATGCCCATGAAATTGACGCCCATGTTCGATCCATACTATGTCGAGTTGAAGAAACTGGAACCGAAGTTGCCCAAAGAAGCTGGTAGGCCTCTACCGAATCCTAGCGAATCAACTCACATCTGGACGGCAAACCTACCCAAGAGCCCGAAGGCTGGCGTACAACTCATCCAGGTGCGAACGACCGATATGTTCGGGCAGACCTATGAAGACAAAAGGTCGATACGAATTGAATAACGCGGTCAGCCGGCGGTGCGTCGCTCAGCTTGCTTTCGGTCTTCCGCGTTCAACAAAGCTTTGCGTAACCGAATACTCTTGGGTGTAACCTCAACCAGTTCGTCGGGTGCAATCCATTCCAATGCCGCGTCTAAATCTAAGGTGCGCGGCACGTCCAGACCAGCACTGTTGTCTTTGCCGGAAGCACGGTGGTTGGTCAACGCCTTCTTTTTCGTGGGGTTACACGGGAGGTCACCCGGTCGGGAGTGTTCCCCAACGATTTGACCTTCGTACACAGGCGTCATTGAGCCCAAAAACAGAATGCCGCGTTGTTGAAGATTTTCCAGGCTGTAGGAGGTAGCATTACCGGTATCCATACTGATGAGCGAGCCTCGATTTCGGCCGACTACTTCGCCACACCACGGTTCATATCCAGTAAAACGGGACGCCATGATGCCCAAACCGCGGGTATCGGTCAAAAATTCACTTCGGTATCCAATCAGGCCTCGGGTCGAAATCTTAAACAGCAATCGAACCATGCCAGCGCCATTGGACTCCACATTTTCGAGCTGACCCTTTCGGTTGGATAGTTTTTCAATCACGGTACCTTGATATTCCATCGGTACGTCGATCGTTAATTCTTCGAACGGTTCGAGCAGTTTTCCATCTTTGTCTCGGTGTGTAATGATCTCGGGTGGTGAAACACAAAGTTCCATCCCTTCGCGACGCATTTCCTCAATCAGAATGGCAAGATGTAATTCGCCGCGACCCGATACTTTCATGCCTTCGCCCTGCTCGGTGGACTCTACACGGAGTGCAACATTCGTTCGTAATTCACGATCAAGTCGTTCTTGAATTTGACGTAACGTCACGGCGTTACCTTCTTGACCGGCGAACGGCCCACTATTGATTAGAAATGCCATCGACACCGTTGGTTCTTCGATTTCCAACGGAGGCAACACGCAATCTTCCAATTCGTGAAACGCAATCGTATCGCCTATGTTGATAGTCTTCGGTCCGGAGATTGTAACGATGTCTCCTGCGCTGACTTCGTCGACTTCGGTGGACTCCAACCCGCGAGTCACCCAAAGGTATTTTGGACGGCAGGATTCAGTATCTACAACTTCCCAGTCATCGGAACCGTGAGATTTCACCCGTGCTTCATAACGTGTCAGTGGGTCGCCTTTTTTCAAGGAGCCTTGAAGAATTCGTCCGGTTCCCGTACGGCCAATATGATCGCGCCAGCCGAGAGTACTCACTTGCATGAGGAAAGGGGCATTCTCGTCACCTGTAGGAGCAGGGATATCGTGGATAATGGCTTCAAAAAGAGCGTCCATGCCTTCATGAGCGTCTTTGTCCAGATCGCGAACGAGCCATCCGTCCAATCCGGAACCGTACAACACGGAAAAGTCGCATTGTTCGTCCGTCGCACCCAATTCAAGAAATAGGTCGAACGTCTTGTCCAACGCGCCCTGAGGGTCGCAATTGGGACGGTCAGCTTTGTTCACGACAACAATAGGGCGCAATCCCAAACGTAGCGCACGCATCAACACGTAGCGTGTCTGCGGCATCGGGCCTTCATTGGCATCCACCAGGAGAAGAACCGAATCAACCATGGAGAGAATACGTTCTACTTCGCCCGAAAAATCGGCGTGACCCGGTGTATCGATAATATTGATGAGATGATCGTTCCACTCAATCGTGCAGTGCTTCGAACGAATCGTGATTCCACGTTCCCGCTCCAACTCGTTGTTGTCCATCACACGTTCGGCGATTTTCTCGTTGTCGCGGAAAATATGGGCCTCACGAAAAATGCTGTCGATAAGCGTCGTTTTACCATGGTCAATGTGGGCAACAATAGCCACATTACGAATTTTTTCAATAGGCGTCATTAGGAGTCACTTCTTAAAGGTTGGTGAGATTTCGTCTAAACACTATTTGCCAGGCAATATGGTTGCTCGGTAGGTTAAGGCTTGTGGTATCGGCATGAATCAATACGTGCAATAAGTGCGGTTGGACAAAGCCTTTAACGAAACAAATGATACCTCAAAACCGCTCAAAAACTCAAGTCTCGCACGAAACTGGAACATCTCCCCATTGAATAGATTTGCCAATATCACTCGGATTTCACGATAATGACGGTTTAGCGACCCCATAACTCGGTGCATGAGGATTGCAGCCTAACCGCTTATGAACTTTATTTCCTTCGAATTCCTGGCGTTTTTTGCGATCACATTCGCCCTATATGCCGTCCTTTCCCACAAACGTCAAAACCTTATCTTGCTCGTTGCCAGCTATATTTTTTACGGATGGTGGGACTGGCGTTTCCTGTCTCTCATTTTCATTTCCTCCGTCGTCGACTATTCTTGCGGACGACTCGCGGACCCGTCACGGGAAAAAGCCAAATCCGATACCGTCCGGAAATATGCCTTAACGATTAGCATCCTCGTTAATCTGGGAATCCTAGGTTTTTTCAAATACTTCGATTTCTTCTCTGGTAGCCTTGTTTCCGCATTCTCACGCATCGGCTGGCAAATCGATCCGTGGGAACTCAATATCATCCTTCCGGTCGGTATTTCGTTCTACACATTTCAAACGATGAGTTATACCTGGGACGTGTACCGGGGGCAATTGAAATCTACGGACCGATTCCTGGACTTCATGTTGTATGTAAGCTTTTTCCCGCAGCTCGTCGCAGGCCCAATTGAACGCGGCATCAACCTACTCCCACAGATTCTTGCACCCCGCAAAATTACGTTGGAAAAATTTTACTCAGGAGCTCAATTGGCTTTCTGGGGTTTCTTCAAAAAAATGGTCATTGCCGATGGGTTGGCTCAAATCGTCAACCCGACCTTTGATACGGTAAACCCCGACGCGCCTTCTGTAATCCTCGCTACCTACGCCTTCGCGTTTCAGATTTATTGTGATTTTTCCGGGTACACCGATATCGCCCGTGGCATTGCCCGAATGATGGGGTTCGACATTCGACTGAATTTCAATTTGCCTCATTTCTCGAAGAATCCCAGCGACTTCTGGAAACGATGGCACATCAGCCTGTCCTCTTGGCTTCGGGATTATTTGTATATCCCATTGGGTGGAAATAGGGGGAGCAGCTTCCTAACTGTTCGCAACCTCATGTTGACCATGGTCATCGGTGGCCTGTGGCACGGCGCCGCCTGGCATTTCATCCTTTGGGGCGCGTTTCACGGTGTCCTTCTAATCGCGTTTCGATTAGTAAGTTCAAAAAAAGAAATAGGTACAGAATCCAGAATGTCGCCAGCCGTTGCGGTCTTGAAAATCGCAGGATACTTTCAGCTCACCTGTTTCGGTTGGCTATTGTTTCGAGTCAGAAGTGTCCGTCAGTTGAAAAGTATCGGTGAAAGTTTTATCGAGACACTTAAGTGGGAAAACGTAAACAGCGCTGATTGGTCGTTGTTTCTCTGCTTGACAGTCCCATTGGTCCTTTTCGAAATGTACCAATACATCACGCGCGAAGCCGAACCATGGAGGAACTGGTCCTGGTATATTCGTGTGCCTTTTTATCTAATCCTGTTCTATGCAATCATGCTGTTGGGAGTTCCGGATGCCAGTGACTTCATCTATTTCCAATTCTAATTCTTCGACCGCAGTACCGAAAGCGTTTTTGGTCGCCGCGATGTGCGTAGTTTGTGTAGAGAGCATCCTATTCTTGCAAAACCAGCGAACGGCACAAAGCACAAACGCGGTCCCGTTTTATCCCCGGCATTCTGTACCGACAGTGGGGGATAGTGTGATTCATTGGCAGCTCAGTAATGGAGAACCCGCTGAAATAGTATTCATTGGCGACAGTTCTTGTCTGATGGGCGTACAGCCGAACGTCGTCTCAGAAATCACTAACCGTTCGACCAGGAACATGGGTACCATCGCCATGCTTCATTCGGAAGGGCACGCCGACGGTTTGGAAAAGTACATTGAAAAACATGGTCCTCCTAAAGCCGTCGTTTACCATATGACGACCGTATTCGGTACCGGCTACTACGGAAAAGAAGCCATTCGAAAGATGGGAAGACTCACACGCTATCGAGCCTGGAGCGGAATCCAACCTGAGGCACTCATCTATAACGTTCCCAGTATCCGAAAGTATCGACATTCACTGCAGGATCGAACAAGAATGTTGTTTGCTACGGCGGGAAATCAAGAGGCGTATCTACGAGCGCAACGCGGCCTGTATCCGTCCCACGAAGAAATGGGGGACCAGCTCACCCGTTCCAAGGGATGGATGCCGGAAGTGGAAATGTTGGATTGGGACCAATTCCCCGATCACATGCCCCGTGAATTACATATGAATTCGGACATGTATCCCGGGTTGAAAAGAGTGATGGCCTTGGCTTTTGAACACGATATCAAAATTGGGTTCGTCCAAAATCCGATACCGGAGAAATTCAAAGTTGTGAATCCGGCGGGAGAACAACAAAAATTCGAGAGTACGATCAAAGGCATGGCCGATAACGAGCAATCGATCCATTTCTACCCTGAATTCATACGGCCCTATCCACTGAAGTGGTGCGCCCAAATCCAACACTTGAATGAGGAGGGCTCACGCCACAATTCGCGTGAGATCGCCGAGTGGCTAAATGAATCCGTCTTGTAGAACCATTTGTTGAATTGAAGCTTCGAACCTCCTTTGATATGATTTCGGCCAGAAACTACGCCTCATGAATGATGTAAAGCCTATAGAAGAAACCCCGCCCCTCGAGTCATCCAAAGGGAATACCATCGCCATCGGTGCGTTGGCGTTGATTATTCTAATTTTGTTTGGCGACATCATCATCTCCTCCGAAAGAAATGTACTCTCCGCTATCAAAGGCGATACTTCCCTATACCACGTCTACATGCGCGAGTTGGGCTTCGACGAAATATCGAAAGGAAACCTTCCACTTTGGAATCCTTACGTATTTTCCGGAACTCCATTTCTCGGGAGTCTACAGGCAGGATTACTTTACCCGTTTAACGCTCAATATTTTTTCTTGCCGATCGATAAAGCCATCAACGTGGACTACGCGTTCCACATGTTCCTCATGGCCTTGTTTACGTTCTTCTGGATGCGGTCATGGAAGGTCCATTGGTTGGGAGCGTTCTACACTGCCGTGGTTACCATCCTCTGTGGCGCCACGTTTCTTCGGATATTAGCCGGACAAGTCAATGTCATCGCGACCCTCTCTTGGACGCCATTACTTCTTCTGTCCGTCGACAAGGTGATTGAAACGACGTCTTGGAAGAGATTTCCATCCGTCTGGTCATTGACCGGTATTTTCGCTACCTCTATGATCGTGTTGGCCGGGTATCCTCAGGCACTGTTCATCATCGCGTTCGTCACTGCCATCTATACTCTCGCAAGATTGCGGCGCGCTCAATTTAAAGTTCCGGCCACCATCGAGTTGGGCCTCATAGCCGTCATTCCAGTCCTACTGACCGCCATTCAACTTTGGACCGCCGTAGGAGCAAGTACCGAGAGTGTTCGGGCCGGTGAAGTGACCTACGAGTTCGCATCGTCTTTCAGCTTTCCCCCCGAAGATTTCATGTCCCTTTTGACGCCCTCATTTTTTGGCGACAACGTTCGTGTGCTGAATTGGAGTCGATGGAGTTTCTGGGATGACTCGCTTTTCTTAGGCGTAATAACCCTCTTCTTTATCGGGGTCGGCGTCGTTAAGGATAAACGGGAACTCAAATGGCTCGCCTGCGCATTGGTACTTATCACATTGGTCGTGAGCTTGGGCCGCTACACGCCCATCCACTCATGGCTCTTTGAATTTGTTCCGGGGTTCAATAAATTTCGCGCGCCATCCAAATTCTTATACGCCACATCCCTCTTCATGGCCGTTCTTGCCGGTTTGGGCATTGACCAACTCATTCGACGTCCCAAAATCGCCAACACATTGGCACCAATCGCGTTGATCTTATGTACTCTTTTGTTCGTGGGCGTCACAGTGATTTCTCTTATCTCTCAACCTACGGAAGAGGGGCTTTGGTGGCGATTCCTCGAAACAATGAAGCAGACGCCGTCCACAAGCGTATGGAAGTTCATCACGCCCGAATACACGAAAGCGACGGCCGCCCTCGCCATTAAAGGATTGGGTATCAGTGCCGCGTTTCTCGCCGTGGCAACACTGGTTTTTTGGGGAATAGAAAAACGACCCAAATTGATCAACTTGGTAGTCGCTGTGGCAGTCTGTGAATTGATGGTCTTCGCATGGTTGTACCGGTACACGTTCAATATGGACGACCTGGAAGTCCCGCTGACGAATCGAGTACTCGAAGAGGACTTGGGTACCGATCGATACCTCCATATCGTTTTCTTCGACAACAAAGTCAGCAACTTCGCCATCAAAGACCGGACCCGTTCGTTATGGGGATACGATCCGGTGCTCCTGTCAAGGTACGCTGAACTCATGTCTTCCATGGCCGTCGGTTTTGGCCAAAAAGAACAACTTAGCGAACACGTGTTTACTTGGGGGGCGGAACCCCTCGG
>Ga0315336_1003143_pt1 | contig 22882 bp, 33 predicted proteins | sample ASW5metaG_FD_204512 | JGI IMG/M metagenome (GOLD analysis project Ga0315336, IMG submission 204512) | Ammonia-oxidizing marine archaeal communities from Monterey Bay, California, United States - ASW #5 | ecosystem: Environmental > Aquatic > Marine > Intertidal zone | place: USA: California... | reverse complement strand
CTGGGTCGGCTATTAATGAGGACTACTCAGTAGACTTTACAGAACCAAGATTTCCATTAACGGCTCAAGAAGAAAGGGCGCAATGGGATTGGGAATGGCAGAATGGCTTGTCATCTAAGAAGGATTGGTTTAGAAAATATAATCCCGATGCCGACGACGATATGCTGGAAGAAATGGAGTCAAGGGTAGATGATGAGGGTACGCCACAAACAGAGGAAGAACGGGCAAGGGAAAGCACCAAATTTGATCTTAAAAAGGCGATAGGTGATAATGGCAATACCTAAACACATCGCAAAATATCATAACGATAAACACGAATTGACCCTGCAAATAAGGGAAGACGCTACTGTGATATTAAATGCTATTGATTTAGATAAACTTTTAGAAAACCCAAATCAGTATTTAGAAATGCTTGGGACTGCTTTTGTTGAAAAGCACCAAGACAAATTCATTACTGCTTTTGATATGGGAAGAAAACATGGGGCAAAGTTAAGTGATAGCAATGTCGCTGTCAGCGAAGAAACTTCAAAAGAAACTGAATAGACTAATTAAAAATGGTCTTGCTGTTTCTTTAGCTGATGAAATTAATGATAGTGCTGGTCATGTGATTAATGATATTGCTAAAAGGGTAGGCAGGAAAGTAGATATTGATGGGAAGTCTTTTACGCCACTATTAGAAGCAACGATTAAGCAAAAGAAAACTGATCCTGAGGCAGTTGGTCAGTTTGCATCGTATCCATTGATAAGAACAGGGGCTATGACGGGGGCTTTAGGCTTTGGTGGATCGTATTTAAAGACGAAGGCAACCGCAAGAAATCAGGAAGCTATAATATCAGCACCAAATGTTAAAGCACCATATGGGATTTACCATCAGGATGGTGGGTCTTCTCTACCGAAACGTAAATGGTTCGGCATATCAAGGGAAGCTGAAAAAGAAATACTTAAAAACATGAAGCGAAGGATTAAGAGACTCCTTGCCAAGTAATCAAGAAGCATTAGAAAGCATATCAGATCAGGTTGAAAAGGCAAACCTTGTGATAGCAATACAGATACAGAATGGCGTTGGAAGGACTGTAATGGACATAGAAACCCTTATAGCAACGTTACGGGCAAGTGGGGCTACTGATGATGCTATCAGGGAAGTATTGCTTAACGATCTTGAAAATGGGGGGAGAATATTCGGGGGTCTCAAGAATCATTTTAAAACTACTGCTGAATTTGGAATAGGGAGAATGTCTACCTATGGGTCGAAATATGAATACGATCAAAAGGGTGTGCAACAATTCAAATGGCAGTCAGTTGGTACAAATATTTGCTCAGATTGTCTTATTAGGCATGGGCGATTAGCAAGTTGGGATGAATGGGAGTTCGCAGGATTACCTCAAAGTGGGTTTTCTGTTTGCGGTTTACACTGTAATTGCGATTTAGTCCCAACGGATCAATGGGTTAAAGACCCAATGAAAGTTCCCATAGAAACAGGAAACGAAACTCAAACAAGAGGTTAAAATGAACGAAAGTCAAACAGACGTAAAACAGGAAAGTCAGTCCACTGAGGACGTAACCAATCAGCAAGTCAATGAAGACGTAAAACACGAAGTCCCTTATTCTCGCTTTAAGGAAGTGAACGATAAACTGAAATCTTCTGCATCTGAAAATGACAGTTTGTCTTCTGAAATCAATTCGATGAAAGAAGATATACTAATCAAAGAAGGTAAGAAGGATGATGTTATTGCCAATCTCAAGGCAGAAATATCTGCTATGAAAAAAGATAATGATACTCTCAGTAGTTACGTTATTGATGAACGGGATAGGCTGTTATCCGCACTGCCCGAGGAGAAAAGGGAAAAATATACTAACGTTGATCTTGTGGCTCTGCGAGACATAGTCCAAGAACGTGAAGAATTACTAAACAAAAAGATAGGTGTGGATACGTCTCGGGGCGGTACATCAATGAATCCACCAAAAGCATTTCACGAAATGTCTATGGATGAGAAGTCTGATCCCGCTACATGGCAGAGTTACCTATCTTCTTTCAAAAGGAAATAATATAAATGGCTTATGGTGTAAATACAGGTGCTGGTATAACAGGCTTAACGGAAGTTGATGTCTTTATTCCTGAAATCTGGTCTGATGCCGTCTTTGGTTATTTGGAAAGAGCCTTACGTTGGAAACCATTGATAGATGATTATTCGTCTATGGTCTCAGGGTCTGGTGATCGGATTCACGTCCCTTCCATTACTGAAGTAACTGTTGAAGACAAAGCGGAAAATACAGTGGTTCAATATGATGCCACTACGGAATCTAAAGTAACACTCGTTGTTGACAAACATAAATACGCAAGTAAAATGTTTGAAGATATTGCGATGGTTCAGGCGAATGGGGCTTTAATGGCTCAGTACGCTCAGGCTCTCGGTTATGCAATGGCAAAACAAATTGATGGCGATATTGCCACAATGGTTAGTGCTGGTGTAACAAGTGGTGCAACTTTAGGTACTGATGACACCTTAACAGATGCGGAAATTGAAACGGCTCTTGCTTCACTCGGAGAAGCCGATCTCGATTATAGAGATGGAAATTTAACCTTCGTGGTTAATCCGACTCTGTATGCTGATCTATTAAACAACTCGAAATTCATTAGATATGACTCTCGTGGTGATGGATCGGCTATCGGATCAGGGCGTTTGGGCGAAATGTACGGGCTACCCGTCGAAATGTCTAATGCTCTTGGTACAGGCGGGACTGCCGTTAGTGGTGTGATCTTTCATAAATCTTGTGGTGCGGTTGCTTTTCAGCAAGGCGTTCGTTCTCAGGCTCAGTATGATATTGATTACTTAGCGACGAAGGTAGTTTTTGACGCCGTTTACGGATCGAAAATTATTCATCCGACTCGTGGGTACAAATTCACTAACGCTTCCTAATCTGATTTAGGTTGTATGGTTGATTATGGGGGCTGGTGGTTCTACGGAATCACGTTTAAGCCCCCTAATCGCCAAGATACGGAGACTTTATGGCACAAAGGACTGATCTATCCGCTATTGCAGTTGCAGACGGATATAAGCAATTAATCCACGTTGGGGACTCAGATGGAGTTCACGCTACAACTAATAGAATTTTATATGATGGGGATGGAACAGCCACAGATTTGGAATTAAGTGGCAATTCTATAAACGTCAAAACACAATTAAAGATTTCGGGGAGTGGGATTTCGGCAACAGCAAACGAATTGAATCAGTTGGACGACAAAGAAGTTGGCGGTACAAACGCTGACGACATTGTGGATATTGCAACGACTCAATCATTAAATAACAAAACCATTGACGGAGGTACGTTCTAATGGCAAACAAAATCATAATAAAGAGAGGTGCTGACGCAAACGTCAGTTCGCTTACACCTGCCAGTATAGGTGAGCCAGTTTGGGGTACTTCTGACAACAAATTCTATGTTGCAAGTGGTACAAGTGCAGGAAATTTTGAATGGGTTGGTGCGAGTATTCTCGACCAAGATACTCTTTCATCAGACTCGGCTACATCTCTCGCAACTCAACAATCAATTAAAGCCTATGTAGATGCTCAGGTAACTGCTCAGGACTTAGATTTCTCTACTGACACTGGAACGGGGGCTGTGGATTTAGATTCACAAACTCTTGCTTTCACAAGTGGCGAGGGAGTTAATATAACTCACTCCTCACAGGCAGTAACTATCGCAGGGGAATTGGCAACGGCATCAAACGCTGGTGTTGCATTTTTTCCAACGACAGACTTCGCTGTTACTTCAGGTTCAGTTGCAATCAAGGCTGGTGGTGTAACGAACACTCAATTAGCGAATAGTACAGTTACTGTCTCTGATAGTAGTAATACTTCGCCTGTTGCTCTTGGTGGAACTTTAACTATTCAAGGTACAAGTAACGAGGTAACAGTAGCAGAAGATGCAGGGACTTTTACAGTAGGATTGCCAGACGATGTTACTATCGGTGGCGACTTAACAGTTAATGGTACGATGACCACTGCGAATGCTCAGCAAGTTGAATTAGGCGATGTCAATATAATGATGGCAAAAGATAACTCTGCCAACTCGGTTGACATTGGGCTTTTTGGTAAATATGTATCAAGTGGCACAAAGTACAAGGGGATGTTCTCAGATCAGGATAATTCGGATGTATGGACATTCTTTAAAGGCACAGGTACAGAACCAGCAAATACTGTTAATACTGGTGCAAGTGGATACGTCTTAGCAGGGATCAGTTGTGCAAGTGTTGATAATGCTACACTTGACGGTGGTACTTTTTAGTGGCGAATACTATAATAATTAAAAACAAGAGCAACTCCTCATTGGGTAATATCAAGCCGAGTACAGGCGATTTATCTAACGGGGAGATTGCACTAAACTATCACGCAGATATTAGTAAAATGTATTTCAAGGATTCGGCAAGTGTCATCCGTGAAGTGCCTGATGCTAATGCTGTAAGTGATGAGGCAACTGCTCTTGCAATAGCATTGGGATAAAATATGGCAAATACATTCAAAAGCAATAAATCCCGACTCGTAGGGACAAGCGAGGTATCTGTATATGCGGTTGGCAATACTTCAGGGTACAGGACAATAGTGATTGGATGTAGTCTGTCTAATAGATTGACTAATTCCGTGACTGCCTCAGTTAGTGTTTACGATTCAGGAAACGATCAGTATTATTTAGTCAAAGATGCACCGATTCCCGCAGGAGGGGCTTTGGAAGTTATGGCGGGAAATAAACTCGTACTGAATCAGGATGAGGAGGTTCGGGTAATTGCATCCGAGAGCAACGCAGTTGATGTATTGCTTTCGATAATGGAGATAACCTAATGGCATATTACGGATATGAACCGAGTAAGGTTGCCGTCAGTGTTGGACAGGGAGTTATTACTTCCGTTGAATTGGGTACGGATGCAGTCAATACGATTGACATTCTAAACGATGCAGTAACGCCTTCTAAAATTGATGACGATGGAACTGGGTTTCAAATGGGTACGCTTGGGCTTGGAGGGGCTGTAAGCGGTGCTGAGAAATTAACTGTAACGGGAACTGCCAGTTTCTCAGGGGCGATAACTGGAAACTTAACTGGAAACGCAAGTGGCTCTTCTGCTACTGTAACTGGTGCAACTCAATCTGCTATTCAGTCAGTAGGTACTCTGACTTCTCTTACTGGTGGTACTGGTGATTTAGTATGGGATACTACGACTTTAGTTGTTGACTCATCTGCAAATAAGGTAGGAATTGGAACTGCGTCACCAAGTAATATACTTAACATAACCCACGCTGGGGAGACTGGATTGTTTATTCATAGAAGTGGTGCATCAGGTGGTGACCACAATTTAATGATGAACACGGATGATGTCGTAAATAATACAAATAAAATTTTATTTAATGTTGGTAATTTCCCAAATGGTGGAGTTGGTGAATCGGGGAATACTACATATGCTGGGATTGAAGCAAAGTTAACACAAGTAAATACCCAGAAGGGTCAATTACGATTTTATGTCAATACTGGAGATACACATACTACCGTTTTGACTTTAAATGATAGTGGCACAGCCACATTCGCTGGGGCAGTAGTTTTACCATCTAATGAGGGTGTTCAATTTGGAGATTCAGCCGAAGTAATATATGGAACTGGGTCTGACTTGATTGCACAATCTTCAGCAAATATATATATTAAAACTAATGGTTCAACCACAGCCTTGACTCTTGACACTGGTCAAGATGCTACCTTTGCAGGAAAAGTTTTAGGAGTAAATGGTTCAGTAACAGCACCAAGTTTTTCTTGGGATTCAGATAAAAATACAGGAATGTATAGAACTCAAGCAGACCATATTGGATTTACAACTGCTGGTGTAAAAAGAACTGAAATAGCAAGTGATGGTGGATTGTATCATTATGGGTTATCTTCCTTTACTGGCAACGCCACATTTTCTGGGAACGCCACATTTTCTGGGAACGCATTAGCTGTTAATGGGGCTAATCCTGCCGTTGAAATTACATCAGATACTGCTACTTTGTATGCAGGTTGTCATATTCATTGTCCAGGAACTAATGATACCAGCATATTTCAGTTAGGTGCATCTTATAATAGTGCTGGTCCATATCAGGCTGGTTCCACCTGTATCACAAATAACAGCACTGGCATAAATTTATCTACACTTGATAGTAGTGGTTATATAAAATTTTATACAGCGGCACAAGGTCTTGCTCTAACCCTTGATTCATCACAAAACGCCACATTTACTGGAATTATTTCACAAGGGAACGGTCAGTATACTGGGTATCACAACGATTCAAGACATATAGGTCTTGCTGGTAATACAGGTACTAATTTTTGGAAAATAGACTTTGTGGATAATTATGGAGTATGTGTAGTTACAGTAGAAGGTGGTGGTCTAACTAATAATGGAGCTAAGTCTTATAGCTCTTATCAGGTAGTTGTGGAAAGTGTTGGTGATACTTGTGCTATACTTCATACTATAACCAATGTTCAATCAAGTTGGACTTGGTCTATTGTTAATGATGGTTCAGGAGCATTTTTTGTAAAATGCACAAACAATGAATCAGTATATTTTAATGGATGGGCTTCTTGTAGAGTTAGCGGTGGGGGTATGGACAGTTCAGGGTCAAATGCCAAAGCATTAACTATGGATAGGGTATTATAACATAATGGAGAACGCATAATGCCATATATAGGATTTAATCCAACCAACGCAGGAAGTTTTATTGAACTCGATGATATAGCTTCTACCTTTAATGGTTCTGGGGACGTTGGTACGGATGTAGTTGCTTTTACTTTACAGGTTGGAAGTGTAAGCATAACACCGAACATACAAAATTTACTTATAATGCTTGATGGGGTTGTTCAGCAACCGACTTCTGCATTCAATGTATCAGGTTCGACAATCACATTCACTGAAGCACCTCAAAGCGGGGCAGATTTCTATGGAGTCCTGATGGGACAGTCTGCAAGTGTAGGCGGGGGAACTATTGGAGCAGACGAGTTAAAGGTTTCAGGAGATGGATCAAACGGGCAAGTTTTAACAAGCGACGGGGATGGAACATTCTCTTGGGCAACTGACGCCGAAGATTATTTACCTCTTGGTGGTGGTCAGATGTCAGGAGCTATTGACCTTAATAGTCAGAATGTCACTAATGGTGGAACAATCACAGGCACTTTTGTAGGCAATGTTACTGGTAATGCAAGTGGTACTGCTCTAACAGTTACTCAAGAGGCTCAGACTGCTATTACTTCAGTAGGTACTCTTACATCTTTGACAGTAGATGACATTACAATTAATGGTTCAACTATATCAGATGCTGGAGACTTTACCCTTGATGTTGGAGGAACAATTATACTTGATGGTGATACAGCGGGGGATAATATTCATCTTAAAGATGGTGGAACACATTATGGCTCAATAGTAAGAAATAATAGTGACCTTGAGATTAGAGTTGTACCTCAAGATGAAGATATAGTTTTTAGAGGTAATGATGGTGGTTCACAAATAGATGCCCTTAAACTTGATATGTCAGCAGGTGGAGCTGCTTTTTTTAATGGTGATATTTCTACTGGAGCAACTGGGGATTTAAATTCAAGGCAAGGTTTCTTCTCTGGGAAGATTGTTAGTACGAGTGCAAGTGCCTTATCTCTTGGGACTTCAGCATCAACTGGGGGAGGTTCACCCAACTTTTCTATGACAGGAACAAATCCATATATTAATCTGACAGAATCAGATACAAGCGCACAATTTCATTGGGATTTGGCTGGCAGTAATATCAATCACGTTCTTGAGAATGATGCTGAACAAAGATTTTATGTAAATAACGCATTACAATTAACTCTTACAAGTTCCACAGCCACATTTGCTGGTGATGTTACTCTTGGTGGAGACACTCAATTAGAAACTGCTTATACAAATTTACAATTATATATGCCTGACAATGCTACAGGTTTAGTTTTAGCAAATGGGTCATCTACTGCTGATGCAAGAAATTGGGGAATATATACTAATTATAGTCATTGGGGAGCATTAGATTTTAGAGTTTCATCTGCTCGTGATGCAGTAGCTCATACTACAGAAGTTTTAAGTCTTAAAAAGGATGGTTCAGCCACATTTGCTGGGAGAGTTACTTTTCCTGACGGCAGTGCGTGGACAAATGGTGGCAGATTATCTTTGAACTCTAATAGGATTAATTGCGGATATGCTTATAATGAAGAAGACCACGATATGTGGATTAATTATGAAGGGTACAATGATGGGGCTACAAAATATAGAGATTTTAGAGTTGGGAATGGTAAGGAAGGTCAAATTTGTTTCTTTGATGGTTCAGATGGTGTTATAGACGGGGATTTTAATGATACTTCTGATATAGCAATGAAAAAAGAAATATCAGAAATTTCCAGTACACTTGATAAAGTTGAATTATTAAAGCCTTCAAACTTTAAATGGAAAGCATCTTTGAATAGGCACGATAGGAATAATATTGGATTTATTGCACAAGAAGTAGAAGAACAGTTTCCAAACTTAGTACACGGTGAAGAAGATAGAATGGCAATCAATACATTGGGTGTAGTTGCAATCTTAACTAAAGCAGTTCAAGAACTTTCAGCAAAAGTAACTGCATTGGAGAACGCATAATGGCTCTAACAAAAATTAAACTGGATTCAATGATCACAGGTACTTTGCCTGATGCAAATATCCCAGACACTATTACGATTGATGTAGCCTCGGCAGTTCCCGCAAGTGGATTAACAGGGGCGACTCTTGCAAGTGGAGTAACTGCAAGTTCATTAGAATCAGTAGGTACACTTACTGGATTAGAAATTGCTGGAGATTTTGATACTTCTGAAAATCCATCTCCTTCGCACACAACATCAAATAAGGGAATATTGATTGCTAAGGAAGCCTCTGGAAGCTATTCTATCAATGATTTATATGGTATTGATTTTTCAACTGCAAATTCTGCTGGTGGTACAAATTATAATATTTCGGCAATATATGCAGAACCAACCTCAACACCATATTTTAACGCAGGGGCTCTTCATTTCTTAACTAATAGTGGTGCTAATGGAACAACTTTAGTAAAAAGAATGACCATTGACTCTTCAGGCAATATCGGTATTGGAGCTACACCTTTTAATTTATATGCCAACTATACTGGTTTAACTATTGGTGGAAATTCTATTCTCTATTCAGAAACAGGAACACAAGCATCTGCATCATTTCGAATTGCTCAAAATGTTAGGGAAGAAGTAACAACTGGTGATTGGACTTATGTTTCAACTGATGAGGCTTCGGTATTAAATATGGGTAGTGGAAACTTTTATTTTTCTACTGCACCATCTGGTACAGCAAATGCTGATGCAACACTAACCGAGAGAATGAGAATTACTCAGGCAGGAAAAGTCGGCATCGGAACAAGTAGTCCAGCCAATAAACTGCACGTATCTGATGCAGGTCAAAATACTGTTATGAGAATAGGGAATAATGGTAATTATGACCAATATATTTATTTTAATGGGGGGAATGATTGGTGTGTTGGGATGGATTACTCAGATAGTAATAAGTTCAAAATTTCAGGGCATTCTTCTTTTGCAGGTACAGACGACTTTCTTACAATAGATACATCAGGCACCTCCACATTTGCTGGGTCAATAACGGCTACTGGGGCGATAACAAGTAAACATTATCTTGAAGTTAAGAATACAGCAAGGGCTGGTATAATATGTAATGAAGCAACAGTTACTGGTGCTGGCTCAAGTAATGATTTGGTCATTTTTGCTGAAGGTGGTTCAGGGCAAGGCGAGATGCATTTTATGACAGGAGGCTCTGTAACTAAAGTATTAACTCTGGATGCGAGTAATAACGCCACATTTGCTGGGAGTGGTATATTTGGTGCTAATGGGCAATTTGAGTCAGCCTTAAAAGTTGGGGGAACAAATACGAATGCCAGTTCACTGCTTACGCTTAATACAACACTCTGGGGAGAACCACAGATAAATTTCCACGCATATTCTAATTACAATTATACTATTGGCAATTATGGTACTTCAGCACCTAAACAGTTTATGTTAAAGACTAATGATGGAAGTGTTGTTTTTGCAACTGCGGGGTATAATTCGGTTGATGTTACCTTTGGTGGAAGCGTGACTGAAAATTCAGATGAAACATTGAAGGATAATGTACAAACTATTTCAGGTGGATTATCAAAAATAAATCAATTAAGAGGAGTTTCTTATACAAGAAATGACCAATGGGATAAGGAAAAGATACGCTTGGGAGTAATTGCTCAAGAGACTGAGGAAGTTTTACCAGAGGTGGTTACTGAAGATGCAAAAAGCGGTTTAAAAGGTGTTGCTTATACTAATATTGTTTCTGTCCTCATAGAAGCAGTAAAAGAACTAAGTGCAAAAGTCACCGCACTGGAGAACGCATAATGGCAGGAAAGAACAGAATCTTGGGGAACTAAAAACTAATGGCTAAAGAATTAAGCGAAGAAAAAATATTAGGGTCAAAGTTCACCCTTAGTCTCCAAACAATTATTGCTGGAGGAATGGGACTTAGTAGCCTTATCGGAATGTGGTATATGCTCCAAGCCGACATACAAGAGGCTAAGGAATTGCCTGTACCTCTATCGTTATTCTCTCAGGAGTATCCAAGCAAGGGCATTAGTGATTTTAACTGGAGTCCGTCTTACGAGCAGTATAAACAGCAGGTAGGCAACCTTCAAGAAAACCAAGACGACCTCTACGAAGTTATTGAAGGAATGCAAGACGAAATTAAAGAACTAAATAGACAGATTACAAACTTGAGAATTGCAGTCCAATGAGGTGGCTACTATTATTATCATTTGTATTTGCCCAGCCTGTACAACAGGAGGTAAATGATGCTAATTTTTATGGTGTTATCTACAAAGGAATGCATTTAGTAAGGTTTACTTCTGATTGGTCATCGGAAGATGGAAGCAATTTTTGGATGGGGGAGTTTATAATTGAGGGGGACACGGCATATCTGGGGACACAAATGATGATTGTACCCGTTAAAAAAGTTCCTGATGTTGCGAGAAAATTAAGATTAAGAAATTTTCCAAGTGTGGTTTTGTTTAAAGATGGGAAGAAGGCGAAAGTATGGAAAGCAGATTTCGATGGTAAACTTGAATTAACAACAGAACAAGTCCGAAAAGCTATTAGTTGGCACTCAAAGGGAACAGTTTATTAACAAAAAAGGGAATACGAAATGACACTACAAGAACGGTTGACACAGTTGCAAGAACAACAGAAACAGGCTGAAGTAAACTTCCATCAGATTGCTGGGGCGATTGCAGTATTGCAACAGCAAATTGAAGAAGAAAAAGAACCAGATGAAAAAAAGGAAAAGAAAAAATAAATGTTTGAAGCGTATGCTGAATATGGCGCAGTGGGAATAATTGTCGGTTTGTTTGTTATGATGATAGTCAATTTGATGAAAAGTCAAAAGCTACAGAATGACGACTTAGACAGTATTAGGCAAGTTAACGCAAAGTTGGAAACTAAAATGGGTAACGTTGAAGGAATTGTTCTGAAAATGTTAGACAGGTGGAATCGCTCTGATGAAATAAGGGATAGACGACACGAAGATTTAATTAAAGAAATGAACGATCAGTCTGACGACCTCGCATATTTGAAAGGGCGGTTAAGTGGCAAGGGCTAAAAAAAATGTTAAAAAAACAAGACAAGGCTCTGGTCGTGGCACTAAGAGTAAGAGCAAATCTTATCGAGGTCAAGGAGGGAAAAAACGTTGAATAAAAAACAGGTTGACATCTATAGGGAGGAATTGCTTGAGCGCATAACTCGTATTGAAGAAAAGGGTAAAGCCCATTTTGAAATAACAAAAGAAATCCGTGTTGACGTTAAGTTTCAAAACGGAAGGGTTCGTAGGCTTGAAAATAGGCAATCTTGGTTTATGGGGGTCGGCTCTGTTTTAGTATTTGTGTTTGGAGGTTTAATAACTTGGATGAAAGGAGAAATGTAAAATGGCAGAATGGTTAGCCCTTAATTGGGAATGGCTTTTATTGGGATTTATGGTTGCTGAGAAATTGGTAAAAATGTCCCCAACAAAAGCAGATGACATTCTATTGGATGTAGTTTGGGATGGAGTTAAGAAAATAGCAGGGAAGGGAAAATAATGGCAGGATTAAAAGGAATGATGGGCAAGTGGGTAAAATCACGAGTCAAGAAATTAGGAATTAAAGGGGTCATATTTCGTGCAGGTGATGAGGTTGTTAAAGCAACAAAATCAAAAGCAGATGATAGGCAGTGGGCTGAATTAAAGGAATGGATCAATTCTAATTGGAAGTAGTTAGGACTACGTTTGGTCAGATAATGAAGCACATCCTTAATAGCGAGGGTGGCTATGTTAATGATCCTGATGACAGGGGCGGTGAAACCAAGTTTGGAATTTCTAAGCGAAATCACCCTGAGGTTGACATAAAGAACCTTACCATTGATGGTGCTTTGGATATTTACAGAAGACTGTATTGGTCGCCAAGTAAAGCCGAAAAGCTAATGCCAGAGTTACGTTACCAGTATTTTGATTTCGTAGTTAATGCTGGTCAGGGCAATGCAGTAAAGGTTTTGCAGAAAGCCTGTAATGGGAAATTGCCAAAAGGCGATAAAATAGCCGTAGATGGGCGCATTGGTCGTATGACTATAAAGGCTTCGGAAAAGTTAGAAGAAACCCGCCTAAGGGCTTATAAGTGTCTTTATTACGCAAGAATAGTTCTAAAGAACCCAGTTCAAGAAAAATTTTACTATGGGTGGTATAAAAGGGTTCATTCTTAATCATGGAGGGGTATGGAATTAAAAAAACGGGGTATTGTGATCCCAGATCAGCATTTTCCACTGCACGATCAAATGGCAGTGAATGTTGTGCTGAAAGCAATCGAAAAAATAAAACCAACTGTGTTTATAAATCTTGGAGACGTAGGTGAATGGGAATCAGTTAGTGCTTGGAGATGGAAGGGAAAGAAGCAACCACCTCTTGAATACCAGTTACCGCTTATTGATAAAGAAATTGAAGAAGTCAATGATGGTATTGACCAGTTTGATGAAGTCTTAGACAAAGTAGGATGCAAAGAACGGCACATATTAGCTGGGAATCACGACGAGTGGCTTACATACGGATTCTGCGAAAGGTATCCGTACATGACGGATTATACTTTTTTAAATGCATGTAATTGGAAACAGAGAGGATACAAATATTATGAATATAACGAACCCCTCAAGATTGGGAAACTCAATTTCATCCACGGAGCGTACGCCACAACCTACCATGCTAAACGTCATCTTGAATGTTATGGAAGTAATATTGTATACGGGCATACTCACGATATTCAGCGCCATACTATTTCTAAGTTGGATAGTGGAACGATTGGGGCGTGGGGCATGGGATGTCTTAAGGATATGTCTCCCAAAAGAAATAAGTGGCTCAAAGGAAGGCTTACTAATTGGAATCACGGGTTTGGTATTATTGATTGGTTTAGTAATGGCAATTTTAAGGTAGAGGTGGTTGAAATTGTTAAAGGAGTTACAAGCGTCTGGGGGGAGTTAATAGATGGAACAAAAATATAATTATTTCTTAGGTGAGGAGGGTGTTCATCATCTTGATGAGCAGATAGTTAGGCTTAAAACCCTCTCAAGGACTGTTAATGTTACAGACCTATTGACACCAAGAAACATTGAAACAGTATTAGAAATTTTACAGATTATAAAAAGAATGGATGTCCCAATTAAAATGGACGAAGGGTACAGTTAATGAATATAAGTTATTGTGATAGAGAAGATTTAGTTTTTGCTAAAGCAGATATAGGTCAGTATGATAGAAAATCAGTGATCCAGAGTTTTGTTACATATAGCGGGATAGTTAGAAGGTCAGCAAACGTTGGGCAGTCAGTCTCAATGGTTTATCGAGATGGATTGGAACTTGGGGATGCTCAAGCTAACTCTGGTGCTGTTGATTCAGATGGTGAATGGTACTATGATGAGAACGCAGATTTACTCTGGTTAGCGTCAACTCAGAATCCAGTTACAAATCATACGATTGAAATTGGTATAGATATAAAGACTTTACAAAACGAAGCCATAGCGAGGGCAAGTGATTTTATTAGAGCCTATGTAAACAAGCCAATTTTACCAAGAAAAGGCACTAACCAGACTGATGCTACTGGCGATACTTACGAGGAGATTATAACCAGAAGTTGTGCCTTTTTGGCAGTCTCTTATTTGGTTTCACCGAGAAGTCGGGAGCAGGGAGATTATTATGAAAGCCGAGTAATTAACCCTGAAACTGGTATGGGTTATTTGGATCGTGTCAAGCGTGGTGAAATTAAACTTTGGAATGAGGCTCAGGAAAGAATGGGTCAGGGTGTTGTTACTACTATAGTACAAGATTCAAGTTCAACAGGATCAATAGTAGACACGAGGGGACAGGCAACAGTTCCTTATGATAATATTAAAGTTGTTGTAACCACTGGTGGTACGTTTGCAGTTGGTACTTCTTCTCCAGTTATAGTTGATTCATATATTTCAGATAGCACAGGATTGCAGACAACCAAATTCGCATCTTCTGAAACTGTTGATGGTTCTTATATTTCTATTGGCAGGGGAATCTCGGTAAGGTTCAGCGCAGGGGTTTATACTGTTGCAGATACTTGGAACGTAGAGGTGAATGGGGACTTTGTAACGTCAGGAGCAATTAAGAATGCTCAGGCATATCGGTTCTAAATACTGGCATACCTTACTATCAAAAACTTTTTTTATGAGCATATAGAGGCAATTTAAAGACAAAAATTTATGGCAATTAACTACCAAAACGCATTTAAAGAGATTTTGAACGCTTTGAAGGAAATTATATATAATGAAACGAAATTGCCTATCCATTTTGATAAAGACTATCAGGCAAGATCAAACCAATATTTTAATCTAAAGCCAACGTCTGCTAATATTATTTCACGTTTCAGCGGTGGGACGACGAGGGGATACAATGTGAATATACGATATTATTTACAAAAGGGCAACTACGAAAAGCACACGCATATTGATTATTTAACGGATACTGGTGAAAAGATACAAAGGCTTTTTAATGATAAGTCTAATGCAGTTTCAACGAATGATCTTTTTCAGGGTGTCCTTTCAACGTTTGCAGACTCTAATGCTCAGTTTGGTGCTATGGTTGCATACACCTTCCACGACGGAAGGATAGAGGATGTAGCCTATGATCCAAGTAGAGATGACACAGAGGAAGTTGATGACCTGCATATTGTAGAATTTGAATTTGAAGCAATCGTAACGGAGGTATTTATCTAATGAAGATAAAAGCAACAAAAAGATTTTCTGAATTAGGCTCAGGAGGAAACTGGGCTGGTTTTGGAAAGAGTAAGTACATTAATCTTGAGCAAGGAAAGACTGTCGAACACGACAACGTATCAGACCATCTGCTCGAAGAAGGTTATGTTAAGGAAGTTAAAAACACAAAGAAGGAGGCTAAATAATGGCTGACGGAAATGTCTATTCTTCGAAGCAGTTTGAACTGTACATAGCCCTGCAAGATAAAATGGGGACAGTAAATGCAACCAATGATGACTTTGTCAAGTTGGATGTAGTTAGTGTTTCCGATATTGACTTCGGGGGCGGTTTGGTTCAGGAACGAACTTTAAGAAGTGGACAACAAATAAAAAAATCAACGGATCACTACGTATCCCAAAAGGGTGCAAGTGCGTCTGTTCAGTTTGAATGGGTGGTATCCCATCGTGAAGGATTTGATATGCTGATGACTTTAATCAGCGAGGACACTGGAACACCATTTGTAAGGGCAGGTGAATCATCACCGCTTACTTATGACCACGATGGCACAGCCACTGTTGGGAAATTTGCAACTGTAATAGTTAGTAATCCAAGAAGTACGGATGACAGGGTAATGCACAGTGCGGTGCTAACAGAATTGTCTCTTACAATGGATTCTGGATCAGAGGGTGGTAGAATGGTTGTTGGTGGAACTTTTTATTCAGGATACAAACCTGAAGCACCTGCTACAAATGCTGTTGCACCAAATGGTGCGCAAACAGCGTATGTAAAAACCATTTATGATTTCACGACAAAGACAATAGCAAGCGCAGATGTGGTGCTTAAGTCGTGTTCTGTTAATTGGACGTTCCCAGCTTTAAGAGTTGGGTTTCAGGGTGGTGGTGCTGAAGCACAGCAATACAGTAGAAGTGGTGAATACGCTCTTGGTGGTAGCCTTAATGTTAAATATGATGCTAATACCGATCAGGAACTCGCCAGTTTTCTCGCTGGGACACCTAAAGCATTAGTTCTTACTGATTCAACACCGACATTAGCAATATCAGTTCCGACAGCAATATTCACTGGATACAATCTCGACTTAGGGGACAGTGATGAAGGAGTTTTTGTTGAGTTGCCTTTTGAGGCTGTTGCCGATGGAAGTGCAAATCTTTTTTCAATAACGACAGCATAGTCCAATAGGAGGGAATATGAAAATAGTAGTGCCTAAGTTAGGCGAGTTTGAAGTTAAGGACATTAATTACAAAGAGGCTCGGAAGTTGCACCTAAAAAATGTTAAAACATTTTGGGGTAAGGAAGACGGAGAAGGTCTTGATCCAGATATATACTATGCACTGCTTGAAGAATGCAGGGTTCTGTCTGGAATTAAGGAGTCTGAACTCGAAAAATATTCAATGGTTCAGGTAGATTCTATCTTACAGCAAATTCTGATGGAGTACACTGGGTTAAACCCAAAAGACTGAGGGGACTTGCCTTTTCGGTTTGGTGGAATCTCTACCGATCCGACCATGTAAGCCCGTATTCCCTCCCTTATACAACGGTGAGTCCCCTCACATATAATGAACGGGAGTTCAACAGGGTTGAAGACATTTGGGACGAGATTGAACAGATTGCGATTGTCAATGCAAGAACAAGTAGGACTATCGGTCAGGATTTGTTTCATCTTGTCCCTTTGTTTACAGACCCAAAATACATATTGGAAGGTTGGCATATAACGTTATTAAATGAATTTAACATGGTGAAAAATTTTAATATATCTCTTGGAGTGTTAGATGAAATTTCGTCTGATCTTTTAAATTGTTTTACTGTGATCCATAATGAGTATAATGCAATAGAGAAATACGAAAGTAAAAATTATGGCAAAAAATGATCTACTGATTCGATTAGGTCTAAAAAACCTAAAGCCCACAATTAATGGAATGAAAAGAGTCGCTGGTGCTGTTAGCACTGTTGGTGGCACTATTAAACGATTTGCTTTAAACTGGAAAACACTATTAGGCGTTGGTGGTGTATTCACTATAGCCCTTAGGGAGTCAATGAAATTTGGCAAGGGGCTTAATGAGATTCAAACCATTGGCAAGCAAACAGATACCGAGTTAAAACGATTAAGCCATAGTTTACGAGATGTTGCAGATGATTTTGGTTTAGATTTTGCTGATACGGCAAAAGCGCAGTATGATATTATATCTGCGGGTATCAAAGGAGCATCCCAACAGGCTGAAGTATTAAAAGTTTCTGCAGAATTAGCCCTTGCTGGTGTTTCAGACATATCAACCACAGCCGATGTATTAACCTCAGCCCTGAACGCCTATGGGGATTCTCTTACAGATGTTACCAGAGTTTCTGATGTTCTTTTTAAAACAGTAGAATTAGGTAAAACAACCATCCCAGAACTTGGTAGTGCCTTAGGACAGGTTATGCCATTCGCAAGTGGTGCTGGTGTTTCTATTGAAATGCTTGGAGCATCATTGGCTACGATCACTGCAGGTGGTATCAGTACCTCAGAAGCAGTTATTTCTTTAAAAAATACTTTCATTCAATTACAAAGTCCAACCCCAAGAGCAAAAAAGGCTATGGAAGAATTTGGGGTGGAGATCGTAAAATCAGATGATGGAATGATTGACTTTGTATCAACTATGGGAAGTTTCCAAAAGATTGTTGAGAACAACCCAGAAGCCATGAGGCAGTTGATCCCAAATATCACTGCACAGTTAGCAGTAAAAACCCTTGCTGGGAACATGGGCAAGTTCAAAGAAAACGTTGAGGGGTTTAACAATATCTCTGGTACGACATCAAGCGCAGTAGAGAAAATGAATGAAAAGTTTGAGACTCAGGCAAGTATGCTGAAAACAAAACTTCAAAATGCTATGGTAAGTCTTGGTGATGCCATAAAGAAAGAACTTCTTCCTCACCTAAAAAAGATTAATACAAGATTAGAAGAAATTGGGGACATTGGTTGGGAATTTATAGGTCAGGCGATAGCACAAAACCTCAGTGCTGTCCTTTCTATTGCGATGCAAATTGCTGGCAAGGGTGCTTCTATTATTGGGCTTACAATATCCAATGAAATATCCGAAGGCATAAGGGCTGGTTTCCCAAAAATTTCTGGAACATTAGATATATTATCACGAGCCTTTGCTCAGATCACTGGTGGAATATCTGGTCAGATGAGAGTTGCGAGTGAACAGTTATTAAGGGATAATGGGATAAATCTGACCACACTTCGAATATTGGCACTTAAAGAAGAAATGAAACTTCTTGGTGCTGAAGGATATACTTTTGTGATTACTAAGGCGACTGATTTGAAAGAAGAATGGGAAAAAGCAAATCCAGTTGTTGATAAATTAGTAGCAGGAACTAAAACCTTAACAGATGCAACTGCTAAACAGGGTGATGAGGACGAAAATACCGCAAAAGTTCAACAACAATCATATGCAGACAGTCTTGCTGGTGTTAGGTCTTACGTACAATCAAGAATTGCACAGGCGATTGCTGACCTCATAGCTAATAGCTTTAAAACCCTGAATCCCATTTTAGCTTTTGCTGGAGCAAGTGCTGGTGCTATTGCATTAAAAGGATTATTTGATAAGTTTATTCCATCTTTTGCTACGGGTGGAGAATTTATAACAAATGGTTCTCAGATGATAATGGTTGGAGACAATCCAAGTGGAAGGGAACGAGTAACTGTTGATCCGCTTGGGGCTGGTCAGAGTTCAAGTTCAAGAAACATCACTGTAAATATCAGCGCACCATTAGTTGACGAAACAGTTAGGGACTCTATCCTCCCTGCTATTAAAAGGGCGGTAAGAATGGAGTTAGCATAGCACATTACGATTTGATTGGTGTGTTTGCTAAAGCACAGCAGGATTTCCCAAAAGGGATAGGGGTTAAACGTTCTTTGTTTGTTAAGCAAAACACCGTTGGGGCAAAAGATTTGATTGACTGTAGCCGTTTAGACTTAAATAGTTTAATCAAGGGACTCAGGGAAGAATACAGCCTTATGAAAAAGAAGAAATGATTACCCTTCCGTCAAATTATTCGACAGCACTTCAGAGCCAGTTCACAGAAAACTGGATAGTCAGACTGTATAAGGATTCAACTAATTATATTGGATTAGGATTTGCGACAATTACTATGTCAGATACTGTAAGTTATACTGGTGCAATATTAAACGCACCCATGATAAGGGAAAGTATAAACACAACAGAAGGCACTTCTCAGTCTGGAAATCTGCAATTAGAAATAGCTGATCATTCCACGGGTTCTAATGTATTGAGTAAGGAGTTGTTCGTAAACTATTATATCAATAAGGATGTAAAAGTATACAGTGTTCTTAATGGGAGTACAACCATGTCTGATGCTCTGCAGATATTTAATGGTCGGCTTACTTCGTATAGTGTTCGTGAGGATGGAAAAATATCTTTACAGATAACAGCAAAGCGTCCGTGGGATGGTATTGATCTTCCAAATGAGTTAAGCGATACTGGTGTATATGTACCAGTTGCTTATGGTGATTATACTGGACACACGACATCAGATTTTATGACCTCAAAAGCCCTGTATCCATCACCGAGGACAAGTACGGCAAACGGAAATATCTATTTTCTTGCTCCAAAGAGTGAAAGCACACCAGTTATTAACACTTATGATAGTCGTGCAGAAATGTATGCCAATCTCGACCTCGACACAAATGCGACTGTAACAAAGGATTCTAAAAATTCCTTTGAGGTTGCTGGAAGGTTATTAACCACTTATAAGTTTAGACCACAGGCAGTTGTTTCTGGAAGTGGATTTACTAACCCAGAAAACGCAATAGATGGAAACTCCTCTAATTACGCAACCGTATCTCACACAATCACAAGTGGTGGTGGGCAATCCACAGATTTAAAATTAGAACTTCCAAGCATATCAGGAAAATTTACCTCTGCCACTTTATATTTGTCAGGAGACATAACGATTGGTTCTTTTGTTGATGCTGGCTCTATTACATTGTATGATTATTCTTTTGGTTCGCTGAGTACAATCACGTCAAGGCAAACCTCCTCTGGAACTGGCACAACTGCCCTTTCGTCTTCTGTTAATATTTTAAGTTCCGTAACTGGGAACACCAACAGGTTGCCAGACAGTGTTGTTTTAAGGCTTTCAAGTAGTACGCTTGATGATATTTCTACCTCTGCGAGGATTAGTGATGTGTGGCTGTATCTTGTTCACACTGTTGATTCTGATAATGAACCAACCGCATCTGGGGAGATTGAAAGCAAGTTGGATGTGGTATATTGTGGTAATGATGGTTTTGATAAAAGTTGGAGTAGTGGAACGGCGACAAAGGCTCATGAGGTTCACAGGGATATTCTTTACAGATTTTTAGGAGTTACTGATGCGCCTATAAATTATTCGTCTCTTGACAGTGAAAAGAATTGTGCTGTTAGATTTTTTACAGAACCGAACAAAACAAAACCAATGAAAGATGAGTTAAATAGGTTGTCTTATGAGGGTGGGTTTAATTTCAGATTTAGAAACGATGGTTCTCCAATTTATCATTTTATTCCAAACAGCCCCTCTGCTGTAACTTTTAGTGATAGTTCAACGTCATTGACTCACAGCGATATAAAAGAATTGATAATTTCGCACACATCATTAAGCGATTTAATAACAAAGTGGAATGTCCAGTTTGAAAGAAACCCTGCTAAAAATGTTTATTATTCGACTGCTTCAAAAACTGCTTCTGGCAGAACAAATTATTTTGTTGTAGACAGCAAAGAAAACATAAAAGATGAAAAATTAAATTATGTTATAGATAACGTAACAGCCACTGGTACAAATAGGAACGATTCTTTTTTAGACTATTATGATGACATGGTTGGATCGGTAAAACAGGTTATAAATTTTAAAATGGTAAACCCTAAAAAGTCCAACATTGAGGTTGGGGATGTTCTGTCGTTTACTGGCATGGAACTGAACCCCCTAAGTGGATCGTGGTCAAGCAAGTATTTTGTAACCTCGACCAATAGGTCGGTGGGTGGTTTTTTGGATATTACAGCAAGGGAAATTTAATGGCATATTTCAATCATGCAGATTATGATTCAGGAACAAATTTAACTTTTGAGGTTGAGTCTGATATTGGAAAACAAACAGGCAAAGAATACGCAAACCAAATGCATGAATCTTGGTCTGGGGTTGAGTATATTGTTCAGGCGCACTCTGGTAAAAAAACATTTACTTGGAGTTGGAGCAATATCAGTTCATCCTTCAAAACAGAATTAGAGAATTTCAGGAATGTAGTTCAGGGTAGTTTCAAGTCGTTCACATATAATGATGGTTCGACTTCGTACACAGTCAGGATGGAAGATTCGTCTTTATCGTTCACTGAAAATAATTATCAAAGATTTTCAACAAATATTAATTTAAGGGAGATTTCTCCGTCATGATAGATAAAATGAAAATGTCTGGAGAATTGGAAGTATCCATTCGCAAAGGCAAAAAACAAAAAGTAAAGAACGCAGTCAGTACAGAAATTCATACTGTTATAGCAGATTCGTTACAACAGGCTAAAGAATTTTTTATGGGGGGCGGTCTTTTTGGAACAGATAATTTTGCTTCTCCAACAAGCGGAGAAAATGGAATAGTCGTTAAACAATCTTCAACATATTACGAAACAAAAATGACTTCCGTAACTGGCAATACCGCATCAAATACGGTTGTTTTTGTAAGCAGTACACGAGCAGACGGGTCGAGTTACACATTCACAGAGGCGAAAGTGGGACACGGGTATGGCTCAAATGATTTCGATTATTTGTTAGCATCAACCACATTTAGTCAAGCAGTTGCAGATGGACAGCAATTAGACTTGACTTGGACAATCACATTCAGTTAGGGAGTACAATGGAAATTATTATACCAAAATTCAATGTAGATATAAGCGGAAAAGTACATTTGCTTATATACGACAAAAATGGTCTCACTAAACAGTCAGAACATTTTGAAAACGCAATTCACGACAACCTAAAAGATGCGGTCGTAACCTATATAGCATCAGGTTCTGGCTCAAGCGGTTATCATCTTAATACAGGCTCAAACTGGTTTACGGCTTCACACGCAGAAGAAGATGGGAAGGACGGGATTTTTATATGGCAATCAAATAATGCAAGTCAGGTTAAATCTTATGAGGCTCCTGTTTCGTCTGGAGAGGGTTTCGATTTGAAATTAGAGGAATCTAAATCAACGACCTATGGTGGCTCAACGAATGTGATTTATCAGGCAGAGGGAACGTGGACAGGTCAGCAAGGCGGGGGAACGGTCTCGTCGTCGTCGTTTGACAAGATGCACATAGGTAAAGATTTTTCGTTAAGCGGTTCTGACATCCCATCTTTTTCAACGACTTTCGCAACGGCTGAGGCTTCTGGTGATTTTACTGCTTTCAGTTTAGATGACAATGATGTTTGTCGTGTAACTTGGACAATTACGATTAGTTAATGGCTTCAGTCGCCGTTACCTCGCCAACTTCGTCAAGCACTTGGCAGGCAAACAC
>Ga0315336_1003140_pt1 | contig 22891 bp, 15 predicted proteins | sample ASW5metaG_FD_204512 | JGI IMG/M metagenome (GOLD analysis project Ga0315336, IMG submission 204512) | Ammonia-oxidizing marine archaeal communities from Monterey Bay, California, United States - ASW #5 | ecosystem: Environmental > Aquatic > Marine > Intertidal zone | place: USA: California... | reverse complement strand
AAAACAATTGCTCCGGAGCTACCTGTGTTCCCATCATCGAACCGTCCTCCTGAGCAAATCACCTAAGAAGAGAGAATCACAACAAACCGCCACGATCCAGCGACTTCTTCAACAAAATCGGCACTTAGCTGCCGAACGGGCCTATCGGCGGTTTGGTCGCTATCGGGGGCTAAGCGGAAACGCGACGCGTCATCGCGAACGCGCTGCACCGTCCCGTTGCCACGCCGGTCGAACCGTAGCCTTCGAAACACCAATTCCCAAAGCCAAAGCGGCAGCAAATTCGCGGCCGTCTCCGGCGCGGGGGCATGGCCTCACTTCAATTCCAGGCTGATATTGCCTGATATAGCCACTCTTGGCCGCAACGATGCGTAATCGAGACCGGATTGATATGATAATCATATAATTCGAAATTTTGGTCTAACGACTGAAGCTGGTGCAGCCCGAGCACGGTCTCCTTTCTGCCCCCGGTAGGCGGGGGTCGATCGATCGTCCGGGAAACTGCCCGTGGTTCCGGTGGTCAATGTCGCCGGAACGGTCGGCCGCCTTGGCGGTTGAGCGATTATCGGCCAAGCCAACGGCGGCGGACGGATGCCAATCCCAAGTCGCGAGCCCTGTCGACCAAGCACTTGGCGTCCTGGACTCGGTGGGTAGGTGATCCAGCCATGCCATCGCTTCGCCGCGCATTGGCAGGTGAATGATGTTTGAAATCCGGGTTGGTGGTACCTATGTGGTACCTGAAAATTATTCCTGCCGGCTGAAATTCTACTAAGTTATTGAAAAGATTGGTGGGTGCACAAGGACTCGAACCTTGGACCTACTGATTAAAAGTCAGTTGCTCTACCACCTGAGCTATGCACCCGTCGCCGCCGGAACGGAACGGTTGGGGCCGGTTGGCCGGGGCCGGCGGGCGCCCAATCCGGCGCCGAAAATAGGTCGCTGGCGGCGACCGGTCAAGCGAAGAAATCACCGCCCCAGGGCGGCTCAATTTGGGGCCGTGTCGGAGCGGTGGCCGTCGCCGTCCAGACCTTGGTCGCGTTGGAAATCGTCGATGTATTTTTCGAGCCGGCCCGCGGCTGTCGCGGCCCGGAGATCGCGCATCAGATCCTGGTAATACTGCAGATTGTGCCAGGTCATCAGCATGGCGCCGAGGATTTCCTTGGCTTTGATTAGGTGATGCAGATAGGCCCGGGAATGGTCGCGGCAGGCCGGACAGGCGCAGTCGGCATCGAGCGGCGCGGCATCGGTCTTGTGCTGGCTGTTGCGGAGATTGAGCGCGCCACGCCGGGTGAAGGCCTGGCCGTTGCGGCCCGAGCGTGTCGGCAGCACGCAATCGAACATGTCGATGCCGCGCGCCACCGCCGCCACCAGATCGGCCGGCTTGCCGACCCCCATCAGGTAACGCGGCCGGTCGGCCGGCATCGCCGGCACCGTTGCGTCCAAGGTCTCGAGCATGACCGCTTGGCCCTCGCCCACCGCCAGGCCGCCCACCGCGTAGCCATCGAAGCCGATCTCGGCCAGCCGGGTCACCGACTCGCGGCGCAAATCCGGATAGACCCCGCCTTGCACGATGCCGAACAGGCCGTATCCCGGCCGTTCTGCAAACGCCGCCTTCGAGCGTGCCGCCCAGCGCATTGACCGGCGCATGGACTCCCCGGCCTCCTCATGGCTCGCCGGAAACGGCGTGCATTCGTCAAGCACCATGGTGATGGTCGCGTCAAGGTGATGCTGGATCGCGATCGAACGCTCCGGGCTCAAGGCATGCCGGCTGCCATCAAGGTGGGAGCGGAAGGTAACGCCGTCCTCGTCGATCTTGCGCAGCCCGGCGAGCGACATCACCTGATAGCCACCGGAATCGGTCAGGATCGGTCCCGGCCAATTCATGAATTGGTGCAGGCCGCCAAACGCCGCCACCTGTTCGGCACCGGGCCGCAGCATCAGGTGATAGGTGTTGCCGAGGATGATCTCCGCGCCGGTGTCCCTGACCGAAGCCGGCAACATCGCCTTCACCGTGCCGGCGGTGCCGACCGGCATGAAGGCCGGCGTCGTGATCGGACCATGCACCGTGGTGATCCGCCCGACCCGGGCAGCGCCGTCCGTCGCCGTTAGCGTGAAACCGAACGGACTCACGACGCGCCCTCCCGATCCAACAGGCAACAATCGCCATAGGAATAGAACCGATAATCGCCGGCTATGGCATGGCCGTAGGCCGCGCGCATGCGGCTCAGGCCGGCGAACGCCGAGACCAGCATGAACAAGGTCGAGCGCGGCAAGTGAAAATTCGTCAACAGCAAGTCGATCACGCGAAAACGAAAACCAGGGGTGATGAAAATGTCGGTCTCGCCCGAGAACGCGGCGACGGCACCGGTTGCCTGTGCCGCCGCCTCGAGCAAACGCAGGCTGGTCGTGCCGACCGCAACAATACGGCCGCCGGCCGCCCGGACGTCGGCGATCCGCGCCGCCGTCGCTTCGGTGACGCGGCCCCATTCGGCATGCATTTGGTGATCGTCGGTATCATCGGCCTTGACCGGCAAAAATGTACCAGCACCGACATGCAGGGTTACCGTCACGTGGCCGACGCCCGCGGCGGCCAGGTCCGCCATCAGCGCCTCGGTGAAATGCAGCCCCGCGGTCGGCGCGGCGACCGCACCGGCATGTTTCGCCATAATGGTCTGATAGTCCGACAGGTCGCGGCCGTCGGCCGGTCGAAGTTTGGTGATATAAGGCGGCAGCGGCACCACACCGTGCGCCGTCAGGCAATCCATCAGCGCCACCCCGCCGGTTTCAAATGCGAGGCCGACCTCGCCGCCCGCCGCTTTGTCGGTTACCGAAGCGCTGAAGCCATCGGCGAACAGGACGGTCTGGCCGACTTTCAAGCGTTTGGCCGGCCGCGCGAAGGCGCGCCAATTCGTCTCGTCGACGCGGCGGTGCAAGGTGATTTCGACGCGGGCATCGCCGCGCCGGCCGAACAGCCGCGCCGGTATGACCAAAGTATCGTTGAACACCAACAAGTCACCGGGCCGGAGCAGTGCCGGCAAATCGCCAACGTGGCGGTCTACAACGTTGTCGCCGGCCGTCACCAGCATACGCGCCGCCTCACGTGGGCTCGCCGGCCGTGTCGCGATGCGCGCCGCCGGCAGATTGAAATCAAAGTGGTCGACTCGCATGTCCCAGTGCTCGGACCCGCGCTGTCGCGCCGATCAGGCGCTTGTGATTTTGCTTCTCAGGCGATCGACAATCGCCGGCGACAGGAATGATGAAATATCACCGCCCAGCATGGCAATTTCCTTGACCAAGCTCGAAGAGATGAATTGGGAACTATCGGACGCCATCAGAAAGACGGTTTCGATATCCTTGTTCAGCCGCGAATTCATACCGACCATCTGAATTTCGAACTCGAAGTCCGAGAGGGCACGTAGGCCGCGAATGATGACCGAAGCATTGACTTGCTCGGCGAAATGCATCAGCAAATTCTCGAATGGCCTGACGTCGGCCCGGTCGCCCAACAACGGCGCTAATTCTTCGCGCACCATCTCAACTCGTTCTTCCAACGTAAACATCGGGTTTTTGCCGACATTCACGGCGACGCCGATGACCAGCCGATCGACCAATTTGGCAGCACGCCTGATGATGTCGTAATGGCCGTTGTGCAAAGGATCGAAGGTCCCCGGATAAAGCCCGATACGCTCTACGCTCATGCTTCGCTCTCCCCCTCGGCGTCATCCGGGTCGCCGTTCTCGGCATCACCATTTTCATCGTCTTCATCGTCCGCGTCACCGGTATCGGAAAGCCGCGTCACTGATACGACATGTTCGTCTTCCGACACATTGAACAATGTCACGCCTTGCGTATTGCGGCCGGCGACACGGATATCGTCCACAGGGCAACGTATCAACTTTCCACCGTCGGTCACCAGCACGATATGATCACTATCGTCGACCACACCGGATTGTACGACGGGGCCATTGCGCTCCGACGTCACGATATTGATGATGCCCTGCCCGCCGCGATTGGTTACACGGTATTCCAGCGCCGACGTGCGTTTGCCGTAGCCGTTGGCAGTGATCGTCAGGATCAGCTGTTCGGCGGCGGCCAATTCCTCGAAGCGCTCCGGCGACAACGTCACTTCGTCCTCATCCGTCGCCTCATTGCCGTTCTGGCCGTCGTCGGCGTCCTCGCCGCGGCGCAGTGCGTTAGCCTGCTTGACATAGGCGCGCGCCTCTTCCGTCGATACCTCGACGTGCCCGAGGATAGACATCGACCTGAGGCCATCGTCTGGATCCAGCCGCATGCCGCGTACGCCAACAGAATCCCTACCTTTGAACAAGCGGACGTCGGAAGCCTGGAAGCGAATACATTTGCCACCGACCGCCGATAGCATAACGTCGTCATCTTCCGAACAGGCGCGAACATTGACGATACGGTCATCGTCATCCAAGCGCATGGCGATCTTGCCGTTGGCCTTGACGTTGGTAAAGTCGCTCAACGCATTGCGCCGCACGTTGCCGGAATAGGTGGCGAACATGACCTGCAACGCCTCCCAGCTCTCCTCATCCTCGGGCAGCGGCATCAGGGTCTGGATGACCTCGCCTTCCGCCAACGGCAGCAGGTTCTGCATCGGCCGGCCGCGCGCGTTCGGCGCCGCCAAGGGAATTCGGTAGGTCTTCATCTTGTAGACCCGGCCGTGATTGGAAAAGAACAGGACAGGCGTGTGGGTATTGACGACAAAGACCTTGCTGACGAAGTCCTCATCGCGGGTCGCCATGCCGGCGCGGCCTTTGCCGCCGCGGCGTTGCGGCCGGTAGGTCGACAGCGCGACGCGCTTGATGTAGCCGGCGTGGCTCACCGTTACCACCATGTCCTCGCGTTGGATCAGCGCCTCGTCGTCTATCTCGCCTTCCTGTTCTTCAATGGTCGTGCGGCGCGGCGTCGCGAATTTCTCCTTCATCTCGAGCAACTCGGTGCGCAGGATTTCCATCAGCAACGGCCTGCTCGACAGCAATTCGAGGTAACCCGTGATTTTTTTGCCGAGCGCCTTAAGTTCGTCGCCAATTTCGTCGCGGCCGAGCGCGGTCAGGCGATTGAGGCGAAGATCGAGAATGGCGCGCGCCTGGGTCTCCGACAACCGATAACGCCCGTCTTCGACACGGTGGCCGGGCTCGTCGATCAACAATATGAGATCTTCGACGTCTTTGGCCGGCCAGTCCCGCGCCATCAGCTGTTCGCGCGCCGTCGCCGGGTTGGGCGCGTTGCGGATCAGGGCGATGACCTCGTCGATGTTGGCGACCGCGATCGCCAAGCCGACCAGCACATGGGCGCGGTCGCGCGCCTTGTTCAAGAGATGGCGGGTGCGCCGGGCAATGACGATTTCACGGAAATCGACAAACGATGTAACCAGTTGCCGTAAGTCCATCAATTCCGGCCGGCCGGCGTTCAAGGCCAAGGCGTTAATGCCGAAACTGGTCTGCAGCGGTGTGAAACGGTAGATCTGATTGAGCACGACTTCGGCCACCGCGTCGCGGCGCAATTCGACGACCACGCGAACCCCTTGGCGGTCGGATTCGTCGCGCAGATCGGAAATGCCTTCGATGCGTTTGTTGCGAACCGCGTCGGCGATCTTCTCGACCATCGTCGCCTTGTTCACCTGATAGGGGACTTCGGTGATGATCAGGGCTTCGCGATCGCGCCGTATCTCTTCGGTATGGACCTTGCCGCGCATCACCACCGAGCCACGGCCAGTGTGATAGCCGGCGCGGATGCCGCTGCGGCCGAGGATGATACCACCAGTCGGGAAGTCCGGACCCGGCACGTGGGTCATCAGGCCGTCGACGTCGATTGCCGGATCCTCGATATAGGCGCAACAGGCGTCGATCACCTCACCCAAGTTATGCGGCGGCAAATTGGTCGCCATGCCGACGGCGATGCCGCCGGCGCCATTGACCAGCAAATTCGGAAAGCGCGCCGGCAGCACCGTGGGCTCGACAGTGCTGGCATCGTAGTTCTCCTGGAAATCGACGGTGTCTTTGTCGATGTCTTCCAGCAACGCTTCGGCCGGCGTGCCAAGGCGGATTTCGGTATACCGCATGGCAGCCGGCGGGTCGCCGTCCATGGAGCCAAAATTGCCCTGACCGTCCAGCAACGGCAGCCGCATGGCAAAGTCCTGGGCCATGCGCGCCATGGCGTCATAGATCGCCTGATCGCCATGGGGGTGATACTTACCCATGACATCACCGACGATACGCGCCGACTTGCGGTAAGGCTTGTCGGAGCCATAGCCGCTTTCGTGCATCGAAAACAGAATGCGCCGGTGCACCGGCTTCAAGCCGTCGCGGACGTCCGGCAAGGCCCGGGAGACGATCACGCTCATGGCGTAATCAAGATAGGACCGCCGCATCTCGTCTTCGATGGTTACAGGGGATATGTCGCGGTCCGAGGGCGGCGTGGTGAGTTCGGTCAAATCAGGCTATCCGTCAACTGATGGCGGCGGCGTCGCACAGTGCCGGCAGGGTCCTATTGTAAGACCAAACACTTGGGTTCGAATCGGCGATTCGTTGGCGCCAACGACGCCGAATTTATACAGGACCAGCCCCCCTGCGACAAGGCGTTGCAAGGGCTAAAAACCGGGGCCAAATCGTAAATGATAAGGGGTTGATTCTAAAACGGAATTTCGTCGTCAAAACCGTCGTCGTTGCCGCCCGACTGGCTGCCTGTGTCACCGCCGCCGGAGCTACCGCCCGAGCCGCCGCCGGAACCGCCACCAGAACCGCCACTGCCGCCGTAATCCCCACCGCCGCCGAAGTCCCCGCCACCGCCGGCACCACCGCCGCCGCGGCTATCCAACATCGTCAGCTCGCCGCGGAACCGCGCCAGAACGACCTCTGTCGTATAGCGCTCCATGCCTTGCTGATCGGTCCATTTACGGGTCTGCAGCTGGCCTTCCAGATAAACCTTCGATCCCTTATGCACATACTGCTGGGCGATCTTGCCGAGATTTTCGTTGAAAATAACAACCCGATGCCACTCGGTGCGTTCACGCCGCTCGCCGCTCGCCCGGTCGCGCCAAGTCTCGCTGGTCGCGACCGAAAAATGAACGATCGGATCTCCATTCTGGGTGTGACGGACTTCCGGGTCGCGCCCCAGATTGCCGATCAGAATGACCTTGTTGACACTCCCTGCCATGCCGTCGCCTTTGTGCTCTTCGTTATGACTGTCGATTGTGCCGGCACTGTAATTGGAATTCGCATTTCGGGCTAGCCCGGATATCAAGCGCCCAGCCGACACATCCGATATCTAGGCGCCATCGCAGACAATTGTAAGGCCCCCGAGATTCGGCAATACTCTGCCATGGCAACGAACAACCACCTGATCGTAACGGTCGGCATAAGGTATTCGCCGGAGCAGTTAGGCCCGTTTCTCAGGTCAGCTCAGCAGCATGTCCCAAACGCTGACGTCGTCATATTCTCCGACAACGGCGGGCCACAATACCAAGATCGTATCGCCGACCTCAACAGCCGCGCCCGGGTAGTGGTAGCGGACGGTTACCAATTCAAAGACTACCTTTGGAAATTTCAGAAATTGCGGCGGTTCGTGAAGTCGACGGGCCTCGGCAATGTGCCGAAATATTTTTCCGGCGTCTTGGGCGAGCAAAAGTCGTTGGTTCATAAGGGTTCGTTTCTTCACGTGCAGATAGCCCGATACATCTGGGTAAAATCCTTTCTGCATGGGCTCGGCACGGCACCGGACGTGGTTTTGCTAAGCGATTCGCGCGACGTCTATTTTCAAGGCGATCCGTTCGAAGGCGGCCATGACCGTCTCACCTGCGGCGAAGAGCCGTTGAACATTGGCGAATGCCCAATAACGACGGGTTGGATCGAATCCTCATATTCAAAGGCCTTGGCCACGACCATGGGCAAATACCCGGTCTTATGTTCCGGGGTGACGATTGGAAACTTCGCCGACATTGTCGCCTACACGGAAGCGATGGCTTCGGATATTCAAGAGAACGCGCTCAAATTGGTCGGCCGGGTTGGAAACGATCAAGGCGTTCACAACAAAATCCTCCACAAAGATAAATGCTTACCATTCAGCACCTCGCGAAACGGCGATGAACTCATTGCCACCTTGCATAACTCCGACTTGGGCGAGTTTTCGTTTAGTGAGACCGAAGGATTGCTCACAAAGAACCTGCGTCCCGTCAAAATAGTGCATCAATATGATAGGCATGAGCGCCTGAGGGATTGGGTCAGCAAAACATATGACTAATTTCGATTGCGCCGCTCGACGAAAAAATTTCACTGTTCCGGGGCACGCCCCCTGTGGTCAACGCGGGCCGCACCCCATATTCTCTTTTCAGCCTCCGACCATGCCCAAATCAGGTCTCCCATGCTACGACAAATTTCTATTCGCGGCGCCCGTGAACACAACCTAAAGAACGTCGATCTCGAACTGCCGAGAGACGAACTGATCGTCATCACCGGCCTGTCGGGCTCGGGCAAGTCCTCGCTCGCCTTCGACACCATTTATGCCGAAGGCCAACGGCGCTATGTGGAGAGCCTGTCGGCCTATGCGCGGCAGTTTCTCGAACTCATGCAGAAACCGGACGTCGACCATATCGAGGGCCTGAGCCCGGCGATCTCCATCGAGCAGAAGACGACCTCGCGCAACCCGCGGTCGACGGTCGGCACGGTCACCGAAATCTACGACTATCTCAGGCTGCTCTACGCCCGGATCGGCGTGCCCTACTCACCGGCAACCGGCCTGCCGATCGAAAGCCAAACCGTCAGCCAGATGGTTGACCGCATCATGGCGATGCCCGACGGCACGCGGCTCTATTTGATGGCGCCGTTCGTACGCGGCCGCAAGGGCGAGTACCGCAAGGAATTCGCCGGCCTCAGAAAGCGCGGCTTTCAACGGCTCAAAATTGACGGCGCCCTGCACGAAATCGAAGACGTGCCGGCGCTCAACAAAAAGGTGAAACACGACATCGACGTGGTCGTCGACCGCCTGGTCGTTCGTGAAGGCCTTGAAAGCCGGCTCGCCGATTCGCTGGAAACGGCGTTAGAACTCGCCGACGGCATCGCCGTCACCGAAAATGCCGATTCGGAAGAGCGCACCATCTTTTCCGCCAAGTTCGCCTGTCCGGTCTCCGGTTTCACCATCGACGAAATCGAACCGCGGCTGTTTTCCTTCAACAACCCCTACGGCGCCTGCCCGTCCTGCGACGGCCTCGGCACGCAGATGTTCTTCGATGCCGATCTGGTGGTCCCCGACGACACCAAGAGCCTGCGCAAAGGCGCCATTGCGCCGTGGTCACGGTCATCGCAACCCTCGCCCTATTACGCGCAAACCCTGGACGCCATCGCCCACCATTACGAGGCGTCGACCAACGAGCCCTGGCGGGAGTTGTCGGAGACGGTCCGCGACGTCATTCTCAATGGCTCCGGCCGGGAAGCGATCAGCTTTACCTATGACGACGGCTTGCGCACCTATTCGACGAAGAAACCTTTCGAGGGCGTGATTCCAAACCTTCTGCGGCGCTGGCGGGAAACCGATTCGTCGTGGGTCCGGGAGGAACTCGAGCGCTTTCAGTCGGTCAATGCCTGCGAAGTGTGCGGCGGCCATCGCCTGAAGCCCGAAGCCTTGGCGGTCAAGATCGGCGGCTTGCAAATCGGCGAAGTGGTCGAGAAGTCGATCCTCGACGCGAGCCAGTGGTTCGGCGCCCTGGACAGCCAGCTGACCAACAAGCAGCGCCAGATCGCCACCCGCATCCTGAAAGAAGTCAACGAGCGGTTGGGCTTTCTGGTCAATGTCGGCCTTGAATACCTCACCCTGTCGCGCAATTCCGGCACGCTTTCCGGCGGCGAGAGCCAGCGCATCCGGCTCGCCAGCCAAATCGGATCCGGGCTGACCGGCGTGCTGTACGTGCTCGACGAACCCTCGATCGGACTGCATCAGCGCGACAATGCCCGTCTGCTCGGTACCTTGAAAAACCTGCGCGACCTCGGCAACACGGTGATCGTCGTCGAACACGACGAAGAAGCCATTCTGGCCGCCGACTACCTGGTCGACATGGGTCCCGGCGCCGGCGAGCATGGCGGAGTCGTCGTCGCCGAAGGCACGCCGGAAAAAGTCATGCAGACTCCGGAAAGCCTGACCGGGCAATATATCTCGCGCATGAAACAGATCCCTGTCCCGGCCGAACGGCGCACCGGCGATGCCGTGCGACAGCTCACTGTGATCGGCGCCAGCGGCAACAATTTGCACAATGTAACGGCGTCGATACCGCTCGGCACTTTCACCTGTATAACCGGGGTATCGGGCTCCGGGAAATCGACCTTGACCATCGAGACCTTGTACAAGGCGGCGGCGCGGCGGCTGCACAATGCGCGACACTTGCCGGCGCCGTTCGAGGCGATCGAAGGCATGGAATGGCTCGACAAGATCATCGACATCGACCAGTCGCCGATCGGCCGCACGCCGCGCTCCAACCCGGCGACTTACACCGGCGCTTTCACGCCGATCCGCGATTGGTTTTCGGGCCTGCCCGAAGCGCGCGCCCGCGGCTACAAGCCGGGCCGCTTCTCTTTCAACGTCAAAGGCGGCCGCTGCGAAGCCTGCCAGGGCGACGGTTTGATCAAGATCGAAATGCATTTCCTGCCCGACGTCTATGTGCAGTGCGATGTGTGCAAGGGCAGCCGCTACAACCGCGAGACCCTGGAAATAAAGTTCCGCGACAAATCGATCGCCGAGGTCCTCGACATGACCGTCGAGGAAGGCGCCGGGTTCTTCAAGGCAGTGCCGGCGGTGCGGGAAAAGCTCGACACACTCATGCGCGTCGGCCTCGGCTATATCAAGGTCGGCCAGCCGGCAACCACCTTGTCGGGCGGCGAAGCGCAACGGGTGAAGCTCGCCAAGGAGCTTTCAAGGCGGGCGACCGGGCGGACCTTGTATATCCTGGACGAGCCGACCACCGGCCTGCATTTCGACGATGTCCGAAAATTGCTGGACGTGCTCCACGCCCTGGTCGAGGCCGGCAACACGATCATCGTCATCGAGCATAACCTGGAAGTCATCAAGACGGCGGATTGGATCATCGACCTCGGCCCCGAGGGCGGCGATGGCGGCGGCCGGATCGTTGCCGAGGGCACACCAGAGGATGTCGCGGCGACCGCCGACAGCTATACCGGACAATATCTCGCGCGGATCATAAAACCAGGCAAGGCACCCAAGCGGCGCAAGACGTTGAAACCGCGTAAGACAATTGCGAAGAATGGGGCCAAGACTGGGGTTAAGACGGCGACCAAGAAGTCAGCCAAACCGAAAGCCGCCAAACCGCGGGCCGCGCGCGGCAATGGCCGCGGCAAAGGCGCCCGCCCGGCGGCGTAACCGGTGGCCTTGGTAATCGAAAAGGCGCGTGAAGCAACGCCGGAGGTACGCGCCCTGATCGAAGAGCTGGAGCGGGTGCTGGCCGACGCTTATGGCGACGACGAACGCCATGGCCTGTCTCTGGACCAGCTGTTTCGGCCAAATGTGCATTTGTTTATCGCCCGCTTGGACGACACCGCCGTCGGCTGTGGCGGGGTTGAAATCTTTGACGGCTTCGCCGAGGTGAAGCGTGTCTATGCCAGGCCCGCCGCCCGCGGCCTCGGCGTTGCCAAAGCGCTGATGGCGCGGGTCGAAACGCAGGCCCGCGACAGCGGCGTCCGATCATTGCGGCTCGAAACCGGAACCGAACAAACGGCGGCCATCGGATTATATGAGCGCCTAGGCTATCGACCGTGCGGCCCGTTTGGCGCCTACGCGGCCATGCCGGCCCATGCCATAGAGCGGAGCCTGTTCTTCGATAAAGAGTTCTAATACCAACGAGCTGTGATAGGGACCCATTTGACAGGTAAAATAGGTACACCGAGGCGTAAGCGATGTGATGAAGGCACACTGTCTTTTCCGGTGGTGATACCCGACATTAGCGTGCGACCTATTTGGGGATGCTGATGGAAGATAAAGACCAACCGACTAGGTAAAAATACGTCCTCTTCGCTCAAACCACATCGCGCCGTGATTTACAGGGAAGGACGGGCTGATCCTCGTCAGGCGCCTATTCCGACGCAGGGCGGCCACTAATTTCAAGGCAAGGCGACCACCTACGCGACGGCAGAACTACGCTCGGGAACAGACCAATTAATACTGAAAACATAATAGCGGCTTTTGACCCCAAGCGGACTCCGACTGTGTTACTGCGGCAATCCGGCGTTCAGCAGCCCAGAGACGTAAACTTGAAGATCGCTATCATTCTCATAAGTCTGGTAGCGTGCCCATTTCGATACGGAAAACTTTGGATTCTTCCGCAATATTTCAGAAATTTGCACTTTCGCATCATCGGTTCGCCCAAGCGAAGCCGCTGCCGCCGCCGCAAGAACACGGGCCGTCAACCATGCCGGTTTGCGTTCGATCACCTTTACCGCCGATTCGTAACATTCCTTGAAACGCTCCAGATGAAATTGCGCGCGCGCCAACTCGACCAACGAATTTTCCGGTATCAAGGGATTAAGCCTTAGAACTGACTCTGCGGCATGGACCGCTTCGTTCCAATTTCCGACTGCAATGTTGGCCATGGCGAAAATCTGATAGCAATCCGCATTGCTTGGGCTGATATTGACGGCTCGCTTTGCGGCGGCGACAGCATCCTCGAATTTTCCCTGGTAGAAGTTGACCGACCCCAGCAGCGCATAGCCAATACCCGGATCATCGCCGTTGGCGATCGCCTGCTCGGCGATTTCACGCGCCCGTTCCAGTGCCTCGTCCGGGTTGTCAGACCACCCGAACCTGGCGTTCGATGTTTCTGCCCAGCCGAGGAAGGCATAGGCGGCGCCAAATTTCGGGCTGATGTCTAATGCCGTCCGCAGTTCGACGATGGCCTGGGCGTTGCTCTCGCGGCTGAAATCCATGTACCTCTCGCGCCCACGGGCGAAATGCTCGTAGGCGGAGAAATCGCCCGCCTGTCGACGCCACACCCGAACCTGCTCCCCTTGGGATAGTTTCACTTCGAGTGAGGTAACGATTTCCCTCGTCATTTCATCCTGCAGCTCGAAGACATCGTCGAGCCGTCGGTCGTAACGCTCCGCCCAAACATGATGGTCGCTCGTACCGTCAATCAATTGCGCGGTGATGCGGACACGGTCGCCCGATTTACGAACACTGCCTTCGACGACATAGCGCACATTCAACTCATTCGCCACCTTGCCGACATCGATGGCCTGGCCTTTGTAAAGGAAAGTCGAATTGCGTGAAATTACAAGCAAGCCCGATACCTTTGATAGAATTGTGATGATGTCTTCGGTCAACCCGTCGACAAAATATTCCTGCTCCGGATCACCGGACATGTTTTCGAAGGGCAGCACGGCGATCGAGGGTTTATCGGGCAGCGGCAACTGAGCATCTGTGGTTATCGTGACCGCTGCGGTTGAACCAGCAGGCAACCATTGCCAGACGCGAACAGGACGGGCGATGTTCTTGACCTCTTGCTCACCCAAATCTTCGAATAGAAAATCGATCCGATCACGCACCCCTTCGTAAACCATTCCGGAAACGCAGATTCCGCCAGGCTCCGCAATGCCTTCAAGCCGAGCAGCAACATTGACTCCATCGCCCTGAATGTCGTCGCCATCGATCACCACATCGCCCAAGTTGATGCCGACGCGAAACTCAAGACGTTTGTCTTCGGGCAGATCCGCATTGTGCTCGGCTATTGCTGACTGAGTTGTCACAGCGGCCCGAACCGCGTCCACAACGCTAGGAATCTCCGCCAGCATGCCATCACCCATCAGCTTGACTATCCGGCCATGGTGTTCGGCAATCTTGAGATCGATGAGATCGGTGCGCAAAGCTTTAAGGGCAGCCAAAGTGCCCTCCTCATCAACCCTGATCAGCCGTGAATAGCCGACAACGTCAGCGGCCATGATGGCGGCGAGACGGCGCTCCATCGGAATCCTCCCCGCCTGGAAGCTTATCGGCGATCGGCCGGCAAATCTATGCGTTCTATTGTCAGAGCTGGATGACCGTTATGGCACTCTACCGAAGAAAACGGGGTTTAGGGCCGACGGCAGAAGTGCCCTCGATAGCCACCGTCCGGCGGCGCGAACGGCAATTTGGTCGAAATCAGAGGCAATGCGGAAGCAGTTTTGGGCGAGCGAAAACGACGCGGATGACCCCTCTATACTTCGATCTCACTCTGGCATGCCCGCTTTCTTCAGGCCCAAAACATAGCGTTCGAGGTCATCAGATCGGCCGAAATGGATAGACTGTCGAATGCCTGCCGCGGAAATATGCGGCGTCATATCCAGCACGGGAGCGAAAGCCATTTGTGCCTCGTCTATGCGATTGAGATGGGCGAGACTGGCAGCTAAAAGACGAGGTGGTCCGGGTCCGGCACCCGGTCTCTCACGCACTGCTTTGTGCGCCCACATCGCCGCTTCTTCATAGCGACCGGCAACAAAATGAGCGGTCCCAATGGCGAGGAAGAAGTGGAGGAGTTCCGGATCGCGCGGACTTAGAGCAATCGCTGTGTCGGCTTGTTCGATTGCTTCCTCGCTTTCGCCGGCGTAGGCCAGTTGCAATGCAAGGTAGCCGTGGCCAAGCGCAAAGCTGGGATTGAGCGCGATGGCTTTCCTGTAGTGATCGTTGGCCTTCTCCGGTTGCTTTGCGATGAATTGACAGAGACCCAGCACGCACTGAACCCAGGCGTCGTTGTCATCGAAATTGGCCGCTTGCTCAGCCAACTCCCTCGCCTCGTTGAGCCATCCCGGTGGATCAGTACTCCAGCCAAAAAGGACCCCGGATATCAGGCTGTATGATAGAAATGCGAGAACCGATACGTCCTCGGGGTACCGCGCCATGCCCTCTCGAAGCAGCTGTTGCGCGGCCGTGTTGTCTTCTTGGGTCAAACGCAGGACATGCCAACGCCCACGGACCACGTAGTCCCATGCCGCCATGCTCTCAGGAGCCTTTTGGCGCGTGCGGTTGACTTCTGCTGCAAACAGCTCCGGTTCGATGGCCCCGGCAACATTCGCGGTGATCTCGTCTTGGACCGCAAAGATATCAGTCAGTTCTCGATCAAACCGTTCGGCCCAGACATGAGCGCCTGTTTGGGCGTCGATCAACTGTGCATTGATCCGCACCCGATTGCCCGATGTTCGGATACTGCCTTCCATGACATAGCGCACGCCAAACTGCCGACCCACTTCCTTTACGTCTACCGCCGTGCCCTTGAACGTAAACGTCGTGGTGCGGGCGATGACCAAGAGCCAACTGTATTTGGACAACTCCGTGATGATGTCTTCGACCATGCCGTCGCTGAAGTAGTCCTGATCCGCATCTCCGGACATGTTCTCGAACGGCAGCACGGCGATCGACGGCTTGTCGGGCAAGGCAAGTACCTCGGCCTCCGTTTTTGGGTCCAGTGTTTCCGGCAATCCTGCATTGGCTAGGCTTTCATCCAAGCCATTCATTACACCTTCATGAAGATTAACAAACCGGTCGCGAATGTAGCTGATCGAGAGTTCGGGATTGAGATCTATCGCCTTTCCGATCGCCAACTTCGCCTCATCTTCGCGACCCGCTGCGGCCAGGGCAGCTCCAAGATGCATATGAGGTAGAAAGCCACCATTGAGAAACTGACACGCCTGTCGGCAATATCTGATGGCCTCATCGTGCCGGCCAAGAATGCGAAGTACTGAACCCTTGTTCATGATCGTGCCCCAGCGCATCGGGTCGCGCGGGCTGAGGCGAAGCGCGTTGTCGAAATGCGGTAATGCAAGTTCGGCATCCCCGGCGCTGTAGTAGTGGGCGTAACCAAGACCATAGTAGGCCGAGGCGAAGTTCGGGTTGATCGAAATCGCCGTTTCCATCTCCGCGATTGCCGGCTCTGTCTCGCCAGATAGAATGTGCGCTCGGCCGAGTGCGTAATGCCCCACGGGTTCATTAGGATCCAAGGCCAGAGCCTGTTCCGCCTCGGCGTGGGCGGAATGTATCGCCTTCAGGTGATCATCAACAAATCCTGACGTGACCCCTACACAGAGAGAAAGCGCAAGCTGGGCATGCGCCAAGGCAAACTCTGGATCTACAGAGGCTGCTTTTTCGAAGCAATTTATCGCTTCGATTTGGTCCGGTCCGCTTCTGCCATAGAAATGAGATAACCCGCGTTGGATGAGTTCCCAGGCATCCAAACTTCCAGGCGGCCTGCGTCGGACAATCTCCCTTTCGTGCACGCCAATCTCTGGTTCGACAGCGCCGACGATCTGTTCTGTGATTTTGTCTTGAAGCTCGAACACGTCATCCAGATGGCCATCGAAGCGATCGGCCCAAAGGTGATTGCCACTGGTCGCATCAACCAACTGTGCGGTGATCCGTACCCTATGTCCGGCTCTACGAACACTACCTTCAACAACGTACCGAACGCCGAGTTCGTGTGCGACCTGCGTCACGTTGGTTGCGGTCCCCTTGTAGGTGAAAGAAGAGCTTCGAGCGATCACGAATAAAGAGCCGAAACGAGAAAGCGCCGTGATGACGTCTTCCGCAATACCGTCGGCGAAATACTCCTGCTCACTGTCGCCCGACATATTTTCAAAGGGTAGCACCGCGATGGAGGGTTTGTCTGGCAGAGCCGGGGGGAAGCTCGGGTCTACTAATGGCGGCTGCATGGCCGACGACCAGCGCCAAATCCGAATGGACTGTACAATGTTTTTGAAGTGCTGCTGGCCACCATCTGCAAACTGCGCGTTGATCAGATTTCCTAAGCTATCATGCGCTAGGCCGGAGAGCGCCAAGCCTCCGGGCCAGCATGCTTCCTGCAACCGTGCTGCGACATTTACACCGTCGCCGTGGATGTCTTCGCCCTCGGTAACGATGTCCCCAAGATTGATGCCAATTCGGAAGGTTATGCGTCGCGCTTCGTCGATCGGCTGATTCCGTTCGGCCATGGCGGACTGAATTTCAATTGCGCATTGTGTTGCATTAACAACGGACTGAAACTCGAGCAGCAATCCGTCGCCCATGGTTTTGACGATCCGACCACTTTGTTCAATGATAAGCGGATCGATCAGCTCTTTCCGATGGGCCCGGAGGGCAGCCAGCGTGCCGGCCTCGTCCGCTCCAATTAGGCGGGAATAGCCGACCACGTCGACGGAAACGATGGCCGCCAGCCTGCGTTCAGCAACATCCGACATGGGTTAAGTTTAGTCGACTCGGTGCTATGAATCTATGTGCGATAGAAATTGGCCTAGAGTCCGGTAGTGGCACGAAACGGTCTTCAGGGCAGTTGGCACGGGAGGACCGCTTTGCCCTCGACAACAGACATTGGATATTTGACGTCCGTTTTTGCAGCGATTTGGTCGGTTTAGGACCCGATAACAGACGTAACTGTACGGCAGTCGTAGATGGCGATAATGACCCGTTACGGAAGTCGCGTCGGCCGCGGTTTGCGCCCAATTGAGATCGAAGCAACAAGCTTCAACGGCGTAGATCAGCGACCCTGGCTCGCCCATTCGTTCGAACTCAGTTCGAAAGGGGAACAGGGTGCCTCAGAAGGCTGCGCGATGTGAAAGATGTGATGCGCAGGTGCAATATTGATGGGAAGTCCGCTAGGCTGCACTCTCTGCATTGCAAGCACTGCCCGAACGTGACAGGAGGGCATGACGACATGGTCAACCGTGCCCGCATCTTGGCCCCGGCGCTGAGAAAGTATCGCGGGAGTCGCACTGATCCAGATAGGTGGGGCACATAGGTGCCGCGCCCAGGCGACATCCTTGTCTGCACCCCGCCCAAGTGCGGGACGACATGGACCCAGACCATTCTCGCCATGCTCATCCATGGTGGGCCGGAGTTGCCTGACAAAGTGCCTTCTCTGTCGCCCTGGGTTGATGCCGATCTCGGCGTCCCAGCAGAAGAAGTTAAGATAGCGCTCGCGGCGCAAACAGGGCGCCGGGTGGTTAAGACCCACACTCCAGCCGACGGTTTCCCAATCTGGGAGGGCGTCACGTTGATCGCGGTGTATCGCCACCCTCTCGACGTATTCTTTTCGCTGCGCAAGCATATTGCGAATATGAAGGACATTGCGCCGGACGACCCGGGTCTCCTGCCCGTGTCGCAGGCGTTTCGGAATTTCATCGACGGCGAAGCGGATCTGGACGATTTCGATCGTGACAAGCTTGCGACCGTGACAATGCACTATCGTGAAACGGTCTGCTCCGGCCGAGTGCTGGTGCCTGCACAGTTGGCACCCGGTCAATCTTTGGGGTGCAGATGCGTACATGTGCTGGCACTACGATATCACGGAGCGTCGCGTGGCAGAGGACGAAGCCCGCACTGCGCGGGAAAGGGCGGAGGTCGCGCTGGCCGAATTGAAGCAGACGCAAGCGCGCCTGGTGACTACGGAGAAAATGGCCTCGCTGGGTCAGCTGACCGCCGGGATCGCGCATGAGATCAAGAACCCGCTCAACTTTGTCAACAATTTCTCGGAGACATCAGTCGAACTGCTCGACGAACTTAAGGAGGAATTGGCGGACGCTGTTGCGGGCCTGGACGACGATAGCCGCGACGATGTCGAAGATATTCTTGAAACGCTGAAGGGCGATTTGCAGAAAATCCATCATCACGGAGGCCGCGCTGATAGCATCGTCAAGTCCATGCTCCTGCACGCCCGGGGAGACAGCACGGAAAGCGGATCCACGAAAATCAACCCCCTTGTCGAGGAAGCCCTCGGCCTCGCCTATCACGGCGAGCGCGCGAGAGAAAAGAGCTTCCAAGCGACCTTGGAGCAGGAGCTCGATGAAGCCGCCGGCGAAGTCGAGATGGTGCCCCAAGATATCACTCGCGTTCTTGTCAACCTGCTCAGCAACGCCTTCTACGCCATCACCGAGCGGAACCGGAGCGAGAAGAGCGATGACTATGTGCCAACGGTCACGGTTTCGACCAAGGATCTCGGCAATGAGGTCGAGATTCGGGTGCGTGATAACGGAACAGGAATGCCGGCAGACGTCCGCGAGAAGCTGTTCGACCCGTTTTTTACGACCAAGCCCACAGGTGAAGGCACGGGGCTTGGTATGTCCTTGAGCTTCGACATCATCGTCCAGCAGCACGGAGGCCAGATTGATGTTCACAGCGCGCCCGGGGAGTTTACCGAGTTCACAATTACCTTGCCGCGCCGTGGCACGAATGGAGAAAAACAAGCAAGGAGTCGAGCATGAGTATTTCGATCCTGGTTGTGGATGACGAGCCTGACGTGGTTGATCTCTTTAAGCGCCGCTTCCGTAAAGAACTTAGGCGCGGCGACTATGTCATGCATTTCGCGAGTTCGGGAGAAGATGCCCTGGATCAACTAAGACACAGCGAGGAACCGGAAATCATGCTAATCCTGTCCGATATCAACATGCCGGGGATGAGCGGCCTCGATCTGTTACAGAAGTCCAAGGAACTGTGGCCGGGATTGCCGGTGGCCATGATCACTGCGTACGGCGACGATGAAAGCAGGGAAAGTGCGGTGCTGGCAGGGGCGACCGACTTCCTGGTCAAGCCTCTCGATTTTGACGAGCTCAAATCCAAGATCGGTGGCATGATCGCTGGCGGAAAGTCCGGAGCATGACTGCCAAAATTCTGGTTGTGGATGACGAGGTAGATCTTCAGGAATTGGTCAAGCGCAAGTTCCGACGGGAAATCCGCCGTGGGGAGTTTGAGTTTGCCTTTGCCAATGATGGCCGCGAAGCCCTAGAAAAGGTCCGCGAAGATCCCGATATCGAGTTGGTCCTGAGCGACATCAACATGCCCGGCATGGACGGACTGACTCTGCTCGACCATCTCAGTGAGTATGAGGACCATCTGAGGACTGTTATCGTCTCGGCCTATGGCGACATGGACAACATTCGCACCGCCATGAACCGGGGGGCGTTCGATTTCGTCACCAAACCGATCGATTTTCAGGACCTTCTGATCACCATCAAAAAGACACTCGACCAGCTTGACGTGCTCAAGGAGGCAATTGAGGATCGTATGGCGGCCGAACGTGCCCGCGGCAATCTCTCCCGCTACTTTGCCCCGAAGATGGTAGAAACCCTCGCTCAGCGCGATGAGCCCTTCGGCCCGCCGCGGCAGCAGAACGTAGCGGTGCTATTTGCCGACATCCGCGGCTTTACGACCTTGTCGGAAGGCATGTCACCGGCAGAAGTCATGGAGCTTCTCCGAGACTTCCATGGCCGCATGGAAGCGATGATCTTCGAGCATAATGGAGCGCTTGACCAGTATATTGGCGATGGCTTGCTGGCCACTTTCGGCACGCCTGATGAGGGAGAGCACGATGCTATGGATGCGTTGACATGCGCTCGCGCGATGCTGGTGAGCCTTGAGGAGTGGAACACGCAACGTCGAAAAGACGGTCTACCGCTGATCGGCATTGGAGTCGGCCTGCATTACGGGCCGGCGGTACTCGGTGATATCGGCAGCGAGCGATCCATGGCCTTTACGGTGATCGGGGACACAGTCAACAGCGCCAGCCGCATCGAGGGGCTCACGCGGCATCTGGACACCGACCTTGTTATCAGCGAGGCACTTGTACAGCGGGTCCGTGAGGAAGCTGCGGTAGAGGATCCGGCAATTCTGGAGGGGTTGGAAAAGGCTGGCGAGCAGGAGGTTAGAGGTCGGCAGGGCAAAATTACGATCCGTGCGTTGCGGCGTGACAAGCGCTAAGCGGCCCACCGGAGCTGGTCTCAGGTCAAACAGAGGGGCCGGATGCATTGAAAATGTTGATCGAGTCCATTGCAGCAATCGGGTTTGAGCCTGCGGCCCACAGGTCATCCTTCGACAATGGGCAAATGGGGTAAAACCCTAAACCGAAAAAATGCGGGGAGTTGTCTATAGGCACGTTTGCGAAGTCGCGGTCCAATCGTTTTTAAGTCCGCGTTGTCCTCAAAAAGCGGAAGATATGTCGAAAACCAAGGTGAATGTCGGTTGATATCCGTGAAACGGATGTGCACGACGGCCGCCGCTGAAGCCCATTGGTGACCCGCTCCTGACGTCAGCAATTTGCCTTGCCATTCCGCTGGGCTACAGATTGGATTAGACAGTGCTTCACCCATGCACCACCGTAACGGAATGGACTATTGTCCGCGGTCGAACTATACCCTGGCCGGGACGTGCAGAAACGGGATCTGTTACGCTGGTACAAGGCTGTCTAGGGTGGGAATCCGGGGCCTTCTGCACTTTGGGCGTTGGCCAAGTACGGAGATTACCAGGAGATGATGGCGGTGACGTCCCGGCTGCAACGAATATTCCTTTTGATCACGGCCGTTGGTTTAACCCCGATCGCCTTGTCCTACGGCCTAATGCCGGAGACCAGTTTGCCCTGGCTGTTCGGGATCGATGCCAATGCCGTTAATACTCGGCACATCTTCCGCGCGATCATGGGACTTTACTTGGCCCTTGTCGTGTTCTGGTTGTCCGGAGCGCTCTCGCCCTCGCTGCAGGTACCCGCGCTCTGGAGCCTGGTGGTTTTCATGATCGGGCTCGGTCTTGGCCGCCTCGTCAGCCTCCTGCTCGATGGTTGGCCCCACCCATTGCTTTTTGGCTACATGATGTTGGAGCTTGCCTTTGCCGTCATCGGCTGGCTGCTTTTGCGCCGCGCCAACCTAACGGCGTAGGAACAAAACATTTAGACCTCGCTCCAGCATCAGAATTTCCGGCGCGAATTGCAGCCTTACCGCTCAAGGCACGCTTCGATCTCGGGACAGTCGTACAGCCGAGCGACGACAGCTTCTGGCACGCTACCGCCGGAAACGCCCCGAACGCCCACGGCAGCAATACCCCCCTAGGGCGACCATCGATGCGGCCGGCGGTTGGAACCGGCAAATACCTTCGTGTCAGTTAATAGCGTGGCTTGGCGAGAACCACAGCAGAATAGAAAGGGCGCCATGCTGGACTCGGCCATCCGCGACCTCGCGCGCCACGGATAGGCCGGAACATCAATTCGCGTTATCGCGGCGGACGTCGGGGTCCAGCCCAGTTCCCGCTACTATTTCTTCAAATCGAAGGACGATATAGTCGAGGCCGTCCGTGAGCTCGGCATGGAGACAATTCTTGATGCCCGGGAAGAGGCCATCGAAAAGTCGGACAAACTGTGCTAGCTAGACAAGGATTGTACGGCGTACGACGATTTGCTGCCGGCAATGATTGGTGCAGCGAACAAACAGGGGTGTCGCGATATGTCAGAAAAAGATCTTTCAAGTTCAGAAAACGATTTCAAGGTTATTGGCACGCGACCTGTTCGGCCGGACGGTATCGATAAAGTCACCGGCCGGGCGCTTTACGGCGCCGATCGCTATGCGCCCGGCATGCTTGTCGGCAAGGTGCTGCGCAGTCCGCATCCGCATGCGCGGATCAGGGCCATCGACTCGACAAAGGCGGAAAGTCTCGCGGGCGTCAAGGCGATCATAACCAAAGCAGACTTTGGTCCGGTTCCGCGCGGCCAACGGGCGACGCTATGCAATGTTATGGCTCAAGATAAGGCGCTGTTTGAAGGGCACGCCGTAGCAGCCGTTGCGGCGGTGGACAATTCAACGGCCCTCAAGGCGCTAGAGTTGATACAAGTCGACTACGAAATTCTACCCCATGTCACGGATGTCGATGCAGCGATGGCCGATGATGCGCCTCTGGTGCATGAGGACAACTTCACGAAAGGCGTTGAACCGAAACCGGAGAAGCCATCGAACGTTGCCGCTCGCCTGGAATTTGGACATGGCGATGTCCAAGCTGGATTCGACGATGCGTCGTTTGTTGTCGAAAAGGAATTTAAAACGGAAGCAGCGCATCAGGGTTACATCGAACCCCCCGCATGTCTTGCAACATATTCTGCCGA
>Ga0315336_1003139_pt1 | contig 22909 bp, 15 predicted proteins | sample ASW5metaG_FD_204512 | JGI IMG/M metagenome (GOLD analysis project Ga0315336, IMG submission 204512) | Ammonia-oxidizing marine archaeal communities from Monterey Bay, California, United States - ASW #5 | ecosystem: Environmental > Aquatic > Marine > Intertidal zone | place: USA: California... | reverse complement strand
CACCGTCCAAGGGAATCCGCCCGCAAAACCCGGCACGGCCTCTGCGTCCGCCGTGTTCGAGATTCCCGGCAACATCGCTCCCAACGCGCCGCTGACCGCGGCTCTCAAACAACGATTCTGGCTGCCGCAGATCCGCACACAAAAAGAGGCCGTCGATTGGCTGCTGGCCGAAGTCCGCAAGTTCCCCAACGTGGGACCGACACCGAAGCGGTTCTTGCTGTACAACATCCTGGGCTTTGGCGGCCGCAGTTTTGCCGATCCCGCCAGCAAGCAACTCGCACTGGCCCTGGGAGACAATACCTGGGCCAATGCCGGCGGCAAGAAACGCGAACTCATCGCTCACTGGCGCGATCCCAATCCGGACGCGATCAAAAAGCGCGAGGCGGGACGCAAGGGTGGGTTCCAGGATCTGCTGGTGGTCAGCTACGGCGATGAAATCCACCTGCCGTCGGACCCGGTATCCGATCAGGAGCTGGCTGCGTTTCTCAAGCAGCGGGGAGTCAAATACAACGGCTCCGTGAAGTTCACCAAGACCAAGGGGCAGCCGCTGTATTACTACTCGCAGATTTGCGCGAAGGAAAAAGGCGGACGGCGGTTCGCGGCGGGCACGGCTTATTACAAGACCAAAGGTGTTCGAACCGGCGCAAATTACTCACCGCATTCCAATTATCTGGTCAGCGAACTGGACTACATCCGCACGTTCAAGCTGCGCGCGATGAGTCTGCCGTGGTCCGAGGACTACGTGTGGCAGATCCCGGAGTTCAGTGTCCAGGTGACGGGTTACCTGACATCGGGCCTGCGCGCCGGCGCGAAGTACGACAACCTGCCGATTCACCGATACGTGATGCCGCATTCGCCGGGAAACACGCCTCGGGATTTCCGGCTGTCGTATTACACCGCCATCGCTCACGGATCAAAGCAGATCAATTATTTCTGCGCCTCGCCGCTGGCAACCGGCGCCACCGAAAACTACATCACCACGGACGATCTAGCCATGTGGCGACAAGTCCATGCCTGCAGCCACGAAGCGGGCGTGTTCGAAGATTATGTTATGGACGGTCGCGTGCGAACAGCCAAAGTCGGACTGCTGCTGTCCAGCGTCGATGACCTGATGACCGGCGCGTCGAACTCCACGTTCGTCATGCACAACAACGAACGGAAAGCGATTTACTACGCGCTGCGCCACAGCCAGACACCCGTCGACTTCCTCAGCGAAGACGACGTGATCGACGGGCGAGCCCAAGACTACAAATTGATCTATGTGACCCAACAATGGTTGCATTCGCGTGCTGTGAACGCGCTGCGGAAATGGGTCACCGCCGGCGGTACGCTGGTCGCGCTGGCCGGGGGAGGTTTTCAGAACGAATTCAATCAGCCGAATCCACAAGCCGCCGAACTGTATGGTGTGAAGTCACAACGACTCGCAACCGATCCCAAACTGGTCTCCCAGTACTTGCTGGAAGCCAACCGGCCGTTCTTGACCAAGCAGGACTTGCCGCTGTACGAGCCGATTGACTACGTCACCTGGACCAACGACAGGGCGGAAAGAGACACACCATTCATTGGCCGTGCCCGAGACGTCCCCGTCGTGGTTTGGAAACAAGCGATTGTCCCCTCCGACGGCACGGTGCTGGGAACCTACAGGAATGGGCAACCGGCTGTGATCAGCAAATCGCACGGCAAGGGCCGCGCGTACCTGTTCGGCTTTCTGCCCGGCCAGGCGTATCTGAAGAGCGGCCTGCCGATCGCGCCTCCCGACCGCGGCGCAACCGACAATTCCAATGCGCACTTTTTGCCGACCGCAATGGACGTCAGCTTGAGGGATCGTATCGTCGACGACTTCCTGCCAACGGCCGGCATCCGCCCCATCCATTGCAGTGTGCCGCTCGTCGAAACAACATGCATCGACACACCCGCCTTACGGGGCAATTCCCCACGACTTGCCGTACCGTTGATGAACTTCCGCGGCCGCCCGATTTCTCATCTCACGGTCCGCATCAACGGCGTCGCCAAAGTGAAACGTATCCGCAGCGTACGCCGTGGCACGCTGCGTCCCGTTGTGGAAGGTGACACCACACAGGTGACTTTACCACTGGACATCGCCGACATGTTGTTGATCGATCGCTAGTGGCGTCTCCCGCTCAGCGACTTTGGCTCGACAGCGATTTTCTCAGCCACGGAATCACTTTGGGCAGCCCACGGGTGGCATGATACGCGCCCAGGCACGATGGATAACCCAACCCGCCAAACAGGACGAGTGCCAACAGCATGCCGATTATCGACGCCACGTTGTCCGCCTCACCGCTGACCAAGGCAAACAGGCTGAGCAACACACCCGCGACGCATCCCAGTGCGATGAAGACCAGCGCCAGGTACAGCGGCGCGATAAACATCAGGCACAAAAAAATGATCGGCGCGTTCATCATCGGATCGGCTGATCCCGGCTGGGACCGCGTCCTGCGTTGTTTGCCCATCGTCGAGCGCTGGGGACGACCGCCATCGTCGTCACGCTGAAAGGCGCCCTGCCGACGCGCCTGTTCTAGAACCGACCCGGGGGCACCACTGGAACGAGGCCTGGAACCGATCGCCTGCGAGGCTTCGTCGTCGTCACGCTGAAAGGCGCCCTGTCGACGCGCCTGTTCCGGAATCGACAGGTTACCGCCCTCAGACTCCGCTGCACCGGCAGACGCCAGCGGGGAATCTGCCGGGCTCGGCGGCGCATCCGCGACCTCCGCGGCAGCCTCCATTGGATCCAATCCCCAAAATTCCAGTCGCTTCAGGACCGACACCCAACGATTCAACACGCCTTCGACTGTAAATGTCGAATCGCGTTCGAGATTCGAGACCTGATCGTTCAACTGTTTGGGTAGCTCAATCCGCACCTTGACGTCCACCTGCGCGACGCGTCCCTCCAGCGTATAGCCGTCACGCAAGGAAGATTCCGTCGTGGAATACGTTCGAGACACGCGATCAACGACAACGCTGAACTGAAATCGTCGCGAAGCACGTTCGTTGATCAGCGTCTCCTGGTCCGACCAGTAACGGGTCTTGTCGTTCAGTGCGTTGACCAGAGCCGCGAGTTCCTCAGGGGACTGTCGACGGGCCGTGCAGTGATCTTGAAACACCGACGTCATCGGACTCCACATTTCTCATAAGTTTCCGCGATCCGCCCAGAATGCTTCGGGGTGGGTCCAGTTCTTGACCTCATGCTCTGTCGGCTCCCGGGCCGTGTTTTCCCCATCTCAGCCTCCGAACATCAGGTGATGACACATGCGATCTGTTCGCCATGTTGTACCAGTCAGAACCCAAGAATCCGAGGCTGTGTTCCATGGCATTCGGCGTTGTGACGTTCTCCGACCGACGGTGCCACGACTGGTCCATTCCGAGTGAGATAATCACAACCGGGTCGCCGACCAGGAGAACACTCTGATCAAGGCAACACAATTAGCACAGGCTGGATCCGCTCAGGACCAACCCGCGTGTCACGATGATTTCGTGGCCGAGACACGACCGGACGGCTTGGCTCCAGGCAGTTTGCTCCCCGTCAGTTTGGCCGCGGTCGACTTGACGAAACTCACAACCTTGGACTCGACAGCCAACCGGTAGCGTTCCGGCACAAGCCAACAGAGCGGATACACGGCAATCAGAGCCATGCAACCCACAATGCAGCGATGCAATAGACCACTTACCGCCGCGGTCGGTACGGGTGTGGTGCGTACAAAATGCAGCTGTGGAACCGTCGCATCGCTGCCGAGTCGCTCGAGTTTGTTCCGCACTTGAAACTCGGTCTTGCGGCCCACGTGCAACAAGATGAAGTCGGCGCCCTGATAGGTGTAAGCGCCGTCGAGCGTCTCGAAGACCGTCTCGAACGCTCCCGCCAACTCCGGCTGGCTCTGTATCAGTCGTTTGGCACGCAGATATTCGCGGACCTGCTCCGCGTTGCACAATGCGCCAAAACTCCGTTCATAGCCAAAGCGTGTTGAAGCTTGCCGTGGATACAGCATGTTCATTCGAGACGCCAACGACGTTTTGTCCACGGCCACATTGGCGGCATCCGTTCTGAGCGTGCTCCGCAGATCATCCGACAGAGTCACTGTACTGTTCAGAGCACGATTCGTCATGAAATCGCGGTGGGCGGAGAACAATGCCAGAAACACCGACGTGGCGAACAACAGATAGCGGGCAGCACGCCGATCAAACGTGAACACCATCAGGCCGGCGGCGCAGATGACGCCGAAGTACTGCTCAAAACCGTTCGGCTGGGCCAGGCGACCAGAAATCACTTGCAGGTTGATCGCCGCCAGTGGCGCCAGAGCGACAACACCGAGCACATATCGAAACCGAGGTTCACAGGCGTGATAGCCCAGGGCAAATATCACAAGACAAACGGTCGCGGTAAACGACAACATCGGCTCGCGGGTCGCCACCGTGAGGATTTCCATCTGCTCTGAAAACAAGATCACGTGATACAGGGCCATGGCAGACGCCAGCGACAAAAACGCGGTCAGCGGAGGCGACCACGGCCGCGCCCGCATCCAGGGCAGCAGTTGCCGCAGATGCAGAGACAGCAGGACAAATCCACAGGGAACCGCGATGAATGGATACAAGAACGGCAACACGGGGTACAGCCACCAGAACGATCGTTTTCTGATTGACCACCAGACGGCGACGCTCAAGATTGTCAACGAGAATTGCGGCTCGGGTGTCCGCAGCAACGGAGAGAACGAGGCTTCCGGGGTGGACACCCAGTAGACCATGCCACTCTGCAAGTTCTGTGAGAAGAACTGATCCACCCAGGGATTCAATCCGCCGAACAACAGCGGCAGAAACACAATTGTGAATGCTGCGAGGTTGGCCTTTGGGTTTTCGAAACCAAGCAGGCGGAACGTCTTGACCAGGAACAGCAAGCACACGGGGATCGCCAACAGGTCAAACAACAGGTTGATCCCGCCACCGCTCAATCCGAGTTCGTGCAACGCGGTCACCAGGTACTGCGAGACGCGCATCGGCCCTTGTGTTGCTTTTGAGTAGTCGTATTGCAGGTATGAGGTTTCATCATACGCGTTCGTGTAGAACACCAGGCCCTGCGTCTGCCACATCTGGTACAGGGGGTAGCTGCAGGTGGCCAACAGGATCAGGACAACTGTGATTGCGAACAGCCGGCTGTTCATACGCCACGTCCCTGGACGAACCATCTGTGCTCAATAACCGCGAGATGCCATGTCGGGCCGATCTTCCCCATACGGTCGGAATCGGCATGTTTCATCAACACGGAACGCCGGGGCCCAACTCCAGCCATAACGTGTCCACCGGTTGGTGCCGCGCAGCCGATCCGTTTTCCGTTTGTGAATGGCCGGCAACAACTGCAGGGCTTCCCCAGGTCGTCGAATGGGGCCGTCAAGCTGTAGGCGGCGTTCACACACCACGCGTGGCGAATGACGGTGTCGCCCGTTGCCGGCAAAACGATCGGTGTGTCCACAAAGATCAGCCGATCGCCAGGCGCGGGACGGTAGCAAAATCGACGGGAAGTGACAACCGCAACCACGGCTTTCAAACAGCTTGCCCCGGCGGCCTGTCGCCGGGTCTCTTCAGCACCGCGTCAATCTGCAAGGGCCGTTGGTTGGGACATCGACGGTTTGGCAGCAACCCGCTCGGACGACTGCATGGCCAGCCCAAACCCGCTGCGACCATACCCGTTACCGTTGTAAAGCATCCAGCGCGTCGACTGCTGGTCGAACACATGCGGATAGGCAATCATCTCGCCATCCCAGCCGGCGATCGCCGGATCCAATCCGGCTTGCCGGTCCTGCCGTATCCAATGCAACCCATCACGCGACTCGGCGTATCCCAACTGGTACCGCTCACCGCGATAGCAATACCACATGCGGTAGCAGTCCTCGTCCTTGATCACACAGGGCCGACCAAAGGCGTACTCGTCTTCGTTGGCAAAATCGACGCAAACCCGGCCGTCCCGCCGCCAAGTCAGGCCATCGTCTGATTCCGCGTAACGAATATGGTACAGGTGCTGCGGATCGCCCGTTGTCTCCCGCCAGCCGACTCCCGAGACATACCACATCCTCCAGACTCCATCTTCGATGATCACCGAGGGCGATGCACACAGAAACGGGTCGACATGATGCCGCCCCAGGATCGGAGCCTGGGATACTTTTTCAAACGTCAATCCCCGGTCCGAGCTCACCGCCAGACCGATTCCGTAATAAAACGGAACGGTCACTCCCAGACTCCAGCCCGTGTAAAACAGAAAATGCCTGCCATCGTGTTCCACAAGGCACGAGCTCGTCACGCCACTATCATCGAACGCGCCGAGAGGGCCGAGTTGAATTGTCGGTCGTTCCGATATTCTGCTGACGGCGCCCGGCTGATCCAGCTCGAACTCAAGGAATCCTATTTGGGCACGTCCCCGCTGATCACGGCTGCAAAAATGAACCCGTGTCAGTCCTCCCCCTAGATTCTGAGCTACAGGGAGTGCCGCGTGCGTTGTGGCCCATTCGGCATGTTGCGCGGCGTTGAACACCGGTCCTCGACGGAGCCACTTCTGCTGAGTTGTTCGCAAGGCGCTGTTCATCACAGATTCACCTCTGGTCGCCAACGAATCTGCGGGCTTGTCGAATCGGTTTCGCCTGCACAACACTCAGATCAACGACCCGAGGTTCGCACGGTTCGTCACCTGCGATGTCGAATTCGAACGCGTGCACCAGATGTGCTTCGTACCGCGACTGCAGGTCGAGAATGTCGATGTGAGAAGAACGGCTCGTGAGCAGCTTGACCAGGAACGTCTGCGAGCGTGAACCTCGAAGCCGATGATAATCAATCAGTGCAGCCCGCTTGATCAAATCGAAGCCGGGTTGGCCGGCCGCACAGAACTCAGCGGGGGCATGATCAATGGCACCCCGACGCCACGGTATACTGGTGCCAATATACAGGACATCACTGTAGTGCATCCACAACCGCATTCCGTCTCTGCCGTTGACGGGCACGACTTCGTTTCCGGAATCGGTCACTCTGTACAGGAGAAACCAGCTATCCTCCATCTTGAGATCGGGACGGTTGAAGACATTCGGAACACAAAGCCCCATGTGCCAGCACGCCTTGCGTGCGGTGTTCGTCGTGATCCCCTGATCGCGAAGCCACTCGTTGAGGAGTGGAAACGTGCCGATGTAAGCCACCAACAACAGACTGTATGCCACCGCAAATGGTCGCATCACCGCAGAGACATGCTGACGACGTGTCGGATCGAGTGACTTCCCGGCCTCGGCTTTCGGCTGCAGCCGATGAAATAACAGCCACCACAAGCAGGCCTCTAAGGGAGCCAGATAGGACAACTGCAAGGTCCCGAAGGACATCGCGATAAACAACCAGCCATACCAGACGACGAATCTGCGCCCAAAACGAAACCCCACGAGCACAAGCATGCCCAACTGAAACAGAATTTGAGTCACGACCGTCGTGACGGACATTGCCATGAACAGTTGAGGGTTCCATGATTCGAGGTACCGAAAGAAACCATAGAAGCGGCACATATATGAGTTGGTCAACATGACCGCAATAGTCGTTCCGTCTCTCCAGTACTGGTCTTGGTAGTGACAAAGTACGGCGCTAAAGTGAGTGAGACCGTAGGCAAGAAACGCCAACCAGAGCGCGAGTCTGTAGTCGCTGGACGACCGCGCAAACTTGACCTGCATTGCCCAGGCTAGCCAAGTGCGTGCCCGATTCGCGCGCAGCCGCGACGCGAACAGACGGTCCAGCGAAAGCCGATGACCGCAGTTACACAGCAACAGCAATATCAACAAACCGACAAGGACATCACTGCCGATAGTAAATGTCTGCAGTTTGTGGTCCATGCGCAAATAGGTCGCGATAAGTCCCACAAGGCAGAGTGGCGTCATGCAGCCCACGGTCAACCCAAACAACAGTGCGCACTCCACGACGGGATACACCCAGAGTTGCGCCGAGTCCGCAGTCGTACCTTGCCAGCCACCTTCAAGGTAAAACTGTCCAATCGCGACAAGCCCGGTCCGCCACAGCGCCACCAGACCGACCAGGATCCGTGCCGCCGCCATTTGCCGAAGCACGGCATCCTCATCGTCAACGGATGGGAAGACCCTGTCAAAATGTGTCTGGAGCAGCCACTGCACACATTGTCCTTCGCAAAGCACTCACGTCAGCCATCATCGCCTGAAGTTCTGAACCCCGACCGACCGTTTCAACCGGCCTTGCGACGACGGAAACCCGGAATACGCAAAGCGGGGATCCGCGATCGTTCCGACTCGGAACCGAAGTAGGCACCACCCGGCTCGGCATCCTTCAACACAATGGCCCCCCCGCCAATCACGCAGTTCTCGCCAATGCGGATGTGATCAGCAAGTGTCGCGTTGACACCCACAAAGCAGTTCCGCCCAACAACCGTGCCACCGGAGACAACGACATGCGATGTGATGAAGCAGTGGTCTTCGATCACCGCGTGGTGGCCGATGTGGTTCCCACTCCAAAGAACACAGTTGTTTCCGATACGACAAAATGGCTGCAGGACATTGTTTTCGAACACAAAGGAATTCTCGCCAACGGTCGTGTGCCCCCACTCCACCGCCTGCGAACACACATAGCTGACGAATTCGTATCCATCGGCCTTGCAGCGCTCGTAGATACCCTGGCGGACTTCGTTGAGACCACTGAATCCAATGGCGACCAGCATCAATGCCTTACCGGGAGGATACTGTTCTGACAGCTTGTCATAGGGAATCAACGGTCGTCCCGCAAACGCATCCTCCTCACAGAACTGCCGATCGAGTGTAAAGGCGACGACCGTGTGCGGGCTGTCGTTTTCCAGATAGGCGGCAGCAACTTCCGCAAATTCTCCGACACCAAAAATTACAACATCTGACATGGTGTGCTCCTCATGTTCCCCTGAATTTCGACAGCTCCTGGAACGGGTCGTCACTGTTTACTTACGCACGAGGATCGTGAATTCGTAGAGGCCGTAGTCGTGTTGTAGAGCCACGTGTCGCGAACAGGACCGCTTGCAGAAGTCGAAATAAAAACAGGGATCCGCGTAATACAGGTCGTCGCGCATGAATTCTTGATCGGAATACGACGTCAGCAGATTGAAGGCGAAGCCGTGTTGACTGAGTGAATCCATGTGCTGAATGGTGTCCAGCACATAGGCTTCCCATTCGGCCGTGGGAGTGGTCATTTTCACATTGAACACGCCGCTGGCCACCGCGACATCAGCGGTCTTCAAAGCGGACAACTCGGAGACAAATTCGCGATCGGCATACAGTGAGCGGGCGGCCGTGACCATCTCTGCCGACAAGTCGAATCCCTGGTAGGTTGAAATCCCACCACGTCTCTCCAGGGCGTCAATCAACGCACCGTAACCGCATCCGTAGTCGAGCAGCGATTCGGTTCGCTCGTCAATCACCTTCATCAACTGCTCAAATCGCAGCTCCTGTGACTGGGGCGAATTCCAATCGACGCCGCTGGCGCACGGGCCGTGTTCACGGATGCGTCGCGTGTAATAATCCGTCACTTGTTTCTGAATCAGACCTGCCATCGAGTCATCCGTTTCATTCAACATCAGGCCGCATCTTTCCATTCGACGGCGTCCCGGACAACACCCTCGCCATCTCTCTCAAACCCACTGACGGATCGTACGATCGTATACGGCCGCCGTTTCGTCTCAGAGAATGTCTTGGCGACATACAACCCGACGATTCCAATACAGCAAATGGTCATTCCACCAAGCAGCCAGATGGAGACAATCAGCGAAGTCCAGCCGGACAACGCACCGCCCAGAAACAGCTTTTGAGCAATGATCATTGCGGCAGCAATCGACGTAACGACGGCGATGATCAGTCCCAGATGAAACACCATGTGCAAGGGGCGGACGCTGAAAGACGTAATGACATTGATCAAGATATCCAGCTTGCGGGCCAGGCTATATGTCGAGTCCGAGTTGGAGCGTTTCACGACCGTGTACGGACATTGCCGGTATCCGGTAATCACCCAGAGCCCGGCAAGAAACACCTCGCGATCACGGTGAGCGACCAGTGAACTCACATAATCGCGGCGCATCAATCGAGCTGTCACCAGATTGCGCGGGATCGAGACGTCACAGAACCTGTCGACAGCGCCGTAGAATACTCGGCCGCTCAGACGTTCAAACCAGCCTCCCTTCCGGCTCCGTTGAACTCCGTAGACAACGTCGGAATCTTCTTTGACCAATTCCTCATAAAAGGAGATCAGCCAGGCAGGATCCTCTTCCAGATCGCAGTCAATCAGGAACACAAAATCCCCAGCGGCATCCTCCAGGCCGGTCATGATCGCCTTGTGATGTCCGAAATTTCGGGACATCTCCAGCAATCGGCAGCGGGAGTCGACGGCACACAGTTTTTGGGCGATGACTTGCGAATCGTCAGGCGAACCATCGTTGACCAGCACGATTTCGTAGTCGTCCGTCAGCGACCGCACCACCCGCGTCACCCGGCGATGAAATTCCTCCAGGTAGATCGCAGACTGATACAGCGTCGTGACGATCGAAATCTTCAACCGAGAACCCCTTCTGCAAACGCGATCTGCGTCCAGTGAATTCAACCCGCCTGCCGCAACACGACCGCCCCAGTCCCTGCGAAGCTCTTCATGTACCGCTTGGCTTCCGGCCCGGCATTGAACAGCAGATCCAGAATCGAAACACCATGCTCAAATGGCTGATGGAGCTGCGGGTAGACCGGATAGTCCGCGTAGTCCATGTAGGACAGTTCCAGATCCAGATTCGTAAACACGCTCGGGTCGATGTAATCTCGAGCAGCCGGCCCGGAAACGTAATGGCCCCCACCTGCTTGGCTGCAGATCGATGCCAGTCGCTGCGTACGCCCCTCAACCAGTTCATACGCGCTGGAAGACGTCAAACGTGTCGTGATCTCGAGAATCAGGCATATCTCAGATAGAAAACGCTGATTGATCTCGGACAACCAGGGGGTCGAGATGCCCCGATACAGCGCTTCGATTTGAGCTGCATACATCGAGAAATACGGAGCCCGGGAATACGCGTGGACTAGGGTCCGCCAATGACGCTCGGCCCACCCCGAGTCCGAGACGCGCGTATCACGAATGCGCTGCAGATAGCGTCCCTTGACCTCCACGGGGATCGATAGCCAGGGTGTTCCGTTCGCGGTTTGAATACGATTGCGATTCCGCCAGTCCCGCCGGGTGTACTGCATGTCGTCGTACAGAACAAACTCGTCAACCAGATTGATCAGGTCGAAGTAGCCTTTCCACGGTATGTAATTGGATTGCAGAATCGCGACCGTCTTCGTGGCCACTCTCGTCGAGGATGCACTTGGTGGCAGAGTCATGCGGCACGCCTTTCGTCAAACGCGTGCAGCTTCACCCCGTGTACCGAGGCCCGCACCGCGTCGATCACCCGCTGTTGCGCAGCGGCCGTGATCTCGTAGAACATCGGCAACCGCAGCAATTGATCGCTGATTGATTCCGTGACCGGAAAGTCCCCTCTGGCGTACCCGAGCGTTCTGCCGACAGGAGAGAGGTGCAACGGAACATAGTGAAACACCGCGTTGACGCCCCGCTGATCGAGTTCAAGCCGCACATGTTCTCGCTGTGCCAGATCCGCAAGCCGCACATAGAACATGTGATGATTCGTTTCTTGGTGCTGTGGGGCGTAGGGCAGCCTCAATCCGTATTCGTGGTCGAGTGACTTGAGGCCATCTTGATAGATGTCATAGATCGCGCGACGTCTGGCGGATATCGATTCCATGACTTCCAGTTGGCCGAACAGAAATGCACAGTTGATTTCGCTGGGAACATGTGACGAACCCACTTCGACCCACGTGTATTTGTCGATTTCTCCGCGAAAAAACTGTCGCCGGTTTGTGCCCTTGTCGCGCAGAATTTCTGCCCGGTCAGTCAATCCCCGGTCATTGATGCACAGGGCTCCCCCTTCGCCACAAACGAAGTTCTTGGTCTCGTGGAAGCTATAACACCCAAGCTGACCGATGGACCCCAGAGGTTGTCCTTTGTAACAGGCGTTGACTGCCTGTGCGGCGTCTTCCACGACCATCAGATTGTGGCGTTCGGCAATCGAACAAATCGCGTCCATTTCGCAAGCGACACCTGCGTAGTGCACAGGAACAATCGCTTTCGTCCGGGGTGTCACCGCCTGTTCGATGAGCCGCTCGTCGATGTTCAGAGTGTCGTCCCGAATATCCACGAAGACCGGCTTGGCACCCAGGCGCATAAACGCGTTTGCCGTCGATACGAACGTGTACGACGGCATGATGACTTCGTCCCCGGCATCGAAGTCACAAAGTTGGGCAGCGATCTCCAGAGCCGACGTACACGACGGTGTCATCAGCACATGCGGGATTCCGAATTTTTCTTCAAGAAAACGTGCGCAGGCGTCCGTGAAATATCCGTCACCCGCGATGTTGCCGAGCGTCACAGCCTGCGCAATATGAAACAGCTCCTTGCCGGCAACGTAGGGCTTGTTGAAGGGAATTCGGTCCATCACTCGTACCATTACCGAGCATCGGGCGGGGCGGGATCATAGGCCAGGCGCAAAATGCCCGCAATGCGGATTCAAAACGGACCGCCCGTCGACCCGATTCAGCGGGTGTGCATGGCAGGCAACTGGACGGTCATTGCAATTGCGATGATGATGTTCCACACTCTGATCTGCCGTCGAACTCACTGCAATGCGAGGTGTGTCTCATGAATCTCCGCACATCGAAACGTGTGGTTTTTGTCGTGCTGCTGGCGACACTGTTTCCAGCGCGCGGCTGGTCGACCGACTGGCCCCAGTTCCGAGGGCCGGACGGCCAGGGACACTCCGACGCACAAGGCATCCCTCTGCGATGGAGCGAACAGCAGAATATCAAATGGAAAGTCGCGGTCCCCGGTCATGGTTGGTCTTCTCCGGTGATTGCGGGCAACCAGATCTGGCTGACAAGTGCCGAAAACAAGGGGACGTCGCTTCACGCCCTGTGTTTCGACAAGACGACCGGACAGTTGCTGCACAACGTCGAGGTGCTGACTCCGAAACAGGCCGGACCTCACCACCCGCAAAACGGATTTGCTTCACCGACGCCGGTTCTGGATGGGAGTCACGTGTATGTGCATTTCGGTCCCCGCGGCACCGTGTGTCTGAATACGGCCGGGGAGGTCGTTTGGAAACGTACAGAATTCGCCTACGACGCCTTTCAGGGCGCGGCCAGTTCACCGATTCTGCACAACGACCTGTTGCTGCTGACCTGCGATGGCACGGATCATCAGTTTCTTGCCGCGCTCGACAAGCGCGCTGGAAAAACCGTCTGGAAACAGCATCGGGCGCACCTCGAAAGTGCCTCCGCGCGACATCCGGCGAATTCGACGATGGCCCGGATCGCGAAAATGGCCTACTCCACACCGCTGATCCAGTCTGTCGATGGAGTGCCACAATTCGTCAGCACGGGAGCGGATCACGTCGCCGCATACGACCTGAAGTCCGGTCGCGAGATCTGGTGGATGCCGTATGTCGGTTTCTCACAGGTCGGCCGGCCGTCCTACGGCAACGGGTTGTTTTACGTCGTGGGGTCGGTTGCCCAGGACAAGTTCTGCGTGTTTGCCGTGAGACCCGGCAAAGGCCAGCTGAAGCCATCGCAGTTGGTCTGGCAGCGCTCCAAGGGAATCGGTCACGTTCCGTCACCGATTCTGGTCGGGCAGGAGTTGTTTGTGATCGACAACAGCGGAGTGACGACCTGCCTCAACGCGCTCACCGGTGAAGAACACTGGCGCGCGCGTCTGGGTGGCAATCATGACGCTTCGCCCATCGAAGTGCGTGGCCGGCTGTACTACCTCAACCGCGATGGCAAGACGACCGTGCTGGCCGCTGGCCGGACGTTTGAAACACTGGCAACAAACCAGCTCAGTGGCACATTCAAAGCATCGCCGGCCGTGTCCGAACGGGCCCTCTATCTGAGAAGCGATACGCATCTTTATCGCATCGAGCAGACGCCCAATTCCAAGTGACTGCAATCTGAGCCGCACTGAGATGTCGTCGCCGCGTGCGACAGGCCGCTGTCCGTGGAAATGAGCGATGGCCATACGCCCGCCGGCGATTGATTGGCGATCGCGGCCGGGAGTGGCGGCGCGAAGGACCGTCCACATTTCCAGAACACGGTCCGGTGTCGCTGCAATCTCCACGGACAAACGGCGATGTGAGTGCCAGAATCGCGGACCACAAACCGGACGGCGCAGACAGCGACGGACCTTGATTTGGGACGCCGCTGAAACCACTCAGCTATCCCGAACATCTGGACAATTGGAAAATATCAGGTCGCAGTGCTCGGGTCGCCTTTCCGGTTTGTTGCCTCGCCGTGGCTGCCCTTTGGTGTTGATGGATTTGATGCTGTCGTTGCCTGCCCCGAATCACCGTATATTTTCTCTGGTTCTTTGGCTCGTTGCCGCAAGTCGGCAACGAGTTCTTGCCACGGAGACGTTAAAATGAAGTGATGAAGACTCACACATGGGTTCTCGCTGTCTTGCTGTTGCCGCTGATGCTCGCTCAACGTGTCCCGGCGCAGGATCGCGTTGCGTTGCTGATTGGCAACTCTTCCTACGGTCAACACAGCCTGCCGCCGGCTACTCCCCACCTCGAGCTACTGTCACGAGCACTGCAGGACGCCGGCTTCGCAGTCACCGTCAAAGAAAACGTTCGGGATTTCCGCCGGGAGTTGGAGACGTTCAACGGAATCTGCCCGGATGGCGGTATCTCCGTGTTCTATTACTACGGTTACGCCAATCGATATGAACGCAAGATCTCCCGAACCGTCACTCGACCTGACGGCAGCAAGGAAAAGCTGGAGTCGCAGGAAGTTGTGGCGGGGTTTCTCCCCTCCCAGAAACCACCGAATCAGACCTATCAACTGACCGATATCGCGCGGACGTTCAACGAGCGGAGTGCTGCGCGGCTGCACCTGGTTTTGCTGGACTGCGCCTGGATCAACCCGGCTCTGCAGAAACCACAGTGGCAAGGCTTGGGAAGAATCGACCCCGCGATCTTTCCCAGTGCCATGGTCTGCACCGCCATGCCGGCTGGAAAGCGCCTGTCAGACGAGACCCCTTCATTGCTCGCGGCAAGCGTGGCGCGTCACATCACTGACGCCAATCGTCCGATCGGAGAGGTGATGGCAACCATACGAGACGAGATCGTGAAGCAGTCCCAGGGCCGGCAAACGCCCTGGTTTGATTTTTCCCTGGCCAAGGACGCCAGCGCCATGCTGATTCCCGCGCGCAAACGGACGATTTCCGCGGCGAAACAGCCACCGGCCAATCCGAAACCCGGTGACGAATGGATCAACGGTCTGGGTATGGTCTTTTGCTGGTGCCCCCGGGGCTCCTTCCGGATGGGGCTGGCCGACAGCTCAACTCCCCAAACCCGAGATGCCCGGCAGGTCGATGTCACCATCAGCCACGGCTTTTGGATCGGCAAACATGAACTGACCAACGCGGCCTACTTCAAAATGCGCAAGAGAACGGCCAACCCCAAGTCGTTGATCAAGCATGCCAATGTTCCGCTCACGTTCCTCAAGGGGCCCAGTGCGAAGAACTTCAACAAGAACATCGCGACGGTGGAGGGTCCAGCCGGACGGATTCCGCCGGGCTGGGAATACCGACTGCCAACGGAGGCCGAATGGGAATACGCATGCCGCGCGGGATCCTCGACCCGTTACTGCTTTGGTGACAAACCGGCGGACCTGCACCGTTACGCCAACTACGCTGACGCCAGTCTCTACATGGCCGACGACACCTTTTACTATGCCGACCGCAAACGCAACGACGGAGTCGGCTGGCGGCCGGCGGCAGTGAGCTCATTTGAGCCCAATGCCTGGGGCATCCACGACATGCATGGCAATGTCTCGGAATACTGTCTGGACAGCTACTTCCCCGTGCTTCCCGGAGGAACCGATCCCCGGCCCAACGACAAAAAAGGAGGCATTGTGCACCGTGGCGGCGCGTGGTGCAGCACCGCCGAGTATTGCCTGGCCGGTTTCCGCAACGGCGCACCCAACAGCAACAATTTTGGAGAGACGTCCCACATCGGTCTGCGGATGGTGCTGGCAAAGATCCTCAAAACAAAAAACAAGAAATGAATCCTCGGTTTGTCAATCATCTCTCGGCCCCGATACTCCTGGCTGCCGCGATACTCCTGGCCGCCTGCATGGTGACGGGCAACCTGGCCACGGCTGGAGAGTTCGTAACCGAGGCGCAAGCGTGGAAACTCGGCTGGCCGCAGATGCAGGGTCCGCATGGAAACTTCCGCGCAGCACAAACCGGAGCAGCACTGGTTGATGATCTGAGCAAGGCCAGGCTGGTCTGGGAGAGCGAAACTCGAGATTTCGGTCGGGCCAAGCACACCACGGGAACCTTCAAATCAAAAACACCCCAGGGGCGCGCTCAGAAGATTCTGGACATCCTCGGTCCCGACGCACGGGCCACGCCCGGTGGCTGGGCGGCACCGATCATCGGCCAAGGCAAACTGTTCGTCAGCACGTTCAAACCCGCTGGCAAGCTGTACGACATCCAGACCCTGGACGGCCCGACTGCAAGGGCTCACCTGGAAGCCAACGACCTGCTGATCGCACTCGACGCCAAGACGGGCAAGACACTGTGGCGGGCAACCGAACCGGGTGGATTTGTCTGGGGAGTCGGCAAGCGCAACGGCTTCCAGGTCGCCCCGGTTTATTACGACGGCGTGGTCTACAGCATGGGCACGACGGGACGCATTTTTGCCTACTCTGCCGCGAACGGCAAGAAGCTCTGGCAGACAGAACCCGAAGCAAAGATGATCCAGGAACGTGACAAGCACCTGGTCAATTCCCACGTGCTCCAGGCCTCCGCCCGCTACGGCTGGCAACAGTCGCTCGTCATTGCCGGCCACACGCTGGTGGTTCCGCGTCGGAGCACGCTCCGGGGCCTGGATCCAGCGGATGGGAGTCAGAAGTGGACGTTACCGCAAGTCATCTCGCATTGGGCGACCCCCACGGTTTGGTCACATCAACAGCGGCAGTATCTGCTGTGCGCTACCGGCGGCAAGCCGGGCGCGGCACAGTTGCAGCTGATCGACCCCAGCGTGGGCAAAGTCCTGTGGACGGTGGGCGGCCTGCACGCCACGCAGTTCAACCTGGCCCCTTCTGAAAATCACGTGCTGGTCAACGTTGGCAGCACGATCATGAAGCAGAATCCCAACGGATCGGCGCCGCGGAATTCGGATGGCAACGCTCCCTATGGCTTGCTGGGAGCCTACAAAATCACTCCCCGCGGTGCGACACGCGGCTGGACGCTACCCGACAGGCCCCGCTTCCTGATCCCCACATGGAACGACAGCGTCGCCCGTCCGCGGTACCTCATTCGCGACGGCCTGGTCTACCTCGCCACAGGCGGACCGGACAAAGCCACCGACAGGCGTCTGATCATCGCTCGCGAAGAGACCGGCGAGGTATTGATCGACGAACCTCGGCTCAACGACTTCTGGTTCCAGCTCATCGAAGACAAACTGCTGCACAGCATCGACTGGTCCCACGGCAGCCGTGCATCATTCGAACTCTTCCACAGCGATCCCCGCCTGTTCCGGAGACAATCCAGTCCCTGGAAGACGGTTCAACCGCTGACAACCAGCTACCAGGTGTTCATGGAACCACCGGTCATCGCCGGCCGTATCTTCTGGCGGACCGAAACCGGCACGGTGGTGTGTTACGATCTCAGGCAGGAGCAACCATGAACCGCGCCTTCCTGTCACTCAGCCTCCTGCTGTACATCACGTCGGCTGCAGCAGCGCAGCAAGCGGACCGAGACGCCTGGACCAAGACTATCCGGCCGTTTCTGGCCAAGCATTGCATGGAGTGCCATGGTGCCGAGACCCGCGAAGCGGAACTTGCCTTCCATCAGCTCGACAGCAACCTGGCCGGGGATCAACGGGCCGAAATCTGGATCCGCATTTACGACCAGTTGAACCTGGGCACAATGCCACCCCGTGACGCAGTTCAACCCAGCCAGTCCACGCGCGAGAAGATGACCGGTTGGATCCGCGGCGAGCTGCACAAGGGCGGCCATGTCGTCGAGAACAAGTTGCGGCGGCCCGGGTTTGGCAACTACGTACAGCACGAACTGCTGTTCGGCAACAACCCGGTAGGCCGATCCAGTTCGCCACCGCGACTCTGGCGGATTCGCCCTGCGGTTTACGACACGGTCACGCAACAGTTGGCCAAGGGAAAGTACACACGGCCGTTCACCCTCAAATCGGGCGACGGGTTCCGTGATTTCGACAATCTGTACAAACTCTCCGGTCCAGACTTGAATCTGCTGCTGACCAATACCTCCGCGGTTGCCACACGTCTTGTCGAAGTCATCACCAAGGACGGACGGCTGCAGCGTGGTCCCCAGACACCAAAACAGATCTTCGACCTGATCGACCCGGCGAACAAGGAACCCAACGATCGACAGCTTGACGAAGTGATCGACTGGATTTATGGCCGGGTGCTGCTGCGGCAGCCAACTGGCCCGGAACGTGATCGCCTGACAGCTTTTGCTCGGAAGAGCATCCAGCAGAACGGTCGCATCCTGGGCGTTCGCAACCTGGTCTCCGCCGTGCTGCTGAATCCGGAAGGATTGTATCGTTCGGAAGTTGGCGACGGCCAACCGGATGAACACGGCCGCATGCTGCTGGCCCCCCGCGAACTGGCCTTTGCCATCGCCTACGCGCTGACCGATCGGCACCCTGACGGCCTGTTGCTGAAAGCGGCCGATGCAGGAAAACTGGCATCGCGTGCTGAAGTCACATCACACGTCGAGCGGATTCTGGATGACAAGAAGATCAGCAAACCGCGGATCCTCAGTTTCTTTCGCGAGTATTTTGAGTACGTCAACGCGGCCGATGTCTTCAAGGACAAGGAGTTGTTCCGGTCGCATGCGCCCAGAGTCCTGGTGCGAGACACGGACCAGCTTATCTTGTACATCTACGAACAAGACCGGGACGTACTGCGCGAGCTGCTCACCACGCGCAAGAGCTTCGTGCAGTTCGGTATCGATCGCGATGGCAATCCCAACAACATGGGACAGGCCGACCGGCGCAACTACCTCTCCTACAGCCTGCCCCTCGACTGGAAATGGGTCAGCGAGCAACCGATCGAGCTACCCCAGGGACAGCGGGCCGGCATCCTGACCCAGCCGGCCTGGCTGGTTGCCAAGAGTGACAATTTCGATAACCACGCAATCCGTCGCGGTCTCTGGATTCGCACCAGGTTGCTGGGCGGTACGGTGCCCGACCTGCCGATCACAGTCGATGCACAACTTCCCAACGACGCGACATTGACCCTGCGTGAAAAAATGAAGGTCACGCGGGAGAAGTATTGCTGGAAGTGCCACGAGCGGATGAACCCGTTGGGGCTGGCCTTTGAACAGTACGACCATTTTGGTCGCTGGCGGACCAGGGAACTGGGCAAACCCATCGAAACTTCCGGAGCAATTCACATGACCGGAATCGCTGGCCTGGAATCGCAAGTCAGCGACCCGATTGAGCTGATCCACAAACTGGCGGACTCCGACCACGTACGACAGGTCTTCGTGCGGCACACGTTCCGTTACTGGATGGGTCGCAATGAGACACGCAACGATGCCGCCACACTGCGGCGGGCGGACGCGGACTACGTCGACAGCGGCGGCAGCATGAAGACGCTGATTGCCTCGTTGTTGACCAGTGACTCGTTCCTGTACCGAAGTGTCCAAACCCAATCCATGCAACCGCCGTGAAATGCCCTGAAATGTCGGCAATCCGCCGACGTTCCGTGGAAAGACGATGTCGTTATTGTTCAATGCCAGGTGGTCCGGTACGATCAAGAGTCGCTACCATTGATCCCAACATTGTGAGTCCGGCCATGGGAAACCGACGACAATTTCTGGAACGCGCGGCAGGTGGGGCCGGTGGAGTATTGCTGGCACCCGTGCTGGCACAGCTCGCAGCGCAGGCCGCCGGTTCTGTCCGAATGCCCCTCCGATTTGTCTTTGTCGTCGAGGGAAACGGGTTGCCTCCGCAACAAGTCACGCCACTCGGCTTCCAACGCAGTAACGTACCGAACAAGCGTGCCAGTGGACGTGGCGTTTTCCAACTGGTCAACGAGTCACTGGTCGATCGCGAGCTTCCGCCGGCGCTCAAACCGATCGATGAGTACAAGAATCACCTGACCATCGTCAACGGCCTGTCGGGCCGCGTCGCCGGTGGCGGACATTCCAACAACTTTGGCGCCCTGGGCGTCTTTAACTGTAAGGGAGGGGTCGGTAACAGTGGGGCACCGATCGATGAGACCATCGATGTCGCGATCGGAAAACAGCTGGGCGGTATCTTTCCCCATGTCGGCATCGGGATGGTGGACCGACCCAACGCCAACGTCATCTACAACTGTTCCGCCTGGGGTAAAGGGCAACCAACGCCCACCATCTGCCAGCCGATGACTGCCTATAGCAGCCTGTTTGGCAGCGTGGCCGGCGGAAGTTCGAAAGCGGAATTCCAGGCCCGCACGAATCTTCTGGACTTCCTGGCCGCCGACGTCAGGCGACTTCAGAAACAGGTTCCGGCCGCGGAGCAAGACAAACTGGAAGCCCACCTGCAGGGCTACGAGGAGATGCGCAACCGCCAAAGCCGCCTGAACGAAATCGAAAACACGCTCCGCCAGCAGGGACCGGTGGTCAACGACAAGTACACGTCGGCTGTCGAAACCGATCGACTCGATGCGCAATTCGACATCGGCACGGCGGCACTCATCGGCGGACTGACCCGGTCGCTCACCGTGGCCTCCGGTGTGGGTGATCCGTACTTCGGTGTCAAGTTCACCGGACTGGGCATCAACTTCGGCAAACATGGAATCGGCCACGGTGGCAGCTACAACGGCATGACCTGGGAAGAGATGTCGATCAAAATCCGTGCCTTCCATTTCGAATTGATCGCACGCATGATGAAAAAACTCGATGCGGTCCCCGAGGGCGACGGAACGATGCTCGACAACACCGTCATCATCTACCTGTCAGATTCCGCCGAAGGCCATCACAGCCGCTGCGGGCAATGGCCTTTCGTGCTGTTGCCTGGAAAAAACACCGGCCTGGCACAAGGCCGTTATGTCGACTTCCCACATTACGGAGCCGATGGCCACCGGGAAATCGGCAACCTGTACACGACCCTGTTGCAGATCGCCGGTCAACAGCGTGACTACTTCGGTCACCACGACCTGCTGCTGACAGGCCATGCCACCGGCAACGGCCCGCTGGCGCCATTGCTTGTGTAGCGACAGACACAGATTGACCAATCACCGACACCGCAGCCAAATCCTGGTCGCTGAGATGTGAGCATGCGTTTCGCGAGAGCTGACTTGCAACCGCACTCAGCCACACGGGCAATTCTACTGTTGCTGCTCGTGCTCGCCCAACGCCTTCCCGCTCAGGACCAACTCCTGGAAACCCGCGTCAAACTGGCGACCCCCAAGCGACCGGGCAAACGATCCATGGAAGGCGGGCTGGAACACGCACCGTTCCGTCTGTGGTTGCCGGCTGACGTCAAAACAATTCAAGGTCTGGTGGTCAATCCGTTTTACACGAAGGCTGTCGAGCAAAAACACTGGCAAGCCGCTTGCCGCCAATGGAAGTTCGGCATCGTGGCCGCCAACTTCTTCGGGGCCAAGGCCCTCGAATATCCCAACCTGGTCGATACGGCCCTGAAGGAATTCGCCACGCGGACCGCTCACCCGGAATTAGCGCAGGCCAAACTTTGCCCGGTGGGCATGTCGGCGGGTGCCGGAATGAGCACGAGGCTCTGCGAACTGATGCCCGGTCGCGTGATTGCCGCTGGACCGGTCTGCCTGGAGGTTGGTCCCCGCGACACGGATTCCATGGACATTCCCATCCTGACCGTGTTCGGCGAACGGGACGGCAAACAGTACCAGAAACTGCTGGACAAGCTGGCCGAGACGCGAGCCCGGCGGGCGCGATTCGGCATTGCCGTCCAGTGGCGTCGGCGTCACGAGTTTGCGCGGGCCAACAACCTGATCATGCCGTTGTTCGACGCCGTCATTCGCCGCCGTCTCCAGGCACCGGGACAGCCTTTGAAACCGTTTCCCGAGCACCAGGGATGGTTGGGAGATGTTACTCACTGGCGAGACGGCGAAGCACAAATCGCAGCGTTCGGCCGGTTCGCCGGCGACCGCCGTAAAGCCTGCTGGTTCCCCGACGAAACCACCGCGCGCGCCTGGCAGGCCTTTGTAACCGGGGAACCGCGACTGCAACTCAAAAGCCCACCCGGGCTCGGTGACGGGCAACCGTTCATTGCGCACAAGACCGGCGAGAAGATTCTGGTGGAAATGCAGGGGAACCCCGAAACCCAGGAGCCCATCGCGGTCTACGCAGGTACCCGCAACATCGGTGTCCTCACCAGCGGCAAACTCGAGATCCGCTTCGAGCAACCGGGCATTTACCCTCTGTTCCTGCAGTCGCAATCCAAGACAGGAAAACCGCTGCGTTCACGCCCCAACACGTTGCTGGTCGCCGACCATTAGCCCCGGGGCAGTGGTCGAGCGGCCATCGGCTCCAATCCGTCGATGCGATCCGAATTCGCTCCGGATAAGCCCGCTCAGGAAACGCTCCGTTGTCCTTTAACGAGATCCATAAACAGGTCCTCCAGCCCGATCTGGATCGCTTCCGCATGCTCCACACCCAGCAGCGCTTCGATCTGCTGCAGCGTTTCCGGTGTGAAATCCGCAACCGTCACCATCCAGTTGCGGCCCTCGACGTGCTGCCAGACAACGTTGGCCGGAATCTGTTGTGGAACACTTTCCTGTGTGAGCGTGGCGCGAATCCG
>Ga0315336_1003138_pt1 | contig 22911 bp, 24 predicted proteins | sample ASW5metaG_FD_204512 | JGI IMG/M metagenome (GOLD analysis project Ga0315336, IMG submission 204512) | Ammonia-oxidizing marine archaeal communities from Monterey Bay, California, United States - ASW #5 | ecosystem: Environmental > Aquatic > Marine > Intertidal zone | place: USA: California... | reverse complement strand
TATAGAGGATATTCATTTATCTGACCCTAATCCATGTGTGTAATATTTATTAGTTTATTAAAAAGTTACGCATATTTTTTAATTTATATATTTTATACTTATTGTAAATAAATTCAATTTTTTTGACTGATTTAAGTTTAATGAAATTATTTTTTATAATTGTATAAAAAGATTTTACTATTTTACATATATTAAAATTATTTAGATGAGAATTTTTTAAAAAAATCAAGTATTATACTAATTATTAAGTAATTTTAGTGAAGATTTTTCCAATTTTGATTCCAGCATGATTTAACAATGGTTGATTGTTCCATGTTGACAATTCTTTCATTTCTTTTACACTTAAAAGAGAAAGTTTTTTAAAAATTGCATTTGCTACTGAAGGTAAAGCTCTTTCATTTCCATCTTTTACTTTTATCACCCCTCCAATTTTTTTTTCTTTATGAGCAAATAAAAGAACGCCTTCTGCTCCCCATTTTGAAAATATTTTGCCTTTTGTTATATGCATTAATTGACTATCATATTTTATTTTACTTCCAGTTAGGTTGGGGTATTTTTTAATTGAATTTAATAACAATTTAATCGGTTTTGAATAATCTTTCACTTCTTTAAAGTTTTTAATTAAGTTAATCATTGAAATAGATAAATTTTTTAAAGGGAAAGAGTATTGAGGTGCACTACAACCATCAACTCCTTTTTGCTTGTTTGTAATTTTACATTGAGTAAAATATTCTAGTGATTCCCTAATAAGTTTTTGATATGGATGATTTAGATTGACATATTTTTTAATATCCATCCCATACATTATACAGCCTGAAATCATACCCAAATGTTTCCCCGCGCAGTTATTATGCAATTGATGAGGTTTATTACCACTTAATAAAAGTTTATTTGAAGCATCAAGATTTAGAGGATTATGAACGCCACATCGAAGGGTTTTTTTTGTTATTTTTATTTTTTTTATCCATTCATTTAATACTGCTAACTGTTCAGCTTCTCCATAATGAGAAGAACATGAGATAGCTATATGTTTTTTTGTTAGATTAAATTTATTATGGGCTTTAGAATTAATAAAAGGGATTGCTTGAAAAATTTTAATTGCAGATCGCGGATAAATTAAATCATTATTGTGATTTGTTGAAAAAATTGTTTTGTAATTATAATCCTTAACTAGGCATTTAGATGAATGAATACTTTCAATAATTTTTCCGCGCGTTACATAGGTTATTATTTTTGTCATATTTTTTAATTACATAAAGAACTTTAAATATCTCTTTGAATTCAATTATTAGAAAAAAATAAGGATTTTATATAAGTGATCAAATTCAGTATGGGAGCAAAAGGACCATGAAAGATTAAATTTTTTTCAGTAATTGTTAAACAAATACACCCATCTTTATTAGAGGCAACTGGAGTATGTTTTATTTCATAATCATTAATTTGAAGATCCCCCTTAGTATATTTACCATATTCATCCTCAAAACTGCCTTCTAAAACAAGAATATATTCTTTTCCATTGTGTGAATGTAGTGGCACACTGGCACCTGGGTCCATCTTAATTAGTTTGGCATTTTCATTATTAGAGAGTCTAATTGAGTATTCATAAAAACCTCTAAAAATATTTTTCCATTTTAAATCATAATATGATGTTACAAATTTATTTATTGGATTTTTATTGTTAGTTTTATTAGTTTTTATCATTTTTTTTTCATTATTGATACAATCATCCATTGTTAACTTAGTTGGTTGAACTGGAGCGACATTATTAAGTTCTTCACCGCAGTAATCTTCAAATTGATTATAAAGTTTTATTTCGCTAGTATTAAGAAAAAGATAAGTTGAAGCCATTAAGGATTTAGCAAGACTTGATGTTCCAGATGCATACTGAAATATAAGTTCATTTTTTAACACTGTTGAGTTTTTCATATTATAAATTTTTCATTTTTTTAATAATATTCCTAATTCTTGATTTAACTGTACCTAAGGGAATTTCAAGTTCCTGTGCTATAATTTTATGATTTTTTCCTTGAAAAAAGTTCATTTTTATCAAATTTTTTTCATTTTTATTGAGTATTGATAGTATTTCAACCAAATTATTTTTCATTTCTTTACTTTCATTACCATAATTTGGATAAAGAGCCTCAAGGAGATCAACTGTGTTATAGGATGGGTTTTCATTTTTGCGTATCCAATCAATTCTTTGATTCCGGGCAATAGTGAAGATCCATGTGCTAACATAAGCTATATTTTTATTAAATTGAGAAGCTTTTTGCCATACTTTAATTAAGACTTCTTGGGTTATTTCTTCAGAAATTTCTTTTTGAGTCCCTGATGAAATGAGATAACCCATAATTTTTGGGGCAAAATAATCAAAAACTTTACCAAATGCTATTTTGTCTTTTGAACTTGCAATTTTGAAAATTAAATCTTTTAATTCATCGTTATTCATAAAATTAAATATTTATTTTATCCTTCATCTTCCAACCTATTATAGAATGGTATAATAAATGTTATACTAATATATCATGAAAAATTATTCATTTTTACTGTCTTTAATTTTTACAATTATATTTACTTTTCCATCTATTTCAGAAATTAAAAGAGGGGAGTGGGAATTTATAAAAGATACCAACTATAGGTGTTTTATTCAAAGCGCACCCATAAAAACAGATATTCCCAAAGGAAAATCAAGAGGTAAGCATTATATAGTCGTATATAGAATGAATAAAAATCCTGAGGCAATAATTCAGATAACGGCAGGTTATAACTATAAATCAGCAGATTCAATTAAGGTTAAAATTGATAATATTGACTATGATTTTTATTCTGATGCTGACAATGCATGGACAAAGGAAGATAAAAAAGTTATTTTTGCAATGAAAAAAGGATTAGAGCTAGTAACCACAGGGATTTCAAGTAACAACACCAAGGTAATTGATACATATACCCTGAAAGGTTTTACCGCCGCTTTTAATCAATTAATAAACGATTGTTAGTCATGCCAAAAAAAATTGTTCTAGCTTATTCTGGAGGTCTAGATACAAGTGTAATCTTAAAATGGTTACAATTGAAATTAAAATGTCCCATTGTAACCTTTACAGCTGATTTAGGTCAAGGCAAAGAACTTGAACTTGTTAAAGAAAAGGCAGAGTCTTTAGGCGTAAAAGAAATTTTTATTGAAGATCTTCAAGAAGATTTTGTAAAAAATTATGTGTTTCCAATTTTTAGAGCCAATACGTTGTATGAAGGAACTTACTTACTCGGAACTGCTATTGCTAGACCACTCATTGCGAAACGTCAAATAGAAATTGCTAGGAAAGTTGGTGCAGATACAGTAGCACATGGTGCTACAGGTAAAGGTAATGATCAAGTTCGTTTTGAACTTGGATATTATGCTAATAATCCAGATATTCAAGTTATAGCCCCTTGGAGAGATTGGGAACTTAATTCACGTGATGATCTTATAAATTTTGCTGAAAAATATCAAATACCAATCCCTAAGGATAAAATGGGAGAACCTCCTTTTAGCACTGATTCTAATTTATTGCATACTTCTTCAGAAGGAAAAGTACTAGAAGACCCTTGGATTGAAGCTCCTGAGTATGTATATTCTTGCACAAATTCTCTTATTAATGCACCTAATGAAGTTGAGGAAATTTTAATTTCTTTCGAGAATGGTGATCCAACTGCAATAAATGAAAAAAAACTTAAACCGCATGAAATATTGATAGGTTTGAACAAACTTGCTGGTAAACATGGAGTAGGTAGAATTGACATTGTTGAAAATAGATTTGTAGGAATGAAGTCCAGAGGAATTTATGAAACACCAGGAGGAACAATTTTATTTTATGCTCACCGTGCAATTGAAAGCATAACATTGGACAAAGGAGAATCTCATTTAAAAGATGAATTGATGCCAAAATATGCAGAAATAGTTTATAATGGACTTTGGTTTTCATCAGAGCGTCAGTCATTACAATCATTAATTGATCAAACACAAAAAAAAGTTACTGGCGATGTTAGATTAAAATTATATAAAGGCAATGTTGTCATTGTAGGCAGAAAATCTCCAAATACTTTATATAAAAAAAGTCTAGTTTCTTTTGATCAAATAGGAGGATACAATCAAAAAGATGCTGAGGGTTTTATAAAAATTAACTCTCTTAGATTTAGAAAATAACTCACTGGGGATGAAAAAAATATTTGTTACTACTTTTAACAAAAAATTATTTGATAAATATGCCTATAAGTTAATAGATACGTATTTGGCTACTAAACAAAAGATACCACTATATTGCTATGTTGAAGATGATGTTAATTTATATCCTAAAGTTAAAAACATAATTTTTATAAATTTATATGAGAGCCAACCAGAAAGTAAAAAATTTGTTGAAAGAAATTTAATCAAAAACCAAAAAAATGCCAAACTATTTTTACTTGACGTAGTAAGATTTAGTTACAAAGTGTTTGCTCAAAGTGATGCAAGGAAGTACGGGGATTATATTTTTTTCATTGATGCAGATACTTATTTTATTAAAACAATTCCTGAAGAATGGTTTGACAAATGTTTACCAAAGCAAATTTTTATAAGTTTTTATGAAAGGCTAGGATTTTATACAGAGGCAGGATTTTTAGGATTTAATAATAAAATCTTAACAAATAAAGGTGTTAAATTAATAGATCTTTTCTTTGAAGTTTATTTATCTTATTATACTAAAGATTTAATTTATAGCCTTCCTGCATTTACTGACTGTCATGCATTAGATGCAACCAGATACCGTTTCATTTTTTTAAAGCCATATATTCAAGAATATAAATTTTATAATGAAAAAAAATTAGGTGACAATCTTTTATATTTAATGAAGAATGAAACCGATATTATGGGTAATGATAAATTCACTTCAGAATATTTTATTCATTGCAAAGGAGCAAAAAAATTTAATTAATTTATGAAAATATATAAAAGAAAATTCTTAACTAAGTGTAATTTTCAAATTTGTCGTTAATGCTATACGACAAATTTTTAGGTTTTGTTCGATCATTATTTTCTAAATATGTACATACTAGAAAAGTTTTTATTTTATATCGTGATGCTATTGCTTCTACAAATCCACACCACCACCAAGGATTAAAAATACTTACATGGGCATTTTTACCATTAGGTAACTTGGCTGTTGCAGAATAACACGCAACATTAATAAAAACAATATCCTTAGAAAATTTAAATATTTCATCAATAACCCATCCTAAATCTTGATAAGGAATATGTTCAAGAACATCTATTGATATAACAATATCAAAAAAAAAACCGATAGGCTTTTTATATGGTACACCTGGATCAAAAAAAGTTGGCTGAACATCCCAAAAATCTTTTAGTGGAGGATATTTTTTTCCACTTCCATTAAATGATTCATTAAAATATCTATCTCCTTTTCCTGATCCGTAGTCTAATAAAGTTTTACACTTATTTATCTTGATAATATCTTTTAATATGTCTGCAAAGAAGACTGTAGATATTCCGTTGTATGTCTCTTTAGGAGATTGATTTGCAGTTCCTAATTGATGAATTTTTTTATAATCTTCTGTTAACTTTATATATTCAGGTGATGGATTTTCTTTACTATAATTCATTAACTAATTAAGTACTAGATCCATAATTTTTAATTATCATTATTCATTTTTTTTATTCTATTATAATCAAAAGTTACCATTTTAAAAACTAAATCCTCAAAAGATGTTTTTGGTTCCCAACCAATATTATTTTTAATTTTAGTACTGTCACTAAGTAGTATTTCAACTTCACTAGGGCGGTATAAATTCTTATTTATCTTTACATATTTTTCATAATTTAAACTAAGTACTTCAAAAGCTTTTTCAACAAAATCTTTTACAGTATGTGTTTTTCCATTACCTACGACATAGTCATCTGGTTTTTTTTGTTGCAACATAAGCCACATAGCTTTAACATATTCAGGAGCATAGCCCCAATCTCTTTGAGCATCCAAATTTCCAAGTTCTAATGAATTTTTAAAACCTAATTTTATTTTAGCTACTCCAATTGAAATTTTTCTGGTTACAAACTCAAAACCTCTTCTTTCTGATTCGTGATTAAATAAGATTCCTGAGGAGGCGTGTAGATTATAAGCTTCCCTATAATTTCTAGTTAATTCAAAACCAGCTACTTTTGATATTCCATAAGGCGATCTAGGATGAAAATGAGTTTCTTCGTTTTGTGGAGATTTTTTAACTTTACCAAACATTTCAGATGATCCTGCAAAATAGAATTTTGTTTCAAGTTTGGATTCTTTAATTGAAGATAATACATAATGTGTACCATTAATATTTGTAGCTAATGTTGAAAACTCATCTTCAAAAGAATAATCCACATAACTTTGAGCTGCAAGGTGATAAACTTCATCTGGCTGAGTATTAGTTATAATATTAAATATACTGGCATAGCTTTCCATTGATGCTGCATGAAGGTGTATTTTTTTGAGGAGATGTTGTATTCTCCATAACCGATGATTTTGTGTTTCAAGAGCAACTCTTCTAACTAGTCCATGAACCTCATAACCTTGCGTTAAAAGAAGTTCAGCAAGATAAGATCCGTCCTGACCTGTAATACCAGTAATTAATGCTTTTTTAGACAATGATTCCCTTATATACCAATATTTTTTTCAAACACAGAAATATTCTTTGTTGAAGCAAGAGCATTGGTTCCTTCAATATTTTCAAAATTTATTTTTGTATAATCAATAATTTTAAGATCTTCATTCTTTTCATTAATCATATATATTTGATATCCCATAGACTTCAAAAAATTATATGAACCCTCAAAGCTTTTTTTATTTATTTCTAATATAATATCTGGGAAATTTTTTTTAATTATTTTTTTACCACCTAACAAACATTCAAGTTCGTGGCCTTCTGTATCAATTTTTATGCCACCAATTTTTTTATCTAATTTAAAGTTATCAATAATTTGTTTAGGTATACTAAAGTTTCCTTCTTTATCAAGTTTTCCACCTTGAGTTAAATAATTTTTTGAACCTATAATTTTGAATTTTCCTGCGCCTTCTAAATTAGATATTGCATACATAAAGCAATTTTGTGCTGAAATTTTATTCAACTGTAAGTTACAAATTAAACGTGCAAAATTAAGGTAATATGGCTCAACTGAAATAATATTGTTAAGTTTTTTATTAATATTGCCAATTATACTATAAATACCCGTGTGCGCCCCAATATCAAAAAAAATTGAATCTTCTCTTGTTATTAAATACCATAATTTTAAAGAAAAAGGCTCATACTGATCGCGCCATAAATATTTTAAAACAATACCATCATCATTTTCAATATTTAGCATTAGAAATTTTTTATTATAAAAATTTAAATTTATTACTCCTGACAAGATAGGTAATTTTTGAAGTTCAAAAATTGAAAAATTTTTAATTGATGTATTTTCTTTTTTTAATTTATTTATTTTCTTTAATTGTGATGAATATTCATGATTAATCATGGTTAATTATTGAATTTTTAAAAGCTATAGTTGTATTTCTAAGTAGGCAAGCAATTGTCATTGGACCTACACCGCCTGGTACTGGGGTAATTGCTGAAGCATTCTTTAAGGCCTCATTATAATCAACATCACCAACAAGTTTATTTTTTGTTTCAGTATTTAGTTGTACATCAATACGGTTAATTCCAACATCAATTACTATTGCACCGAACTTAATCCACCCTCCCTTTACCATCTTAGGTTTTCCCACAGCGGCTACTAATATATCTGCATTTTTACAAACCTCGGGTAAATCTTTTGTTTTAGAATGAGCAATAGTCACTGTGCAAGACTCTTTAATTAATAATTGTGCCATTGGTTTTCCAACAATATTAGAACGACCAATGACAACTGCATTCATTCCTGAAAGATTGACCCCAAGTTCCTTTAACATTAATAGACATCCGTAAGGAGTGCAGGGAATAAGCAGATTTTCATCATTATGACTTGCGATAGAAAGTTTCCCAACATTTAGCGGATGGAAACCATCAGCATCTTTGTTTGGATGTATAGAATCTAATATCCTTTGTTCATTCATATGTTCTGGTAGAGGCAGTTGTACTAAAATACCATTTACATTTTTTTGATTATTAAGTTTAAAAATTAATTCTAATAATTGTTCTTGCGTTGTTGCTTCATCCAAATGATGATCAATAACCTCTATGCCCACTTCATGAGCATTTTTTGTTTTTGCTTTTACATAAACACTACTTGCTGCAACATTTCCTACTTGCACTACTGCAAGGCCCGGAACTATATTATATTTATCTTTTAATTCACTAATTTCTTTTTTAAGTGAGTTACGAAGATTTTGTGCTATTTCTTTTCCATTTATAATCTGTGACATTAGTACCTCGGCCAATATTCGTTTAGTAAACTTTTTATAAATTCTAACAACAAAAGAATTATTACAGGAGAAATATCAATATTACCCAAGTTAGGAAGAAACTGTCTAACAAAACGTAAGCTAGGTTCACACAATCGATACAAGGAATCCATTACACTAGAAATAAAACGATTTGATGTATTTATGATATTAAAACTAATTAACCATGTCGAAATTATATATATTAATAAAACAAACTGATAAAGTTGTATTATTTGAATTATAAGCCATAGTAAAGAATTCATGTCTTTGTACTAATTATATTAATTATTTTATCAATTATAAGTTTGAATATAACAAAAATAAAATATAGTTTAAAATCTTTTAGAATTTAAAGAAGCTATATCTATATTAGTAGGTTTGTTTTCAATCAATGATTGTATCGCTTTGCCTGTTACGGCCGCTAAAGATAGGCCTAAGTGTTGATGACCAAAGGCATAATAAACATTTTTACAATTTATAGATTCGCTGATTATAGGCAGCGAATCAGGTAGAGTAGGTCTAAAACCCATCCATTTACTTTTCATCTTGCCTAATTGTGGAAGAATATTTCTTGCTGTTTTTTCAATTAAATTTAACATATTATTATTCATTGGTTTTTTTAATCCTGCAATTTCTACTGTTCCAGCTGCCCTAATCCCATCTTCCATAGGGGTTAAATAAAAGCCTGTTTTTGCCCAACCAATAGGATGTTTTATGATGTTTTTTTTATTTTCAAATACGATATGATATCCTCTTTCGACTTCTAAAGGAAAATTATCACCAATACTTTGAGCTAAAATATTAGACCATGCTCCTGCAGCTACGATTATTTTATCAAACACCTCCTCTTTTTCTTTAAATCTTAGTAAAAGGGTATTATTTTTATTAATAATAGAATTGATTTTTGATTTAACAAAATTTCCCCCATTATTAATAAAATGATTAAATATTTTTTGTGTTATTTTTAGAGGAGATTTTGTAAAGTATTCTCCTTTGAGTATTATTCCATTATAATAGGTAGGCTTTAGATTAGGCTCTATTTTTGCAATATCTTCTTTTTTCAATATATCAAATTCAACATTATATTTTTTTCTTAAATTTAATGTATACAGACTTTTTTGAAATAATTCCTTTGAGTCATAAAGAAATATAGGTTCTTTTTTTACTATATTATTTTTAAAATTTATTTCTTTAAATATTTCATCATATGCCGCTAAAGAATGACGAGAAAAAGAACTAAGAGATTTGGCGATATGATCAACATTTTTTGAAGAACAATTTTTAAGAAACTTTATAGCCCATGGTAAGTGTGTTAATATGTAAAACCAATCAACAACTATTGGGCTGTTTTTATTAAATAACATATTTGGTATATTTTTCCATAAATATGGAGAATTAGCAGTAATACATTCATGGTTTGCAAAAAGACCTGCATTACCAAAAGAAGTTTGAGTTCCTGGCTCATTTTGGTCAAATAATATTATTTCATGGTCTTTTTTTTTTAAAAAGTGTGCAACGCAAACTCCAATAATTCCAGCTCCAACAATTGCTATTTTACTCATTAGATAGATTGTATTCTAATAAACATGTTAAATAAATAAATTTTAGAAATAAAAAAAGCGGCCGAGGCCGCTTTAAATGAAATTTTTTTTAATCTATTTACATTGACATGTCGCGTCCGAACCATTTTTCTGTAATTCCAGCAGTAGTTCCATCCGCAGCCATTTCAGCTATAGCTTTATTCCACATATCTAAGATGTCTGAATCCTCTTTGCGGATTGCACCACCAACTCCATCACCCCAAGGTCCACCAGAAAAGGTTGGTCCAGTAAATGCTGCATCAGAACCTTGATCTGTTGCCATAAAATCTAATGCAGAAGCTACATCTGATAAAACAGCATCACATCGACCTGCTGATAAATCTAAGTTATGATCATCAACAGTTTGATAAAGTTTTACTTCAGAAGAACTTGCCATATATTGTTCTGCAAAATTTGCATGAGTTGTAGAAGATTGAACACAAACAGATTTACCTTTCATAGCTGCAACTAGTTGACCTACAGCTGCCTTTTCTTTTCCTCCAGCATTGTTCATATTAACTTTGATAACACCACCTACTGAAAGATCTGCTAATCCACTATTTTTAAGAACATAAAATCTTGCCCCATCATTCATATAGCCGTTTGTAAAATTAACTTTCTGTTTTCTTTCTTCTGTAATAGACATACCAGCAATAATGATATCATATTTACCATTAAGTAAAGCTGGAATAATTCCATCCCAATCTTGAGTAACCCATTCACAGTCTACACCCATACGTTTGCAGGCCTCATTTCCAAAATCAATTTCTGCCCCTTCAAGTTCTCCAGCAGAGTTCAAATTATTCCATGGAGGATAAGCGCCCTCAGTTCCAATTCGTATAGATTTTGAATTAGCTATAGTTGCTAAACATAACACGCTTAGCGACAATAACGATAATATAATTTTTTTCACAATTCCCCCAGTGACCTATATAGTTGTAATAAGTCTTAAAATTAAATTTAGTTTCTATTATATTGTTATAATTAAAATTACAAAAAATAAAATAAATACTCTTATTTTAATTATTTTTTCTAATACGAAAAATCAAAAAAACTAGGGATAGACCTAAAATAATAAAAGGAAAATACCATAAAAAAATATTTTGTTTGTTCATTTGAGGCTCAAACACGATATATTCGCCATATCTTTGTATTAAAAAATGTATAATTTCTTCCTCTGATTTATTATTTTGTAATTTTTCAATTACAATCCTTTTAATATCTTTGGAAAAATCAGAGTCAGAATCATAAATTGTTTGATTTTGGCAGGTCATGCAGCGAAGTTTAGAGGTAATTTTTTTAAAATCATCCTCAGTAGCGCTAATTGTTTTATTTAATAAAACAGCCATCAACAGACTTAGACTAACTGAAATAAAAACAAATTTATTAAAGTAGGGGCCTAATTTCATTGTTTATTACTTTCTTTGTAAGAGGACCTAAGTGTTTATAAATGATTATGCCATTAGGTTTAACTAAAAATGTCTCTGGCAATCCAAAAACACCAAATTCTAAACCTACTAATCCTTTTTTATCAACCCCTACGTAGTCATAAGGGTTCCCATTAGAATTTAAATATTTTAATGCATCGTCTTTCATGTCTTTGTGATCAATGCCTAATAAATATATATTTGGATATTGTTTTTTAATATCAAATAATAGCGGGTGTTCAACTTTGCATGGAGCACACCAAGATGCAAAAAAATTTATTAATATATATTTATCATGATTATCTTTATTAGAAAGAAATTCATTTTCATTAAATATATTAACGATAGTAAATTTAGGTAAGTTTTCATTTAAAAGAGCACTCGGAGGTTTTTTAGGATCTTTTTTTTGTAAGAGGAAAATAAGCAAAAAAGTAGAAATGATTAATATGACAATGATGGGTAAAAATAGTAAAACTCTTTTCATTTTTTTCTTATTCCCATAATTCCTGAGAATATCATTAATATCACTCCGAGCCATATAAAATTTACAAGAGGATTTTGATAGATTTTCACATCCCATTTATTACCTTTTTGATTTCCAAGAACAATATAAAAATCTTGAAACCAATGATGATAAATACCTGCTTCTGTAGTAATTATTTTTGAAACATTAAAGTATCTTTTGCTTGGTTTAATAGTAGATAATAATTGATTATTTTTATACAAAAGAAATATAGCTGCTAATTCTTGAAAATTATTTTTTTCAGATACATTTATTTTTTCTAATTTAAGCTTATAATCTCCCATTATTATTGTTTGGTTGATCAGAAGTGAATTTTTGTATTCAACTTGAAAAACACTTGAACAAGTAATCCCCATTATTGTTATTCCTACTCCAATATGAGCAATTAAAGCATTATTATAAATAAAGAAGTTTTTTATCTGCTGATTATTTAAATTATGATACATTGATAATATTGATAACCCTATTATGATCAAACTTAAGGTTATGCCAACAAATCCCCAAGCGTTAAATGAAGTAAAATATGTAATGATTAATGTTATAAAACACATTGAAAGAGCAACAAAAAAATAAATCTTAAATTTAGGAAGTTTATTTGTTTGCCAAGATAACGCTGGTGCAATACTCATTAATAGAAAGCCAGGAAATAGTATGGGTAGTACTGTTGAATTATAATAAGGAGCTCCGACAGAAATTCTTTTATTAGAAAGGACTTCGATAATTATTGGGTAAATAGTACCTAATAAAATTGTTATGCATGCGATGATCATAACCATATTATTGATAACTATAGCTGTTGATTTATTTATAAATAATAAATTTAATTTCTTGTTTGAGTCTGTCGATTTAAAAATAAAAAGAATAAATGAAAATCCTGTAATGACTAAAAAAAGTATTAAAATAAAAATGCCTCTTGCTGAATCTGAGGCGAACGAATGAACACTTGTTAATATACCTGATCGAACTAGAAATGTTCCAAAAATACTTAACGAAAAACATAAAATAGAAAGAAAAACAATCCATCTTTTTATTAATTGCTCTTGTTGCGTCATCATAAGGGAATGAACCAAAGCAAGTCCAGCTATCCATGGCATTAAAGAAACATTTTCTACCGGATCCCAAAACCACCATCCCCCCCAACCGAGTTCATAGTAAGCCCAATAGGATCCAAGAGCAATTCCTCCTGTTAAGGCAGACCAACAAAATAAAGTCCAATTTTTTGTAGTTTTAATCCATTTAATATCAATTTTATTTAAAATAAGTCCTGCTAAAGCTAAACTTAAAATAAGAGAAAACCCTACATAACCCATGTAAAGCATAGGAGGATGTACTGATAAAGCTGGATCTTGTAGAATAGGATTTAATCCTAAGCCTTCATCCACTTCAATTGAATTTATTAAAAAAGGGTTTGAGGTAAAAATAACAAATAAACAAAAACAAAGATAAAGAGAGGTTTGAAATAAAATTGTTAATTTTTTTAAATCATTGTCCAAAGTTTTGTTAAAAGAAAAAAATAAATTATAGAATCCCATTATTAGTAGCCATAATAACATTGATCCCTCGTGGTTTCCCCAAGTTCCAGTAATTTTATAAAACAATGGCTTTGAGGAATGGGAGTTTTGAAAAACATTAAAATTTGAAAAATCAGAATAAATATAAGAAAAAATTAACGCCAAAAAAGAAATGATAATTGAGATAAAACTAAAATATATAGAATAATAAAATATTATCGTAAAAAATTTATTATTTTGAAAAAAATATGTAATAATAATTATAATACTAAATAAAAATGAGATAGATAATCCACTAAAACCTACAAGGGATATCATTTATATTTTTTTTTCCAATATTGACTTTTCCTTAATTGTTTTTGTATAGATGCAGGCATATAATTTTCATCATGTTTAGCAAAAACTTTACTAGCTTGAATAACATAGTTTTTTATAAGTATTCCTTCAATTATTACTCCTTGTTCTTCTCTAAATAAATCTGGTAATAAACCAATGTATGATACGTGTAAAAAATTTTTCTCATCATTTACAATAAAATTATAATGATTATTTCCTTTGTTTATAATTGAATTTTTTTGAACAAATCCTCCGATACGTATTGTATCATTAATTTTAGTATTTGAATTTAATAATTCTGAAGGTGTATAAAAAAAAACAATATTTTTTTTTGAATTAAAAAGAATTAATAAAATAGAAAATGTTAAAAATATAAGAGAAAATAAAATGAGCAATAAGCGTTGAAATCGAACTGTCATAAATTTTTTATTTATGTTTTTTTAACTTAAAATAGGATTGAATAATCAATAAAAAAAGCAAAATAAAGCTAATGGTGTAAGATAAAAAAATGTACCAAAAATACATAATCCTTATTATCAAAAATTATCATTAATAGAAATCAAACTAAGTGGACGTTTGGTCTCAAATCTAATTACCTATGTTTTCTCTCAAGAATTTCTGCTTTAATACGAATAATAGCTATAACTAAGCCAATTAAAGTAAAAGCAAAAGTCATTATTATTAGTGGTCGCAACATGCTTGGGTCAATAGAGGGTGAGGAGAACTTACTGATACTTGCAGGCTGATGTAAAGTATTCCACCAATCAACAGAAAATTTAATAATTGGCAGATTAATGGATCCTACAATGATAAAAATAGCCGTAATTTTTTCACTTACATTAATGTTTGAAATTGAGTTTTTTAGAAAAATAATAATTAGATATAAAAAAAATAATAAGGCAACAGATGTTAGTCTTGCATCCCAAACCCACCACGTACCCCACATTGGTTTGCCCCAAAGAGAACCGGTTATTAAACATATTAATGTAAAAGTTGCTCCTATAGGGGTAACGGCTGAAGTAATAATGAAACTAAAAGGAATTTTAAAAGCCAATCCTATAATACTATAAATTGTCATAATAAAAAAAGTTAAAAGTGCAAGCCAAGCAGAAGGAACATGTATATACATTATGCGAACTGTAGAACCTTGCTGATAGTCATTTGGTGATAAATAAAAAGTAAAAATTAATCCTGTAATCAAAGTAATAATACTTAAATAAATTAGTGGTTTTAAAATTATATTACTAAGTTGATTAAAACGATTTGGATTAATAAAAAACTTCATGTCATTTACTTTGTAGAGCTAGTTTAATACAAATTGAGCAAACCCAAGGTGTAATTGCTAAGAAAAAAAATAAAATTCCTAATAAGATATTTATCTGAGCTTTTACCAAATCTGCCGAATCATTAATTAGGCCAACGTTGAATATAATAATTGGTATACTTAAGATCATTATAATTAAACTCCCTATGGCAAAATTTTTATTATTCAATAAATTCATAGAACCTGAAATGGAAGCAATACAAGTAATAATAGGCGAACCAATTAAAAAACTTAAAAAAATAATCTGTATATTAGGCATTTTAATGTTTAAAAGAAGACCAGCTATGGGAATAATAATAAAAAAAGGAAGCTGAATAAATATCCAAATTACTATCATTTTTATTAAAACAATGATTTCATAAGAAAGACCACTTAAATGAAATAGAGTAATGCTACCATCATTGAAATCTTCTTGAAAAAATTTTCTTATAGAAAGATTGTTTGTTAGTAAAATTAATGTCCAAATAATACCTATGCCGATTTGATTAAAAATTTCTTTATTCACACCAATAGAAAAAACAAAAATCATAATTCCTAGTAAAAAAAATAAAAAAATACTCAAAACGTCAGAAAAGTTTCTATATGTGATAAGAAACTCTCTTTCAACTAATGCAATAATAGAATTAATACTATTCATTTTTATTAAGATTTAATATTTCTAAATTAGGTATATTTGGTGATACATGAGAAGTAAAAATTACCATTCCCCCTAATTCTATATGATTAATTATAGTTTGATTTATAATTTTTATAGATAATTGATCTAAACCTAAATAGGGCTCATCTAGAATCCATAATTTTTTTTGTTCTATTATTAATCGAGATAATTCAAATTTTTTTATTTCTCCATGAGATAAATAACTAGTTAAAGTATTTTTATATTTATCAAGAGATAATAATTCTAAAATAGAATTAATTTCTTTACTACTTATTTGAGAAGAGAAAAGTTTCCTCCAAAATTTTATATTTTCATTTACTGTTAAGCTTTTATTAGATGTTTCTTTATCCATTATAAAAGTTACTTCTTTATAAAAATCAAAAATATTTTTTTTTATATTTCTACCATTCCAAAAAATCTCTCCTTTTTCAGGTATTAAAATATTAGTGAGTATTTTAAGTAAAGTAGTTTTTCCTATTCCATTATTACCAGTGAGATGAATAATTTTTCGAGCAGAAATAGTAAGACTAACATTATTTAAGATTTCTCTATTATCTCTTTTAAAGTAAATGTTATTTGCAAGTAGCATAAACTTGCTCATTAATGCTTTTACTGCACTGAAACAATAATAAAAAAAACGGGGCATTTGACCCCGTTTTTTGAGAGATAAAATCTCTAACTTTAAGAAAAGGAAAACTCACATTAAGTTTTCTCGTAAAAGGAAAAAAGAAGCTATCTTTTTCTTTTAGCAGCCTTTTTCTTTTTCTTAGGTGCAGCTTTTCTTTTAGCTGCTTTTTTCTTTTTCTTAGGTGCTGCTTTTCTTTTAGCTGCTTTTTTCTTTTTCTTAGGTGCAGCTTTTCTTTTAGCTGCTTTTTTCTTCTTAGGTGCAGCTTTTCTTTTTCTTGGTGCAGCTCTTTTCTTTGCTGCTTTTTTCTTCTTCTTTGCCATTTGATGCTCCTTGTAATGGGTTTATGCGGAGGAACCTTCCTCCATAATCACTTAAATTAAGTGATAAACATAAAAGGCTTCTCATTTTTCCCAAAACTTACGGAAAAAGTCAATGATATACTATGTATTGAAATTTAATTATTAAATGATGTAAAATTTATTTTAAATTAATAACAAATGTATTTTATATCTATAAGCATTTTATTTTTTATAAATCCAACTATTTTTTCGCAGATTTCTAATATTTTACATAATTTTATTCTATACATTATTAAAACTACAGAATAGGAAGAAAAATTAATTATAAAGTTTTAAGTTTTATGAAATCGACTAATACATTTAAAACACAAACTAATATCATCATAAATGAAAAAAAATATGTTTATTTTGATCTAAATATACTTGCTAAACATTTTAATTTCGAACTTCAGCTTATTCCAAACAGTATAAAAATTTTATTAGAAAACTTAATTCGTAGAGAAGATGGCGAGTCTATTACAGAAAGAATGATTTCAACAATATGCTCTAATTTAGGAGACAAAAATAAGTCTTTCGAAATTGCTTTTTTCCCTGCACGTGTTTTAATGCAAGATTTTACGGGAGTTCCGGCAATAGTTGACTTAGCTGCAATGCGTGATGCATTAAAATCAAAAAATATTGATCCTAAAAAGATTAATCCTTTATCACGTGTTGATTTAATAATTGATCATTCAGTAATGGTTGATACTTTTGGTGATGTTACAGCATATAATGAAAATGTAAAAAAAGAATTTCAACGCAATAAAGAAAGATATGAATTTTTAAAATGGGGGCAAAAATCTTTTGATAATTTTTATTTGGTACCTCCTGGAGCGGGTATTTGCCATCAAGTAAATTTGGAAAATATATCTAAAACAATATGGATAAATAAAGAAAATAATAATTATTTCTTATACCCAGACACTGTTGTTGGCACTGATAGCCATACAACTATGGTAAATGCGCTGTCAGTTCTTGGTTGGGGAGTTGGAGGCATAGAAGCTGAAGCAGCAATGTTAGGCCAGCCAATTTCAATGAATATTCCTCGGGTTTTAGGTTTTAATATTTCTGGATCTTTAAATGAAGGTATCACAGCAACTGACTTAGTTTTAACAATTACAGAAAAATTACGTCATCATGGAGTTGTGGGAAAATTTGTAGAATTTTGTGGAAGCGGATTAAAAAATTTAACTTTAGCTGATCGAGCAACTATTTCTAATATGGCACCTGAGTACGGCGCTACTTGTGGTTTTTTTCCAACAGATAAAGAAACTATTAATTATCTTCGATTATCTGGAAAAAATGAGCAACATTTAGCAATTGTTGAAGAGTATACAAAAAAACAACAACTATGGTACGACAAAAATATTCACCTAAAATATGATGAGCTAATTGATTTTAATTTAAGTGAAGTCAAAGTATCGGTAGCAGGCCCAAAAAGACCTCAAGATAAAATTTTATTGGAAAATGTTCCGCATTCATTTTCTTTTATAGCTAAAAAGATTCATGAAAATGAAAGACAAGAAAAAATAATAAATTCAGGCGATATTGTTATTGCTGCTATTACCAGTTGTACAAATACATCTAATCCAAGCGTAATGATTGCTGCGGGTCTTGTAGCTAAAAAAGCTGTAGACTTAGGATTGACTGTAAAGCCTTGGGTAAAAACTAGTTTAGCTCCTGGAAGTAAGGTTGTTAGTGATTATTTAGAAAAATCTAGACTTACGGAATATTTAAATAAAATTGGATTTAATTTAGTTGGGTATGGTTGCACAACATGTATAGGAAATTCTGGACCTTTAGATAAGTGGATTTCTCAACAAATTAAAGAAAAAAAATTATCCGTTTGCTCTGTATTATCTGGAAATAGAAATTTTGAAGGACGTGTACATCAAGAAGTTAAAGCAAATTATCTTGCATCCCCACCTTTAGTAGTAGCTTTTGCTTTAGCTGGAAGTGTTCATGTTAATATTCAAAAAGATCCTTTAGGAATAGGAAAAGATGGGCAAGAAGTTTTTTTAAAAGATATTTGGCCAACAACTAAAGAAATAGAATTAATTCTTCAATCTTCCTTGTCATCTGATATGTTTATTAAAAGATATGAAGAAATATATAAGGGAGACGAAAATTGGGCTTCAATTAAGACTGCATCAAATGATAATTTTTATTGGAACGATGTAAGCACTTATATAAAACATCCTCCTTTTTTTGGAGATAATATTAATCAATCAGAGCATAATATTAAGGAAGCAAGAATTTTAGCTATGCTTGGTGATAGTGTTACTACTGACCATATTTCTCCTGCAGGAGCTATAAAGGAAAAAAGCCCAGCAGGATCTTATTTATCTGAACGCCAGATTAGTAAGCAAAATTTTAATTCCTATGGTTCAAGAAGAGGAAATCATGAGATTATGATGCGAGGTACTTTTGCAAATATAAGAATTCGCAACGAAGTTGTTCCTAGTACTGAGGGAGGAATTACGCGATGTTATTTAAATAATAAAGAAATGTCTATTTATGATGCAGCAATGGAGTATGCAGCTAATTTTATACCTTTAGTTGTGATTGCTGGTAAAGAATATGGAACTGGTTCATCACGTGATTGGGCAGCTAAGGGAACACGTTTATTAGGAGTACGTGCTGTTATTGCAGAATCATTTGAAAGAATTCATCGATCTAATTTAATAGGAATGGGAGTTTTGCCTTTAGAATTTATTGATGGAGTTAATAGAAAAAAACTTCAGATTGATGGAAGTGAAAAATTAACCATACTAGAAATGAATAAATTAATACCTAATAAAATATTGCAATGCAAAATTGATAGTAAATCAAACTCTATTACTGTAAATTTAAAATGCAGAATTGATACAACTAAAGAACTTGATTATTATAAGGCAGGAGGAATATTGCAATATGTTCTTAATTCCATCGTTGATAAAGCTTCTTAGTAAATATTTTTAGTGAACCATAATAATAACTTATTGGCCATTCTTGGACCAACTAATACGGGCAAAACCTATTTTGCATTTGAAAGACTTATATCCTACAAATCAGGTATTTTTGGCTTTCCCCTTAGACTTTTAGCAAGAGAAAATTATGACAAGGCAGTACAAAAATTAGGAGTTCACAAAGTTGCCTTAATAACTGGTGAAGAAAAGATATTATCTAAAGAAGCAAGTTATTATTTTTGCACTATAGAATCTATGCCTTTGAATATTGAAGTAGAGTGTGTAGCAATTGATGAGGTTCAGTTGGCAGCTGATTATGAGAGAGGACATATTTTTACAGACCGTATTTTACATTTACGTGGAAAATTTGAAACTATTTTTTTAGGTTCAACAACAATTTCAAACATATTATTAAAATTATTTCCAAAAATTAAAATTGAGAAACGTGACCGTTTTTCTCGACTTTCATTTTTACCAAGCAACAGTTTATCTAAATTAAAACCTCGATCAGCAGTTATTGCTTTTAATATAAATTCTGTATACGAAATAGCTGAGTCTCTAAGAAAGCACAAAGGAGGAGCAGCAGTTGTTCTAGGTTCTTTAAGTCCAAAAACTCGAAATGCTCAGGTAGAAATATATGAAAATAAGAAAGTTGATTATTTAGTAGCAACAGATGCTATAGGTATGGGATTAAATTTAAATATAAATCACGTTTCATTTTCTGCTTTACAAAAATTTGATGGAAAATACATAAGAGATTTAACATCAGCAGAAATAGGGCAAATAGCTGGTCGCGCGGGTAGATATCAAAATGATGGAACATTTGGTTACATTAAAGGCGCAGGTTCAATTGATCCATTAATTATAAAGTCTATAGAAGATCATCATTTTGATAACATTCAAAAAATTTATTGGCGTAATTCAAATATTGATTTTAATTCTATTAATTCAGTTATTAATTCATTTAAGCAGTTTCCTATTAATAAATTTTTTATTCATAAAAAAAATGCTGAAGACGAAATTAATTTTCGCAAACTTTCAGAAGATATTCACATAACTCCTTACTTAAAAAATTCTACAAACATTAGTTTATTGTGGGATATTTGTAGGATTCCAGATTTTCAAAAAATATTTATCGATTCATATATAGAATTTTTAAAAAATATTTTTTTAACAATGATACAAAATGATAGAATTTTACCTGAGACTTGGCTTAGAGAAAGAATTATCAAATTAGAAAATTATAAGGGTGGAATTGAAGAACTGACTACTAAAATAGCAAATATTAGAACTTGGACATATATTGCTAATCAATTTACTTGGATCAATGATTATAAATTTTGGCAAGAAAAAACACGTGAAATAGAAAATAATCTCTCAGATTATTTGCACAAAAGCTTAACAAATAGGTTTGTAGATTCTTCAGCTAGTTATTTTGTTGATATAAAAAATCGAGGTGAAAAGGTAAAAATTGAAGCTGATAAGAATAAATCTATAAAATTAAATGGACAAAATTATGGATATCTTATTGGTTTTGATTTAGAATTAAATACAACAATCTCAGAATCTTTATTTTCTCTCAAACATGTAAAAAAATCAATTCGATCAATGATAGAAGAAAAAATAAATAATTTTTTAAAAGCACCCCCTGATTCCCTTAATTTAGGGGATATTAGCTCTTTTAAAGTCAATGACCCAGTTAAAATTTATTGGGGTGATGAGCCTGTAGGACAGTTATTAAAAGGAACAAACATTTTTTCTCCTAAGGCTGAAGCAATAAATACTGAATTTTTGGATTCTGATAAAAAAATACTAATTTCTAAAAAATTACAAGAATGGGCCGATGAAAAAATTATAACTGTTCTAAAGCAAGTTTCAGAAAATATAGAAGAAACTATGAGTTCTGAAGTTCGAGCTATTGTTTTTAATGTATTTAATGCTCTTGGAACTATGTTGATTAATGAGCATAGTGTAACAATTAAGAATATAACGGAGCAAGACAAAATTTTTATTTCTCGAAATGGTATTCGAATAGGAGCAAAATTTTTTTTTATGCCAAACTTGATAAAAAAAGCTCCTATGGAATTAAAAGCTTTGTTATGGAGAGTTTTTTTTGATTCAAATGAAGTAAGTTTTTTTCCGCTCCCCACTGATGGAAGGGTTTCTTTTATTACAGATACTAGAATGCCAGATACCTATTGGTCTGCAATTGGCTATCATTGCTTTAATAATTTTGCTGTTCGTGTAGATGTTTTTGAGAGAGTTTTTTTTCTTGCAAGACAAAAAATTAAATATGGACCATTTATTGAATCTTCAGATTTAATGAATCCTATAGGATGCAACTCTGATCAACTACAAAGTATTTTAAATTTTTGTGGATATGAGTCTTTGTTTCTAGCTGATAACAAAAAAATATTTTTTTTTAAGATAAAAAAACAGCTTAAAACTATTAAAAAAATTAACACTGATAAGAAAAAAGTTATTAAAATTATTAACAAAAAAACAACTAAAGTTGTTTCAACAAAAAATGATAAATCAACTACAAAGCAAAAAAACAAAGCAGATCCTAATTCTCCTTTTGCAGTTTTGGAAAAACTACTTTAATAAATTTATAAAATAAAAATTGGATAATCATTGCTAAACTCTTTAAAAAAAATTTTTCAGCAGTCTAATGATGCTTCTATTATTAATCCTCAAAGTGATTTACATCTTTTATGTGGATTAATGGTCGAAGCAGCTAATATAGATGGTTTTATAGATCAACAAGAAGTTAATAAAATAACTAAGGTTTTAGTTGAAATTTTTCATGAAGATCCCAATGCTGTTGAAATAGAATTAAATAAATGCCTAAATGAATTAAGCGAACATAAATCTTTACATTCTTTTACTTCTAAAATTAATCAATCTTTTAATGATGAAAAAAAATTTTTATTAATAGAAATATTATGGGAAATAATCTTAGAAGATGGGGAAGTACATGATTATGAATCAAATCTTATTAGACGTTTATCAGGTTTATTATATATTTCTAATATACAGTGTGGGAATGTGAAAAAAAAAGTTTTAGATAGACTTAAAGCTATATATTAGGAAATAATTAGAATGACATATGTCGTAGATGAAAATTGTATTAAGTGTAAGTATATGGATTGCGTAGAGGTTTGCCCAGTTGATTGTTTTTATGAAGGTGAAAATATGCTTGTTATTCATCC
>Ga0315336_1003137_pt1 | contig 22912 bp, 23 predicted proteins | sample ASW5metaG_FD_204512 | JGI IMG/M metagenome (GOLD analysis project Ga0315336, IMG submission 204512) | Ammonia-oxidizing marine archaeal communities from Monterey Bay, California, United States - ASW #5 | ecosystem: Environmental > Aquatic > Marine > Intertidal zone | place: USA: California... | reverse complement strand
AGCCGCGAACCTGCTTGCGAAGGCTTTCCCAAGTACAGTTCGCGGCTCAAGCGCCGCTCCTACGGTGAGGTTTTATGAGATTATCAGCCGTTGATACCGCAATGGCGCAGCAGGGGTTCCACGCTGGGCTCGCGGCCGCGGAAGGCCTTGAACAGTTCCATGGGTTCGCGGCTGCCACCCTTGGCGAGAATTTCGCTACGGAAGGCACGGCCGGTGTCTTCGTTGAACTCGCCTTCTTCCTCGAAACGGGAGTAGGCATCCGCTGAGAGCACTTCCGCCCATTTGTAGCTGTAATACCCCGCCGCATAGCCGCCGGCAAAAATGTGCCCGAAGCTGTTGGGAAAACGGTTGAACGCGGGTGGCTGTATCACTGATACCTGCTCACGCACTTCGTTCAGGACCTGATAAATATCCAGCCCTTCCTGGTATTCGGCATGAATGCGCATGTCGAACAGGGAGAATTCCAGTTGCCGCACCATCTGCATGGCACCCTGGAAATTCTTCGCGGCCAGCATTTTTTCCAGCTTCTCCTTGGGCAGGGGCTCACCGGTTTCATAATGGCCGGAGATCAGCGCGATGCCCTCTTCCGTCCAGCACCAGTTTTCCAGGAACTGACTGGGCAGCTCCACCGCATCCCAGGCCACACCGTTGATGCCGGAAATACCGGACACATCCTGTTCGGTAAGCATGTGGTGCAGGCCGTGGCCGAACTCGTGGAACAGGGTGACCACTTCATCGTGGGTCAGCAGGCCCGGCTTGCCACCGGCGGGCGGCGCGAAGTTGCAGGTCAGATAAGCCACCGGCGTTTGCAGACTGCCGTCCGGGCGCCGACGGCGAATGCGGGCGTCATCCATCCAGGCGCCACCGCGCTTACCGGTGCGGGCATACATATCCAGATAGAAAGCCGCACGCACGCTGCCATCGTCGTCCACCAGCTCGTAGAAACGCGCATCCTCGTGCCACAGGTCCACATCATCACGCTGCCGGAATTGAATCCCGAACAGCTTGCCGACCACAGCGAACATGCCGTTAATCACGGTATCCGCCGGGAACCAGGGACGCAGCTCTTCCTCGGAAATGCTGTAGCGCTCTTCGCGCAGCCGCTCGCTCCAGAAACCGATATCCCAGGGGTTCAGATCGTCGGCACCCTTCTCGGCCGCAAAGGCCCTCAATGCCGCCAGTTCCTGTTCCGCCTGGGGCTTGGCCCGTTTGGCCAGGTCCTCGAGAAATTGAATCACCTCGTTCACATCACGAGCCATCTTGGTGGCCAGGGACTCTTCGCCAAAGTTGGCAAACCCCAGCAGTTGCGCCTGTTCGTGCCGCAATTTGAGGATTTCATCCATGATGGCGGTGTTGTCGAACTGGCCAGCCTGAGGACCCTGATCAGAGGCCTTGGTGGTCCAGGCCACGTACATTTCCTTGCGCAGCTCGGCGTTCTTGCAGTGGCTCATGACGGCAATAAAGACCGGCGCATCCAGCGTCAGCAACCAGCCGTCCTTTCCGTCCGCCTTTGCCCGGTCGGCGGCACCGGCTTTGGCACTGTCGGGCAGGCCATCCAGCTCCGCCTCATCGCTAATGTGTTTGGTCCAGGCCTGGGTGGCATCCAGGGTATTGTCGGAAAATTGGCTGGTCAGCTCAGACAGTCGCTTGGAGTTGGCCATGTATTGCGCTTTCTTGTCATCTGGCAGATCTACCCCGGAGAGGCGGAAATCACGCAGGGTATTTTCAATGTCTTTCTGCTGGGCTTCGCTGAGCGAGCTCCATTCATCACTGTCACGCAGCGCCTGGTAGGCGGCACACAGCTGTGCGTTCTGGCCCACTTCGGTGCCGTACTCACTGAGCAGCGGCAGGCAGCTGTTGTAGGCATTACGCAGGGCTTCATTCTGGGCCACCGCATTGAGATGCCCGGCAGGGCCGAAGGCCTTGCCCAGGCGGTCGTCTTCCTCATCCAGTGCCTGCACCAGATGGGCGTAATCGAACTTGCCCTCCGCCAGCACCTGCTGGATGCGCGCGCGGCCATCCGCCACCAATTGCTCCACGGCGGGCAATACGTGTTCTGGCTGGATTTTGGAAAACGGCGGCAGTTCCGGATAATCAATCAGCGGGTTGTTACTCATGGGTGTCCTGTCCTGGTTCTGTCTGCGCTGCTGGCAAGCGCTGACGAGTAGTCTCGTCCGGTTGCAGCAGCGTCTGGAAAATCAGCCACTTGCTCAGCAGGAAAACGCCAAGCAAGATCAGTATGGCAATCAATATACGGGTGGGCGGCTTGTTCATGGGCCTCCCTGACGACCACATTCAGCTATCGAGTTTATCAGTGATGGGGATTCGCCGCTTTGAAGACAAGGCCCCGCAGTTGGGGGAACGGGTATTTGTGGACCCGGATGCTACCGTGATCGGCGATGTGGTGCTGGGCGATGATTGCTCCGTATGGCCGCGGGCCGTCATTCGCGGAGATATGCATGCCATCCGCATTGGCGCCCGAGTCAGCATCCAGGACAACGCTGTGCTGCATATCACCCACGATTCCCGGTTCAACCCTGGCGGTTTTGCCCTGCAGATCGGTGACGATGTGACCCTGGCCCACCAGGCCATGCTGCACGGCTGCACCCTGGGCAACCGGGTGATGGTGGGCATGCAGGCCATCGTCATGGATGGCGCCGTAGTGGAAGACGACGTGATCATCGCCGCCGGGTCACTGGTGGGGCCTGGAAAGCGGCTGGAAAGTGGTTACCTCTACCGCGGCCAACCAGCCCGGCAGGTGCGTGCCCTCACCGCGGAAGAGAGGGAATTTCTGCCCTATGTGGCCGGGAATTATATGCGCTTGAAGGATCGGTATCTGGGTGAGGAGGGGTAAAGAGACTAACTGTAGGAGCGGCACTAGAGCCGCGAACCGAGCGTAGCGAGGGGAATGAAGATCAATCTAGCCGTCGTTCTGTTATTTCTGAAACCTGTCGAGCTCTGAGATTCCTGATCGCCCTGCGGGCGATTTCCGCGCAAGCGCGGTTCGCCATGCAAGCATAGCTCCTACAGCGGCTTCGTAGAGAACACAGATTTCGTGGGAACTTCTTGGCCTTTCCCTATCCAACCAGCGTAGCTCGTAGCTAGATCCTCCACATAAACGACATATTCCCGAAACTCAGAATATCATCGCTTTTACGAGTCGGCGATGAGGATCCCTGCAAGGTCAGCGTGAAGGAAAAATCATCCATCCTGATACCGCCGCCGAGCACCAGCCCGAGAATGCCGTCACGAGACTCAACATCATAGGGCCCACTGTTTTCTTCAAGGTAGGAATAGCCGATGTACTCGCCAAAGCTGGCAAAAAAGACTTCCCAGCCGAACCCCTCGCCATCGAACAAACCCACCAATGAACCGGCAGTACCAATGCCCGCATAATCGGGAATAAAGTTGCGCGGTAAATTCTGACCAATCCGCCAGAACCCACCGGCCCTGGCAGTACCATTAAAATTATTGGCATCCACCCCCCAGGCATAACCCACTTCACTTTCCAGCGGACCCTGAACATACCGGAACAGACGATGGGCATGAATAAAATAGGCGCCGCCGATGGCATCGTGGCCAAGCTGATTGTCCCAGCCTTTGGGCTCCTCAGAGCCGGTGATCTTGTGCACCACTTTTTGTGATTGTTCAGCGCCGGAATCCGGACCCACGATGCCAATCCGCACGCCGTAGCCGAACAGGCTGTTGCCGTTCCAGCTGAACAATCCCAACTCCAGATTACTGTAGCCCACGTAGGGAAGATCATTGAAGTCCGGCGTCTCCCTGGCGAGATCGGACGGAGTAATCATGATCTGTTCCAGGCTCAGGGTCAGTGCATGCTTATCGTCTACCAGGCTGATGCCTGGTAGCGGATCCAGCGCGGCGGCCAGACCACAGGTGAAAGTCCCATTTCTTTCACAACGATGATGGGCATCCCCCACCCAGCTGATGCGCACGCCATTGGTGTACTGGCCATCGGAACCGACGAACAAATCGTTATCCCAGGAAAACCCGAAGGTAGACGCCTGGCCACACAGGGGAAGCAGGCAGGAAAGGATCAACAGAACACGCGCGGACATGGCCATACCTCTTTCGGTAAAAAGACGTTCCCCGCTATCAACATCAAAAACGCCACCGCCGCTGCATAACCAGAAAGGCGAACGACGCGGACCATGTTATTAGTATCAATCCGTTCAGAGCTTCCACCCCGGCAATAAGACGCAAGGTGCCCACGGGATAGAGATCACCAAGACCCAGCGACGTATAACAGGCAGCGGAAAAATACAGGTGGTCCAGAAAACTGCCATCCACTGCACCGGCCAGATTCATGGCAGTATCGCCCCGATCCAGGACCAGGTAGACCAGGGCATACAGGGTCACTTCCACCATATGGGCAAAAAACATGGTGATCACAACCAGCAGAATTTCTCCACGAAAACGCTTCCAGCGTTTCAACAACGCCGACAGCCCCGCCAGAGTCCAGTAATGCAAGGTCACTGTGGTCAGCACCATGAACAGGCTGACCGCAGAGGCATACATTACTTCGTAAACGATGGCTTCGTGCTCCATGACTTATCTCAGCATGGCCATAACCGGTGCGCTATCCGGGCGCCAGCCACGCCAGATTTCAAAGGCTTCTGCGGCCTGCTCCACCAACATACCCAGACCATCGGCAGTGGCTACCGCACCCTGCTGTTGTGCCCAGATCATAAAAGGCGTCAACTCTTTGCCGTAAACCATGTCGTATGCCACAGCGCCTTCCGCCAGTAACCCCCCGGGCAGGTCCGGCATCTCGCCATGCAGACCGGCAGAGATGGCATTGATGACCAGATCGAAATGGCCCGTCAGACCGTCCAGCCCGCTACCCAATACCGGCGAGTTGTCACCGCTCATGAAACGGCGAGCCAGAATTTCCGCTTTCTCGGCCGTTCGATTGGCCACCCTTACCAGAGTCGGTTTTTCCGCCAGCAACGGTCCCATGACACCCCGCACAGCGCCACCGGCACCCAACACCAACACCCGCTTGCCGGCAATCACCCAGCCCTGGTTGTCGCGGATATCTTTTACTATGCCGGCACCATCGGTGTTGTCACCATGGAGCTGGTCACCATCCCACCACAGGGTGTTCACCGCAGCCGCCTGGCCAGCGCGCTCGGTGACCGCATCACACAGGTCGAAGGCCTGTTCCTTGAAGGGCACGGTCACGTTGGCACCCTGCCCCCCTTCTTCACGAAAGGCTTTTAACGTGCCGATGAAATCATCCAGTGGCGCTTCGCGCTTTTCATAGCGCAAATCATCATCGCGCTGGGCAGCAAAGGCATGATGAATATCCGGGGAGCGGGAATGGGCTACCGGGTTGCCGAACACACAATACAGGGCCGTCATAACCACTCCCGGTGAATCAGGAATTTTTGGTAAAGCTCGATTTCCGCACTGTCCGGCTGCGGATGCCAGTCGTAATCCCAACGCACCAGTGGTGGCAGGGACATGAGGATGGATTCGGTGCGCCCGCCAGACTGCAACCCGAAGATGGTGCCGCGATCGTAGACCAGGTTGAATTCCACATAGCGACCACGACGATAGAGCTGAAACTGACGCTCCCGGTCGCCATAATCATGCCCTTTGCGGCTTGCCACAATGGGACGGTAGGCCTGAATGTAGGCGTCGCCAACGCTGCGCATCAGCGCAAAACAGGTCTCGAAATCAAAGCGGTTTAGATCGTCGAAAAACAGTCCGCCCACGCCACGTGGCTCGTCACGATGCTTGATATAAAAGTAGTCATCGCACCAGCTTTTGAACTCCGGGTAGATGTCTTCACCGAAAGGATTACAGGCATCCCTGGCGGTCTGGTGCCAGTGCACCACATCCTCTTCGAAACCGTAGAAAGGGGTGAGATCAAAACCACCACCGAACCACCACACCGGATCTTCGCCCTCTTTTTCCGCAACAAAGAAACGGACATTGGCATGACTGGTGGGCACGTAAGGATTCTTCGGGTGAATAACCAACGATACGCCCATGGCCTGAAAACTGCGGCCGGCCAGTTCCGGGCGGGCCGCGGTGGCAGACGGCGGTAACTGATTGCCGAACACGTGGGAAAAATTCACCCCGCCCTTCTCAATCACTGCACCGTTTTCCAGCACACGGCTGCGGCCACCCCCTCCCTGCTCGCGGTCCCAACTGTCTTCACGGAAAGTGGCGCTGCCATCTTCCTCGGCCAGTTCCTCGCAAATGCGGTCCTGAAGTTCCAGCAGGTAGTCCTTCACCGCCTGCAGTGATACCTCTGACATGCCGTCTCCCGGTTTGTATTACTTGGCTTAAGCCCGCAAGGTGCGGCCACTTTCCAGATCAATAATGGTAGAGGGTTTGGCGGCCCGGTCACAGGCGCCGCTGACAATAAAGTCCAGCCTTTCACCAAGCTGACGGGCCACCTGGAACTGATTGCGGGCCGCCGGGCGGCCACTGATATTGGCACTGGTGGAAATGATCGGCTGGCCCACGGCCCGGCACAGATCTCTGGCCAAGGGGTGATCCGGTACCCGCACCGCCACCTTGGTAAAAGCGCCACGCACCCAGGCGGGTACGCTTTCGCGGGCGTCAACCAGATAGGTCAGCGGTGCTGGCCATTGCCTTGCCACTTGCTCACGCTGACTGTCGGTAAGGCGGATATAGGGTTCGAGTTGCGCCAGGTCTGCGCCGATCAGGATAAGCCCCTTGCTCACCGGCCGCTCCTTGATCGCCAGCAAATCCAATACCGCCTCTTCATTGAAAGGATCACAGCCCAGCCCATAGACCGATTCGGTGGGATAAGCCACCACGCCACCGGCCTGGATAATCTGTGCCGCGCTATGCAGATGCTGGTACATGAGAAACTCGCCCTGAAAGAAAGACGGGAAAATACCCTGCATAGGAAGCCGGCTCAAGAGAGAGCCCAGGATTGCACTGGTTAAAGAGGCACAGGGGCCAGATGTTTTGCCGTCAGAACCTTTTTGCCTTTCTTCACCTCAGTGGTGTCACACTCGACCTCCTCACCTGGGGTGAACGCCCACTCCTCCCCTTCCGGCATGGTGCCGATAATCCGGTAGCGCATACCTCCCACATGGACCGCCTCTACTGCACGCCATTCTCCTTGTCCTCGCAGCAGGGGCACATAGATCTCGAACATGGCACACCTCGAATTCAGACTCCCTGGCACCTTCAACATTCCGCCCCTGGCGAGAAAAGGTCAAATATCAGACGGGAGCCAGGGCAGGTATGCAGGGAAGGGCCATCAAGTCCGATCTAGGCCGCACCGCTGCGTTTCAGGTAGCCGCCGGCCACTCGCTCTACCCAGCCCTCCAGTTCCAGTTCGGAAAGCTGCCCTGCCAGATCGGTGATCGGCAGGCCGGTGCGCTCCTGCAAAACATCAAGGGAATTGAGCCCCCCGGTCAGGTGCTGGAGCAAGTCAGGCAAGTCCGGCTCATTGATACCCACCGCTTCGACACTACGCCGGAAGTCACCGAAGGCATGAAATATATCCTCCCGGGATTCAAGCCAGCTGGCACCATCACGCAATAGCTGATGGCAGCCCTTGCTCAAGGGATTGTGAATACTGCCGGGAATAGCGAATACCTCGCGCCCCTGGGCCAGAGCGGTGCGAGCGGTGATCAGGGAACCACTCTTGATGGCAGCTTCCACCACAATAGTGCCCAGACTCAGCCCGCTGATCACCCGATTGCGCTGGGGGAACTGGGCCGGCAGGGGCGGCGCACCGGGGGCAAACTCCGTGACCAGAGCACCACCGGCCGCCACGATCTGGCCGGCCAGCACCGCATTGCGGGGCGGATAGATGCGATCCGGCCCGCTACCCAGCACGGCCACCGTGCGCCCGCTACTGATCGCGCCCCGATGCGCAGCAGCATCCACACCCAGGGCCAGGCCACTGACGATAACAAAACCACTGCCCGCCAGATCCCGGGCAAAACGGCGACTGTTGTCCAGTCCGTCCGCTGACGCATTGCGCGCACCGACGATGGCAAGACCGGGCGCATTGAGCGCCGCCACACTGCCACGCACCGCCAACACACCGGGAGCGTCCCCGAGCTGGGCCAACAAGGAGGGATAATCCGCATCTCCCAGCGCCAGCCAGCGCCAACCTTGCTCTCGCAGATGCTCGTAATGCACAGTCAGGGAACCGGTGTGATCCAGCAGCTTGCGCCGCTCTTTCAGGCCAGCCGGCAACAGGGGGAGATAATCGGCCAGCGCAGTGCGGTCGATGGATTGCTGTTTCAGAGCGCGGCCCAGAGCCGCGGAAGACGGGGAAAACAACGCCTGCAATAGCAGGCGTTTGTATTGTCCGTCCATCGCCCACCTCCTTGTGTGCGTTTGACGGGTTGTCAGGAGCCGAAACTCCGGCGGTGAGCGCTACCGCAACTTAATGAATCAGTAGCTGCCCGCCGGGCTTTCGGCGATATCATGCATGTAAATAGGACGCTTGGACTCCATGATCAAGCCGTAGCTGACCTTGTCGAAGGCACGGAAGATCACCATGGAACCAGTCCTTTCCCTGGGCAGGCGCACCATATCCCCACGCTGGCGATCACGGACCGCCTCACCCTGACCAAAGACATCCAGCACATTGCCTTCTTTCAGTCCGTCACGCAGACCTTTGTTGACCACCACCACATCGTTACGTGCCACGCTATTGATGCGATCAAAGAAACGGATCACCTTGGCTTCGATCTTGGTATCCGGCGCCGACGGGTACAGCACGGAGCGAACCCTGCGATCTTCGGTGGAAAACAGCCGGTCATCAATCCGCAGGTCCTCGCTGGTCTTGGTCACCTGCAGAGTCAGCATATCCTCTTCATGGCCGGCCACACGCCCCAGACCGATCTGACGGGCTTCGTAGCCGAGCACTTCGTTGGTATCCGGGTCCACGTATTGCTCGCCGGTCCGGTAGAAACCGTAGCCCTGTTCCAGATTTTCCCACTGGGTCATGGCATCACGCGCATAAACGGTGTCACCTTCGCCAAAGATCACCCGACGATCACGGCCCCCAACGATGTAGGGAGCCTCGGCAATCTCCTGACGACTGACCACCAAACCTTCCTTCAGATACGCGGCAATGGCGCCGGCAGGAATGGCGGGAATAGCCTCATCGTTGGCGATCTCGCGCACTTTAGGAGTGAGTTTGACCGTGCCGTTGGGTAAAGTTTTCTCTTCCACACCGCGCTTCACCGACAGCCGGGGCTCTCCATCTACATAGGTCAGGCGGATCTCATCACCGGGATAGATCAGATGGGGATTGCTGATTTCTTCGTTGATCTGCCAGATTTCCGGCCATTGCCAGGGCTCTTGCAGAAAACGGGCGCTGATATCCCAGAGGGTATCGCCGTTCTTGACGAAATACTTGCCGGGATGCCCCTCTTTGAGCATGACCTGGGCAGCAGCCAGGCCGGATAAAGACACTAACAGCCCGAAGGCCAGGGCGCGCTGGACCGATTTCATCATCATCGGATTCCTTTTATCATTATTAGACTCATCCCCGAGAGCGGCCGTGGACCGAGTTTCACGGACACGGTTTCTTTTGGATATTAGCAATGCGATCATATATTTAGCAACCGAAATTCGAGTGCTATCGCAACTTCCGAGAAGGTACATGGCCAAACTGGAAATACTGGAATTCCCTGACCCCCGGCTACGCACGGTAGCAAAGCCTGTGGAAAAGGTAGATGACGAGCTTCGCAAACTGATCGACGACATGTTCGAAACCATGTACGCCTGCCCGGGCATTGGCCTGGCGGCTACCCAGGTGGATGTGCATCAGCGGCTGATCGTGATGGACCTGTCCGAGGACCAGACCCAGCCTCGCGTGTTCATCAACCCGGAGATCACCCCGCTCACCGATGAGGTGGCCCCATATGAAGAAGGCTGCCTGTCCGTGCCCGGCTTCTACGAGAAGGTGCAACGCCCGGCGCGGGTACATATCAAGGCCCTGGACCGGGACGGCAATACCTTCGAGGAAGAGGCCGACGAGCTGCTGGCCACCTGTATCCAGCATGAGATCGACCACCTGGATGGCAAGCTGTTCGTGGACTATGTCTCCCGGCTGAAGCGTGATCGCATCAAGAAAAAGCTGGAAAAGATCCACCGCCAGCAGGCATGAAAGCAGTGACTAGCTACGAGCTTCTAGCGGCTAGGCGCGATCATGTTTTGTCATTGTCTTGGGGAGCTGATGCCCGCGCCCGACCATGAAGCGCGGCTGACAGCTAAGTATAGGCTCACACCTGCAACCGCGTAGTTGCTCGCAGCTAGAAGCTAGAAGCTCATAGCTCTCAAACAAGAGGCTTTTCATTGAAACCCTTACGCCTTGCCTTCGCCGGCACCCCGGATTTCGCCGCCGCCAGCCTGCAAGCGGTGCTGGACAGCGACCATGAGGTGGTTGCCGTGCTCACCCAGCCGGATCGGGCCGCCGGGCGCGGCAAGAAAGTGCAACAAAGCCCGGTCAAGGTACTGGCCGAACGCCACGGCATTGCGGTACTGCAACCGGAAAACCTGAAGGGCGACGAGATCCGCCAGCAACTGCGTGACTTGAATCTGGATGCCCTGGTCGTGGTGGCCTACGGCCTGATCATTCCCCAGGAGGTGCTGGATATGCCGCGCCTGAGCTGCCTCAACGTGCACGGCTCCCTGCTACCCCGCTGGCGCGGTGCTGCCCCTATCCAGCGCGCCATCACCATGGGTGACACCGAAACCGGCAACACCATCATGCAGATGGAAGCGGGCCTGGACACCGGCCCCATGCTGCTCAGCGAAAGCCTGCCGATTGGCGATAGCGAAACTGGTGGCGAACTGCATGACCGACTCGCCGCCCAGGGCGCCCGCCTGCTGGTCACCGTACTGAACGATCTGGAGCAGTATCTGGCCAACGCCACCGCGCAGCCGGACGACGGTGTCACCTACGCCCACAAGTTGAGCAAAGCGGAAGCGCGCCTGGATTTTCGCCTGCCCACCCGCGCCCTCTACAACCGCATTCGCGCCTTCAATCCCTTTCCAGTGAGCTGGGTCCCACTGAACGGTCAGCCCATGCGTATCTGGCAAGCCAGCGAAAGCCCGCAACCTGGCCGGGATAACGATGAGCCCGGCCATATTCTCAACGTGGACGACAGCGGCATCCATGTGGCCACCGGCGATGGCGCACTGATTCTTGAAGAACTGCAACTGCCCGGCAAGCGGCGCATGGCCGTGGCCGATCTGCTGCGCGGTAACCCGGATCTGTTCCAGGTAGGCGAACCGCTGGGTGACTCCATTGACAACGTCTGACCCGCGCCTGACCGCGGTACGTGTCCTCAACAGGGTACTGCCCGGTAAAGGCGACGGGGAAAGCCTGCGCGAAGTGCTGCGTGACTTTCCCCTGCAGGGCGCCGACGGCGGCCTGATGCGCGATATCTGCTTCGGCGTCTGCCGCCACCTGCGTCCGCTCAACCACTGGCTCAACCAGCAACTGGGCAAACCCCTTAAAGCCAGCGCCCAACCGGTGCGGCTAGCGTTACTCGCCGGGCTCTACGAACTGTGGTTCAGCGAGCGCCCCGCCCACGCCATCGTCAACGCCTACCCACAGCTGTGTCGCAAACTGAAAGCCCCCTGGGCCGCCGGGCTCAGCAATGCCATTCTCCGCAAGGCCAGCAAACTGACGATGGATGAGGCCGTCGCCGACGCCAACCCCAACATCCAGCTCAGCCTGCCGGACTGGCTATTCAAGCGCTGGCAGCAAGACTGGCCCGCCGACGCGGAAGCCATGGCCCGGGCCAACCTGCAAACACCGCCCTTCACCCTGCGAGTGAACCGGCGCCAGCAGCAGCGCGCCGGAGCCATTGCCGCCCTCGGCGACGGCGCCCGCCCCGGCGAGCTGTCCCCCTGGAGCGTCTACCTGAGCCCGGCCCGCCCGGTATTCCAGCTGCCAGGTTTTGAACAGGGCGCCCTGTCGGTGCAGGACGAAGCCGCCCAGCTGCCCGGCGAAGTCCTTCAGTGTCCACCCACCGGCCGCATCCTGGATGCCTGTGCTGCACCTGGCGGCAAGACCGGCCAGCTCTGCGAGAAATTCCCCGACGCGGAGCTGGTCGCCCTGGAGCTGGAAGGCAAGCGACTGACTCGCATCAAGGAGAACCTGGCCCGCCTCAGTGCCGAGGTCACCCTGCTGCAAGGCGATGCCAGCAACCCGTCAAGCTGGTGGGACGGCACCCCCTTCGACGCCATCCTGCTCGATGCCCCCTGCTCCGCCACCGGCATCCTGCGCCGCCAGCCGGATGTGAAATGGCATCGTAAAGCGTCCGACATCCACGCACTGGTTGATTTACAAGCGCGCATGCTGGATGCACTATGGCCGCTGCTCAAACCCGGCGGCATGCTGGTGTATGCCACCTGTTCGGTACTGCGGGATGAAAACGATCATCAGGTCAGCGCCTTCCTGCAACGCCAGCCACAGGCCCGGGATGTGACGCCACGGCCGGAAGAGGCCACAATGGTCAGCGCGGGATGGCAGCTGTTCCCGCAACACCATGGCCCAGACGGTTTCTATCTGGCGTGCCTGCGAAAGGACACTTGAGCGGGCAGCGTTTTCTCCTTTGTGAGAAAAGTCGTGTAAGAGCGCCGCTCGAGGCACCAATCCTCCCCTGGTCTTACAGGGAAGGGAATCGCGCTGTTCGGGGACTGGAGAGACAGCAAAGCGCATGAAGATCATTATTCTCGGTGCCGGCCAGGTGGGCGGCACCCTGGCCGAGAACCTGGCCAACGAGCGCAACGACATCACCGTCATCGATACCGATGCGGAACGGCTGCGCGAACTGGGCGATCGCCTGGATATCGGTACCGTGCGCGGCATGGGCTGCTATCCGGCGGTGCTCAAGAATGCCGGCGCCGAAGACGCAGACATGCTGATCGCGGTCACCAACTCCGACGAGGTGAACATGATCGCCTGTCAGGTGGCCTACTCCCTGTTCCGCACGCCCTCCAAAATCGCCCGTATCCGCACCGCCCACTACACCAGCCGGTCCGACAAGCTGTTCAACGAAAACGCCCTGCCCATTGATGTGATCATCAGCCCCGAGCAGGTGGTCACCGACTATATCAAGCGGCTTATCGAGCACCCCGGCGCCCTGCAGGTGGTGAACTTTGCCGGTGGCCGGGTACAGCTGGTGGCCGTGCGCGCTTACTACGGCGGGCCACTGGTGGGCAACGAGCTGCGCGAACTGCGCAAGCACATGCCCAATGTGGACACCCGGGTGGCCGCCATCTTCCGCCGCGGCCGGCCCATCATTCCCGAAGGCAACACGGTGATCGAAGCGGATGATGAAGTCTTCTTCATCGCCGCCAAGAACGATATCCGTGCGGTGATGAGTGAATTGCGCCGTCTGGAGCACAACTACAAACGCATTCTGATTGCCGGCGGCGGCAACATCGGTTACCGGCTCGCCAAGAGCATCCAGCACCGTTACAACGTGAAAGTTCTTGAGCGCAGCCCCGGCCGCGCGGAATGGCTCGGCGAAAAACTGCATCAGACTGTGGTGTTACAAGGGCTCGCCACAGACCGGGACGAACTGCTCAAAGCCAACATCGAAAATACCGACGTGTTCTGCGCCCTCACCAACGATGACGAAGCCAACATCATGGCTTCATTACTGGCCAAGCGGCTGGGCGCGCGAAAGGTGATGACGCTGATCTCCAACCCGGCCTACGTGGATCTGGTCCAGGGCCACGATATCGATATCGCCATCTCGCCCCAGCAATCCACCATCGGCAGCCTGCTCAGCCATGTACGGCGGGGTGATGTGGTCAACGTCTATTCCCTGCGCCGGGGTGCAGCGGAAGCCATCGAGGCGATTGCTCACGGGGACAGCAAATCCTCGAAAGTGGTGGGCCGCGCCGTTGAAGACATCGACCTGCCGGAAGGCACCACCATCGGTGCCATCGTGCGCGGCGAAAAGGTGCTGATTGCCCACGATAACGTGGTGATCGAACCGGATGATCACGTGATCCTGTTCCTGATCGACAAACGCCGCACCCGGGACGTGGAAAAACTGTTCCAGGTCGGGTTTACCTTCTTCTAACGGCCGAGGCCACGCCAGCGCATGCATTTTGCACTGATCTCGAAAATTCTCGGCCTGCTACTGGTGGTGTTCAGCTTCACCATGATGCCGCCGGTGGCCGTGTCCTACTGGTATCAGGAAGGCAGCGAAGGCCCCTTCCTGGTGTCATTCGTGATCACCCTGCTGTTGGGGCTGGCCCTGTGGCTCCCCTTCTTCAAGCACAAGGAAGAACTGCAGACCCGCGACGGCTTTCTGGTGGTGACCCTGTTCTGGTCGGTACTGGGTTTGATCGGGGCCCTGCCACTGTATATCAGTAATGACGTCCCCGTCGGCTTCACCGATGCCGTGTTCGAATCCATGTCAGGGCTGACCACCACCGGTGCCACCATCCTTTCCGGCATCGATTTCCTGCCTAAATCGATTCTTTTCTACCGCCAGCAACTGCAGTGGCTGGGTGGTATGGGCGTGGTAGTGCTGGCCGTTGCCATTCTTCCCATGCTCGGCGTGGGTGGCATGCAGCTTTACAAGGCAGAAATCCCCGGCCCCATGAAGGATGCCAAGCTCACCCCGCGCATCGCCGAAACGGCCAAGGCCCTGTGGTTGCTCTACCTGTTTATCACCGTCGCCTGTGCCGTGCTTTATTGGGCAGCGGGGATGACCATCTTTGATGCCATCTGCCACAGCTTCAGCACCGTGGCCACCGGCGGCTTTTCCACCCACGACGCCTCCATGGCCTACTGGGACAACCCCTGGATCGACTGGACCGCCACCCTGTTCATTCTGATCGGCGGCGTCAATTTTGCCCTGCACTTTGCCGTCTGGCGGGGGCGCTCATTGATCGCCTATATTCTTGATCCTGAATTCCGCTTTTTCATGACCCTGTTCCTGCTTTACACCGGGCTGATTACCGTCGGCTTGCTGGCCTTCGAGGTGGATGTGACTGCCGATGATGCACTGCGCCACTCCGCTTTCCAGGTAGCTTCCTTCAGCACCGGCACCGGGCTCACCAGCACCAACGCCGCCGCCTGGCCGGGCTTTATTCCTTACCTGCTGATCTTCACCAGCTTCATCGGCGGCTGCGCCGGTTCCACCGGCGGCGGCATGAAAGCAGTGCGAGCCGCCCTGGTATTCCATCACAGCGTGCGCGAGTTGCGTCGGCTGATTTATCCCAACGGCATCTTTGCCCTTCGCTTTGGCCGCCACTCGGTCCCGGATCGGGTATTACAGGCCGTGTGGGGCTTTGTCGGGGTCTACATCACCCTCTCGGTCATCTTCACCCTGCTGTTCACCATGACCGGCATGGACCTGACTACCGCCGTCAGTGCCGTGGCCGCCAGCCTCAATAACCTGGGTGTAGGTATCGGCCAGGTCGGCGGCGGTTTTGCCAACATTACCGACAGCGCCAAGTGGATGATGACGGTACTGATGGTGGCCGGGCGACTGGAAGTATTTACCCTGCTGGTGCTGTTTACGCCCATGTTCTGGCGACAATAAAAGGGCAGTTACTAGTTAACAGTTAATAGTTGCGCGTGGGGAGCCCTGCCAACGGAAAGGCCGTGCCCACGCCAACAAAACCGCACCGTTATGCAGTCCACATAGGTTATCCCTTATGGCTTTCATTCCGCTGGCATTCGTGGGGCTTTTTATCATTCTGGCAGTGTGGGCCGTTCGCTCACCCAAGTCTCGTACCGATAAAGAAGTTGGTTTAACCCCGCAGTTTGAAGAAATCTGTGGCGGAAGGATTGGAATGATGAACTACACTTGGCCATTAGTTCGTCATTCCATCTATGATGACTTCATTGTTATCAAGTGCCTAGGTGGCTGTTACACCATCCCAAGAAATAGCGTAAAGGTTGAGAGAGGCGACGGAGTTTTATCCAATGGCGTGCTTTATAAATCGCCAAAGTATCTCGGCCAAGAACTACGCATCTGGACTAGCTCTAAAAATGTGGTTTTAGAGGTTCTAGAGAGAAATGCATAACAAGCGGCGCCAGGCAACATCACGACTCCTGCCGTAACCACCCGCTGGCCCGCCCGAAGTGATGGGCGTAACGAATACGCAGCTTTAAGCGCGAAGAGCTGCCAAAGCCAGACGCTAGTCTCGCTTCTGACAGCAGCTCCGCAGACACAAAAAAGCCCCGGCGGTTGCCGGGGCTTTTTTGTTCTAGCTGTTAACTATTCATGATTCACTGTTAACTGCTTTTACGCGATATTGTTCACCCGCTTGGACTCGCGGAACAGCTGGTCCAGTTCGCCTTCGTAGTAGGCTTCCACCCGCGGGTTCATCACTTTCTTCCACAGCGGCGGGATCAGGGCCAGCACGTACATGGTGGCGTAACCGGCAGGAAGCTGCGGGCTTTCCTCGTAGTGACGCAGCACCTGATAACGACGCTTGGCATAGGCGTGGTGATCACTGTGACGCTGCAGCTGGAACAGGGCCAGGTTGGTCAGCAGGAAGTTGGAGTTCCAGCTGTGGGCCGGCGTTACCCGCTCGAAGCGACCTTTTTCGTTCACACGACGGTGCAGGCCGTAGTGCTCGATATAGTTGATGATTTCCAGTGCCAGGGCAGCGAAGAAGCTTTGGCCCAGGAAGAACACCACACCCTGCCAGCCCCACAGCAGACCGAAGGTCACCGCAAACAAGGCAGAAATGCTGTACCACCAGATCAGCTCGTTATAGATACTGATGTTTTTCTTGCCCTTACGCTCCAGGTATTTCTTTTCCAGGCTCCAGGCATTCTTGAAGTTGCGCACAAACGCTTTGGGCAGGAAGTCATACAGACTCTGGTTGTAGCGGCTGGAAGAGGCATCGTCCGGGGTAGACACATGCACATGGTGGCCACGTACGTGCTCAACCTTGAAGCCGGCATAGGTCACGGTAGACAGCAACAGGCCGCCCATCCAGTTTTCCACCTTGGGATCCTTGTGAATCAGCTCGTGGCCCAGGTTGATGGCGATGATGCCACCCACAGTACCGATGGACACGATCCAACCGATCTTGCCGAGCAGACCATAATCATTGGTCATGAAAACATGGCCGGCGTAAAACAGCACCGCGATCCACACAAAGCCCATGGCGATGGCAGACACCCGGTAAAAAATCTCTTCACTCATGCTGGGGACTTGCACATCTTCACTGGGGTTGGTCGGATCTTTCCCCACCAGATAATCCAGTACCGGGATAATCCCGAAAATAAAGGCATACATGAACCAAGCCCAATAATCCTGAGTGCCGCTATCCACACCCACATAGGCCGAGAAAGGCACAAGCGGCACCATGAATGCCCAGAAAGTCAGGTACCCGTATTTTTTCATTTTTAGCATTACGTCAGCGTTCATGCTCTCGAACATGGCTTATACCTCGCTAGTTCAAGCCAAAAGTAACAGTCTTCAATGTGACGATCAGGTTATCCCTGATTTCTTGAATTGTCAAACAACTCATTTAGTGCCATAGTATCGACCTTGGAGGATAATTCCCGCCGAAGCCGAAAAGGACCTTTTCATGTCGTTGAAAGCCGTCAGCCTGAGTGAGCAGATTGCCCAGCACCTGGCCGAGCAAATCATCACAGGCACCCTGGCACCCGGAGCTCGTTTGCCGGAAAATGATCTGGCCAAGCAACTTGATGTGAGCACCAACTCACTTCGCGAGGCCTTTCGTGTCCTGGAAAAGCAGCACCTGATTGAGTTGCAGCCGCGCAAGGGCGCACGAGTGTGCGACGTCACAGATGAGCAGGTTCACGACCTTTACGACTTCCTTTTCATGCTCCTGTCGCGGCTGGCCGGCCAGGCTGCCAGCAACTGGATGCCCGGCCAGATAGAAGACCTGGTGGAGCTACTGCCCCAGCTGGACCAGCATTATCAGAACAACGACCTGCCCGCCGCCCACCAGCTGGCGTTCCGCTTTGTGGAAATCGCCACCGAACGATTCGCCAACAACCGCTACCTGGCCACCGACATCGTCGATCTGATCCCCCTGCTCAAGCGCTACACCTTTATCGCCCTGCAGGAAGACACCTCCGAGTTCGACGTTTCTCTGCAGCTGTTCAAGCGCTTGCTGATCAACGTGGTCGGCCGCAACACCGCCGATGCCGAAGCAGACATCCGCGAATACGGCGAAAACCAGTGCCAGATCGTCCTGCGCGCTATCGCCAAACGCCGCAACGCGGCTTAAAAGGCAATTAATAGTTCGCGAGCTGAGGCGAGCACCAAGAGCAAACGCATGAGGCCGCGCCTACCTCGTAGACGCGGCCTCATGCATTAGAAAAACAGAGGCGCCTGCTTCGCGCGTTATTAATTATTCATCATTAACTATTAATTGCTTCCCCACACAATCCCCACAAAGCCTCCTTGCTCCATTGCCATGCTGACCTCCATCACAAGGAGGCCACCATGAAACTGACGCTTTTCTTCTCGCTATTGCTACTGACCCTCACCGCCCAGGCGGACTGGCAGGACGAGGCCGCCACCGGCGCGCTGCTGCTGGCCGATGACCAGGGAGACATTACCGCCGCCACCCTGCTCCATACCGATGCTCACATCACCGTCAGCGGCCCGCTGGCGCGGGTCACCCTGACGCAACGATTTCACAATCCCAGCCAGCAGTTTCGTGAGGGCCGTTATCTGTTTCCTCTGCCGGAAAACGCCGCCGTGGACGGCATGGTGCTGACCGTCGGAGAAAGACGCATCGTCGGCCGCATCGACAGGAAAGCCGAGGCGGAAGAGGCTTATCGTCAGGCCCGCGCCAGCGGCAAGAAAGCCAGCCTGGTCAGCCAGCAGCGCCCCAACCTGTTCACCACCGCCGTGGCCAATATCGCTCCCGGCGAAACCGTGCAGGTGGAACTGCATTACCAGCAGACCCTGAACGTGGACGGACGCCGCTTTCAATTGCGCCTGCCGCTCACCCTGACCCCGCGCTTCACCCCAGCCACGGAAACGCCCCATCCCCTGGATTCGCTGCTGCGCAATACCGTGGCCAACCCCGGCGGCCCGGCCGAGGCCGGCACCGCGTCGATCCGCATTGATCTGGACGCTGGCAACCGCCTGGCAACCCTGGGTAGCCCCAGCCACGCCATCCACTCACAACGCCACGGAAGACACTACACCATCACCCCGAAAGGCGGCTCCGTGCCCATGGACCGGGATCTGCTGCTCAGCTGGGAACTGGAAGACAAGGGCGAACCACTGGTCACCAGCTTTCACGAAGAGATCGATGGCGAGCACTACGCCCTGCTGATGGTGGTCCCGCCGGAAACCGGGCAGCTGACAACGCTGCCACGGGAAACCTTATTTATTATCGACAGCTCCGGCTCCATGGGCGGCGCCCCCATGCGCCAGGCCAAGGCCAGCCTGCAACGGGCCCTGCAACGCCTGAAACCCGGCGACCGCTTCAACATCACCGACTTCGACAGCCAGCACACCCTGCTGTTTGATCAACCTGCCACAGTCACCGACGCCAGCCGCCAACAGGCTCAACGCTTCGTGGACAGCCTGCATGCCGGTGGCGGCACCCACATGCTGCCCGCCCTCAGCGCCACCCTGGCCCAGCCAACCAGCGACGGCTACCTGCGCCAGGTGATCTTTATCACCGACGGCGCCGTGGGCAACGAGAACGGTATTTTCCGCGCCCTGCACGAACAGCTCGGTGAAGCGCGCCTGTTCACCGTGGGCATCGGCTCCGCCCCCAACAGCCACTTCATGACCCGTGCCGCCCAGTTCGGGCGCGGCAGCTTTACCTACATCAACGACCAGAACCAGGTCCAACAGGGCATGGATACGCTCTTCCGCCGCCTGGAATCACCGCTGATGCGCAACCTGCAGGTGCTGCTGCCGCAGGGCATCGTCGCTGACCGCTGGCCACAAAAACTGCCGGACCTGTACGCCGGTGAGCCCCTGCTGGTGGCCATGAAATTATCCGCCCCAACGGACCGGATCACCGTCAGCGGCTACAGTGACCGACACTGGCAACAACCGATCGCCCTTCCCACCAACAGCAACCACCCGGGCACCGCCAGCCTGTGGGCCCGACGCAAGATCGCCGACCTGATGGACCGCATCACCCTGGGCGCCCCGGAAACCGACATCGCCCCGCAGATCACCCAGGTCGCCCTGCGCCATCAACTGGTCAGTCACTACACCAGCTTTATCGCCGTGGAAGAAACCGTCTCCCGCCCGGCCCATCAACCGCTGCTGCACGACACCATCCGCAACCAGGCACCCCACGGCACTCAACAGAATACGGCCTGGCCCGGCACGGCGACACCGGCGCCGCTGTTGTGGCGGCTGGCCGGCTTGATGCTGATCGCCTACCTGCTGCTCTGGCTACGCCAGCGGAGACAGACCCATGGCACGGCTTGAACGAGGCTTGCTGGCATTCAGTCTGGCGGGGCTTCTCGGGCTGGCAGGCTGGGCCAGCTGGCTGGATGGCAAGGCCTGGCTGGCCCAACACCTGATCGCCTACGCCTGGCACACCACCCTGGACCAGGGCGCCCCCCAGCGCCCCTGGCCCTGGGCAGACACCTGGCCAGTGGCACGCCTTACCACCCCCGCCGGCAAAACCCTTTACGTGCTTGAAAGTACCAGCGGCGAAGCCCTGGCCTTCGGCCCCGGCCGACTGACAGGGGGAATCGGCAGCGACCAGGCCCTCACACTGGCCGGCCACCGGGATACTCACTTTGCCTTTCTAGAAACCCTGAACAGCGGCGACCCACTCACCGTGGAATTTACCGACGGCTCACAGCAGCGCTTTCAGGTCAGCTCGCAGCAGGTCATCAACAGCCAGCAGCACCCCCTGCATATCCCCCGTGACAACCAGCAGCTAGTGCTGATCACCTGCTACCCCTTCGACGCCATCACCGCCGGCGGTCCCTTGCGCTACATCATCACCGCCAGGGCGTAACAGTGGGAGCCATCGTTCGATGGCGAATGAAGCTCGCGACGGTGAAAGCGAAGCGATTGTAACGTTTGAGGGGATGGGGATGATTGAATCCAGGAAGCAACACCAGATAGGAGAGCCCCCCCCGTTGGAGCTTTGCTCGCAAAGCGAAGGCGCTTATCCATTCCGCAGAGATTCGCTTTGCCAGCAAAGCCCCAACGGCACACTACCGTTCATCAAGTCAGTATCATCCAGACACTTGCGGATCAGACCAGCAGGCTCTCAGCCCTGATAGTCACTGCAAAACCCAAGCTTCTCGCTGGCGAGATACGCGCAGAACGCCTCAACGTCATCGTTGGCATAGGTATTGGAAATCAGCTCACTGGGAATCAACCCCTCATCCCAGCGGTTCGCTATGATCCTGTGGGCCTTGCCACCCTCGTCACCGGGGAAAATGTTCACCTCGGCGGTTGTCTGATGAATATAAAGATCCCGAAGCGCTCTGGAACAACGAAACTGGCCAGCCTCGGCATCAATGCTGCAGGTATAGCCCGCGTCGGAGAAAAATGTATCCGCAGTAGCGAACAGATGCTCTGTGCTTAGGCGATCATCTGGTAGCGAAGAAATAGTCTTGGGGGCATCGCCCGTCACATTTGTGCAGCCGACGAAAACAAAGACGATAAGGAGGAGAAAAACAGGCTTCATCATTTCGGGGCATACTCTCTTTTTCACCACGGACCTGGACAGAGAGGTTACCGCCGCGGTTCAATTTTGATTCTAGGCATTGAATTCATCTGAATACTGCCAGGTCTTTCTTGGGTTGTTGTATCGGGGCATTTTTCACCCCCTCTGGTTAAGGGAAGGTGTCCACTAAAGTGGTTACAGATCAGCCGAGTGAAACGAGGTCCAGCCCCGCAGGGTCGATGCTGCCTGGCCTTGTTATAAGATTTAGGTAAAGCATCAATGTCCGCCTTAATATTTTTTGCTGCTCTTGCTTGTTACCCAAAGATATATGAGCAGCCCAAGGCTTACCAACAAGCACACCGAAGAAATTTTGAACATAAGCTGTATGCCTGTATTGGGGCAGCCCCACATACAGGTAGACATTAGCCCGACTACCGAAATAGCAAGAATAAATATATTCGCTACAACTGCTAAAAAATATCTCATGGGTAAACGAGCTTATAACGCCCGGCGCAGCGGGAAAATTGGAGCGAGGAACGAGCGGAAATTTGATCCGCCTGCCGCCGCTTGTTATGAAAGGCCATAGACCAGCCCAACCGCTATAAAAACACCGCTAACAACCCCGATAGCTCTATGAGCCCACATGAGCTTTGCGCTGCGCTTTACAAGGAATGCCAAGTAAGAGCCCAGCCAAGCAATAAGCCCAAATATGCCCAGGTTCACTAAAATTGCAGCAAGCCCATCAACCTCATATGCATTCCCAAACTTGTCTCCATACACAGCCCTACTAGAGAGCAGGTTATCGAACGTAAGGAATACCAGAAGGCCCACCACGAAGAGAACAGGGATCATTCCGGCCATATATATGAAGTTGGGTCGTTTACTCATATTCATAACAGCGTATTAAGACGAACGATTCGACTTAATTCAATTCGACATAATTGTTTTTGGCTTATCACATTGGCCACGAATAATTTGATATTGGTTAGTGACTTACCACCAAGTTGAGAATTTATCCCAACTGAAAAATCGCGAACGTTCGACATAATGCTAGTACGAGCGTGCTTTTTGGCAAAGTGCCTCCCCTTTAGAAATCCACTTTATATCAGCCAGTTAGCATTTTCTGTAAGCCATATCCTACAAATCCCGGGCTGGTTCTGGTGAAGACGGGGAAGTGGGCATGTTTGTGATGGGCGGGGTGTTCGCCATGCAAGCATAGCTCCAACGGGATAGGGAAGTTATCGCAGTGCGCAGGTCGGGAGGGCATAAAAAAACGCGGCCGGGGCCGCGT
>Ga0315336_1003136_pt1 | contig 22920 bp, 14 predicted proteins | sample ASW5metaG_FD_204512 | JGI IMG/M metagenome (GOLD analysis project Ga0315336, IMG submission 204512) | Ammonia-oxidizing marine archaeal communities from Monterey Bay, California, United States - ASW #5 | ecosystem: Environmental > Aquatic > Marine > Intertidal zone | place: USA: California... | reverse complement strand
GGACCACCAGGGCCGACTTACGAGCTTCCGCCAAGGTCAGCCCCTCGTTGTTCTTAATCCCTATTTTGAACAAACACCCAAGCTGGCTCAGCTTGACCATTAAACGAGTCCATCGTCCGGGTGAAAGGACCAGAGGTCTCAGCCGCTCACCAAAATGGTAGTCTCTGCAAGAAGGGATGTTTACGGACAAGTAAGGGCTCTGCCGACCCACGATAGCATCAGCATCATCGACTGCCAGTTATCTGCTGGAAATGGTCTGGACGTGCCCAGCAATACCGCTAATCTACGCACCAAGGAAAATTTGCTGCTAGCATCCTGGTGCTTGATGGAAACGTATTGTTCTTCTTTCGTATTCATTTCCCCAAACGATCAGCCACGTGTGGAAAGGAATCCACGGATGTATCGAAATGAAGTGCACTTGTTTTTCGTTGTTGCGTCGACACTTGTGTTGGGAACGGTTGGGTGCCAGGGGAACGGTAAACCTCTCTTCTCGAATCCGTTCTCAGCCAGTGGCCGCGTGCCGCCACCAGCGACACGATCGTTGGGCCCCGGCGCTGCCCAACCCTACTACCCTGGAGATCCCGTTCCTGTACTGCAAGGCGCAACTGCCCCGGCAGGACCTCCGTTGGTCTCAACAACCCCGCTGTCCCCGACAGTACCTCCGCCTGTTGCGGCCTTAAAGACGCCGCAAATTCAACCCGTATCACTGGTGCCCGGTGGGACGGCAGGTTCGTTTCGCACGGTATCCGATAGCGGATTCACACCTCCGGCTGCTCCTGTAGCAACCACCGCTCCCTCGCCCGCTTTGCAGGCGCGCTCCCCAGCAACGCAACCGCTCACGTCCACAGGGGGCAATTTCGTATCACCAGCCGCCTGGCGCAGCCCTGGTTTTACGGGAATCCCCGGCGCCAGTCCCACGACGCCCGCGATCGCGCAGCCGGCGGTCCAAACGGCACCGCGAATTCGCCTACCGGGGACCCATTATGTTTCGCCACCCACAACTGGACTGCAGGTCCCCGTACAGCAGGCGAGTTTTGTCACGACGCACCCTGCAGCGGCAGGGATCCAGTCTCTCGCGGTCGCCCAAACAGCAGGCGTGACTCCACAGCCAGTACCACCGGCTACCCGTCCCCGTCCTGCCGTGGCCCATGGCTGGCAAACCCCTTCGTCATACACCGGCAAGTGACGGGTTTCGCGCACACCCGGATATGGGGTAGGTTTTTAGTATCGGGCAGGCCGTTCAAAGCAGGAGACTTTTCCTCCAACACGGTGACAAGCGTTTACCGCGGCCCGTGGACTGGGCAACCAGCCCTGACTTCAAGACCTCAACCCCTGCATGTTCGTTGGCAATACCCCACGCGTTAATACGTAACATCCGCACGGCCACAAGCGGGCCAGTGGGCAGGCGTCTTGCACAATGGGCTCCGCTGATTCCCACGATTGGCAACTTGGAAGCCGATCTTCACGATTTGAGCGACTATGACCTGCGCAAGCAGAGCCTATCACTTCGCTACCGGGCACGGAGTGGAGAGTCGCTCAATTCACTCCTAGCCGAGGCATACGCGCTCGTCCGCGAGGCTGGCCGCCGCAAGGTAGAAATGCGTCACTTCGACGTTCAGCTACTGGGAGGAATCGCCGCACATCATAATTCGATCATTGAAATGCAGACGGGCGAAGGCAAGACGTTGACCGCCACATTGCCGCTTTATCTGGCTGCCCTGGACGGCAAAGGAGCTCATCTGGCAACGGTCAATGATTATCTTGCCCAGCGAGACGCAGATTGGATGAGACCGCTCTACCTGGCGTTGGGGATGACCATCGGTTGTATCCAGAACCAGCAATCTCAAGCGGTACGCCGCGAACAATACGCGTGCGACATAACCTACGGAACGGCTAACGAATTGGGATTTGATTTCCTGCGGGATCGACTTCTCAAACGGCGGATCTCTGAAGGGCAACGGGATCTGTTCGGTGCAATGCTCGGGGAGGCAAGTCACGGCCACGAGGAACCCGTTCAGCGCGATTTGCACTTCATGCTTGTTGACGAAGCTGACAGCATCTTGATCGATGAGGCAAGAACTCCGCTGATTATCAGCGCGGCACCTGGTGAAGACGAAGCGACAGAAGCCGCCGCCTACTATTGGGCCGCAGAAACGGCACCCCAATTTACCGAAGACGAACACTACGACTACGAACACAAGGAGAAACGAATTGACTTGACGCTGGAAGGACGTCGCCGCGTGCGGACACTTCGCAAACACGACCAGATGGACCGTATGCCTCTTTCGCAAATCTATGAACACGTCGAACGTGCCATCAAAGTCGGGCGGGAGATGATACGCGACCGTCAATATGTGGTTCGAGACGGAGAGATTGTGATTGTGGACGAATTCACGGGGCGCCTCGGTGAAGGACGAAAATGGCGTGACGGCATTCATCAAGCGGTAGAGGCGAAAGAGGAAGTGAAAGTCACGTTCCCAACGGCCCAGGCCGCCCGAATCACGATTCAGGACTTTTTTCTCCGTTACAGTCGCCTCGCAGGCATGACCGGTACGGCAAGCACCAGCAGTCGCGAACTCCTCAAGATCTACAAAACCCGGGTCATCCCGGTGCCAACCAATCGCCCTCCGATTCGAAAGGCGATGCCCGCACTGGTCTTCGGTAGCAGCGACGAAAAGTGGCAGGCGATCATCGCCGATATTCTTGAGCAACATGAAAAAGGGCGGCCTATTCTGATTGGTACACGATCGATTGACAAAAGCGTGGCGATTTCGCAGCTCCTCTCCGCACATGGGATCAAACACCAGGTCCTGAACGCCCGCCAAATTGACCAGGAAGCAAAAATTGTATCCGAGGCAGGCCAGAGTAGCCGGGTCACCGTGGCAACCAATATGGCAGGCCGCGGCACCGACATTCGCCTTGCCAATGAAGTACAACAGCTCGGTGGATTACATGTGATTTGTAGCGAACTGCACGAAGCACAAAGGATCGACCGCCAACTTATTGGCCGTTGTGGACGGCAAGGGGATCCCGGCACTTACCGCCAGTTTTTCGCACTCGATGATGAAATTCTGCTGACCGGGTATGGACCCAAGAAATCGGAGAGGCTCAAACAAGCTAGTAGAAACCCGGACACTGGGAACGCACTTTCCGGTTACGTGCCACTCTTCCAAAAAGCACAACGCCGTGTCGAACGTCGCCACTTTCGCGATCGCAAGGTTATGCTCTATCACGACAAAGAACGCCAAAAAATGCAACGGCAAATGGGTCAGGATCCATACCTCGACACACCTGGCTAAAGTGTCTTGCCGCATCGTACCCGGGTGTGCATCGTGCCCGGGTGCCCGGACCGTACCAAGTGGTTGGTACCGACCCACACTGACAACTGGGCAAACGATGGCCAAAAGCAGCCACCGCTGTACCCCATGGCTGCCAACCAATTTCAGTTCCTGTTGACTCGGGTTGACAGAAACTCCCGCAGGTTGAGAATTTCGGGTGGTTCCTTTTTGCGCAGTTCATTCGTAGCTCTGCTGTTCCGCCCGTTTACATTCGAAGCGTCAGAGGACTGGCATCATGCGGTTTCTCTCACTGTTAGTAAGGCTCGTAATCGCCTCAGGCATGGCAGCAGGCTGCCACACCGCTAGCGATGACCACCACCATGCCAGCCCTGCAAAACCGATTGAACCTTTTACCGGCGAATATCCCATCAAGGTTGTAGCTACGACCGGGCCGATCACCGAAGCGGTAAGGCGAATTGGTGGCCCACACGTTGCGGTGACAGGGCTGATGGGACCGGGAATTGACCCACATCTATTCCGTGCGGTACCCCAAGATGTCGATCGCCTCCAGGAAGCTGATGTGATTGTTTACAACGGCTTGCACCTTGAGGGCCGGATTGCCGACATATTATCCGGCCTAAAAAAGGACAAGACGGTCATCGCCATTACGGACCAATTGGTCGACGACAACGACCCGCGATTGCGCAAGCCCCCCGAATTCGACGGCTTCTTTGACCCACACGTGTGGCACGATGCGATCTTGTGGACCGACTGCCTCGATTATCTCGCCGAACAAATGCAACAAATCGATCCAGACCACGCAGCCGATTATCGACGAAATGCCGATGATTATGTCGCAGAAATCATGGCTACCGACAACTATTGCCGTAGCCAGATTGCAGCACTTCCGGAAGACCGGCGACTGCTGGTGACTGCCCACGATGCCTTTGGCTACTTTAGTGCCGCGTATGGCCTGGAAACTGAACCCCTCAAAGGTGTGAGCACCGAAGATGAAGTTCAAATTGGCCGTCTTGATGACGTAGTTGACCTGTTGATCCGAAGAAAAATTCCCGCTGTGTTTGTGGAATCGGCGATCTCCCCGAGAATTGTCCGGGCGTTGATCGAGCCCTGCGAGGCGCAGGGGCACGAGCTGAAGATTGGCGGGGAATTGTACGCCGATGCTCTGGGGCCAGCAGGCACGGATGCAGAAACCTATACTGGAATGCTGCGGGCCAACGTCGATACAATCGTTACCGCATTAAATCCCACCCCCGGCGGGTGAATCAAGCACCTTGGTTCGCCCCTGAGGTGCTGTACCACATGTCCCCCCCCGCTCTTGAAATCCACGATGTCACCGTTGCTTACCACCGCAAGCCGGTTCTGTGGGATATTGATCTCGTCGTTCCCGAAGGCAAATTAGTTGGTATCGTCGGCCCCAACGGCGCTGGCAAGACCACACTCATCAAAGCGGCACTGGGCCTGGTGCCACTGGCAAGTGGGAAAGTGGAAATTTACGGAAAATCGCTCAAACAGCAGCGGAACCTTATCGGTTACGTGCCACAACGCGAATCAGTCGATTGGGATTTTCCGGTCACCGCTCTTGATGTTGTCCTGATGGGTACCTACGGGCAGTTAGGCTGGTTCCGCCGGCCAGGAAAAATTCAGCGCGAGGCCGCACACGCAGGACTGGAACAAGTGGGCATGTCCAAGTACGCCCATCGGCAAATCCGACAGCTCTCCGGTGGGCAACAACAACGCGTGTTTCTGGCCAGGGCCCTGGCGCAAGATGCCCGGATTTATTTCATGGATGAACCGTTCGCCGGCGTCGATGCAGCTACCGAATCAGCAATCGTCACACTGATGCAATCGCTTCGGTCGACAGGTAAAACTGTCTTTGTTGTCCATCATGACCTGCAGACAGTTGCCGAATACTTTGATTATGTCATCCTTCTCAATATGCGATTGATTGCCTGTGGCCCTACGGAAGTAACTTTTTCAAACAAGAATCTCCAGGCGACCTACGGTGGGCGACTTACCATTCTTGATGAAGCGGCCGAAGCCATCCGACAACGAGATCCGCTGAGGTGAGAACGTTGGTAACCTCGATCACGTTCAAGGTGATGATGGGGACAACTCTGCTCGGGGCCACCGCCGGCGTCGTTGGCAGCTACGCGGTGCTGCGCCGTCGCGCCCTGGTCAGCGACATGCTTGCCCACGCCGCTTTGCCCGGGATTTGCCTCGCCTTTTTGATCGTGGGGGCCCGTGACATATTTGCACTGTCGATCGGCGCCCTCGCAACCGGCCTGGTCGGGCTCTTGCTCGTGACGGTCCTCTGCCGTTGGACGCGCACCAAAGAAGACGCCGCTATTGGCATCGTCTTGAGCACGTTTTTTGGGGCTGGTGTCGTTTTGTTGTCGTTTGCCCAACGACACCACCAGGGGAATCAGGCCGGCCTCGATACCTACTTGTTTGGTGAAATCGCGGCAATGCAATCTCGAGAAGTTCGCTTGTTGCTTGCGGTTGGTACGCTGGTGCTGCTGGCCGTCTTCGCACTCCACAAAGAATTCAAGGTCCTTGCCTTCGATCCCGACTTTGCGGCATCACAAGGTTGGCCCATCTTTATACTCGATTTCGGCATGATGGCCCTGTTGGCAGTGGTTACGGTCGTCGGCTTGCCTATCTGTGGAGTCATCCTCATGGCGGCACTGATCATTCTGCCCAGCGCCGCGGCCCGATTCTGGACCAACCGGCTCGGGCCCCTGCTCCTGTTGGCGGGCCTTTTTGGTGGTGCATCCGCTGCCGTTGGAACGTTGCTCGCTTCACCGGTTCCACAGCAACTCCTGGGTTTCAATCCCCTGGCCTTTGGCTGGCATCCAAGTCATCTTCCTCCGGGGCCGCTGATTGTACTAACTACCGCGAGCTTGCTTGTCGTTTCACTGGTCGTTGCCCCACAGCATGGCATTGCCGCACGTTTGATCGGCGAATTTCGGCTCCGTGCCCGTATCTTCCGCGAGCACCTCCTCCGGTCACTTTATGAAATGAGCGAAGCGGAACTTCCCGCACTTCCAGCGATCGCCGAATCTGCACTGGTCGATTACCGTAGCTGGAACCGCTTGCTTGTTGATTGGCAAGTTCGACGAGCCCAGCGACGCGGGCTGGTTGAATTGCAAGACGGGACGATTCGCTTGACGGCGGACGGGTTAACCACAGCAGCAAATTTGACCCGCACCCACCGGTTGTGGGAGTTATTTCTTGTCGAATACGCCAATATCGCGGCAGACCATGTCGATCGGGATGCCGACGATGTGGAGCACCTCTTACCACAACCGTTGATTGATGATCTACAGCGGCGACTTGCAGAAGAAGGTCGCCTTCCGCTGGAGCCTCGTGTCGATGTACCACCACCAAGTATGCCTGAGTCTCCCCACGAACTTGAACCATAGCACCCCATGATCGATCTGTTCGAACCATTCCGATCAACCACCGCCTGGTGGACTATTGCCGTCGGTGCGACAACTAATGTGGCATGCGCCTTGGTGGGATGCTACCTCGTGCTGCGGCGTATGAGTTTGATGGGCGATGCACTCGCACACGCTGTATTGCCTGGACTCGTGTTGGCTTTCCTTTTTTCGGGAACCTTGAATATCGTACCGCTATTTCTTGGCGCTGTAACGGTTGGACTGTTGGCGACATTCCTGATTCAGTCTTTGCATCAATATGGCCGCGTTCCGGCTGATGCGAGCATGGGGGTTGTTTTCACTTCAATGTTTGCGTTAGGGGTCGTACTGGTAAAACGGTACCTTTCCGGGATCCATTTCGATGCAGCGTGTGTTTACGAGGGATTATTGCAATTTGTCGCTTTGAATACCGTTGACGTTGCTGGACTGGAAGTCCCCCGGACACTTCTGACGATTGGACCCGTACTGTTGATGAATATCCTCGTGATCGCTTTATTCTGGAAAGAGCTGAAAATTTCCTCGTTCGATGCCAATCTGGCCAGTGCAATGGGGTTTTCGGCAACGATCATGCACTATTTATTGATGGTCCTTGTGGCGGTCACGACCGTGGCGTCCTTTGAAGCGGTTGGCTCTATTCTCGTTGTCGCAATGCTCATTGTCCCTGCTGCTACCGCACACCTGCTCTGCGATCGCCTGAGCTACATGGTTTTTCTGGCATGCCTCGCAGGTGTGCTCTCAGCAGTGGGCGGTTATTGGATTGCCCGTGTCTGGAATGTCAATCCGGCAGGTTCAATGACCATCGCAGCGGGGGGCCTCTACGGGCTTGCCGTACTCTTTTCGCCCCGCTATGGGATGATCAGTACCATTTCCCGCAACCTGCAAACATCACTGCGGGTCACCTGCGAAGATATTCTGGCCATGCTTTATAGAGTCGAAGAAACGGATATCCAGCAACGGCTAGATACATCCTCAGCCGTGCAGGCCCTCGGAGGAGGCTTCGTTTCCCGCTGGGGAATTTCAGCGCTCATTCGACAAAGGCAAATTGTCCGCACAAAACAAGGCCTTCAGCTCACGGACACGGGTCGTTCGGTGGCGAAGTCTTTGGTCCGATCACACCGCCTTTGGGAAGCGTATCTTGTCCAACACCTTGGACTCCCCCTCGACCACATTCACGAACCGGCACATCGCGTCGAACATTTTATCGACGAGAAACTCCGCCACAATCTGGAAGAAGCAGTCGACGATACAGGCCGCGACCCCCATGGACGGGATATTCCGAACGGATGATTCCAGAACCTGCGAAGCAGACATCCCGCCCAAGCAGATACTCTCGGCCAAGCAAAATCTAGCTATCAATGAGCCGCCGCAATATCTGCAAGTTAATGACGTCGAGTTCCTTGCCGTTCTCTTCGCCCTTGGGAGTCTCAAGGTACATGGGCACTTTGCGGAAACGGCGATCGTTCAGCAGAAAACGGAAGGGTTCCTTTCCCATGCAGCCCCGTCCAATGCCCGCATGGCGATCGACCCGCGAACCAAACTCCGTCTTACTGTCGTTGAAATGAAATGCCTTGATTTGATTGACTCCTACTAGCTTGTTGAATTCTCGCATCGTGGCCTTGTACTGCTTTTCTGTCTCCATCGAATACCCAGCCGCAAAAACGTGACAGGTGTCAAAACATACGCCAACCCGCTCCGGATCCTTTACACCATCGAGAATCGTCGCAAGGTGTTCGAACCGCCATCCCAAGTTAGTTCCTTGGCCAGCGGTTGTCTCAAGCAGGCACTTCGAACTGATTTCTTTCGCTTGCCGATGCGCTTCGTTAAGAGCCCGAATTATGGCCCGCAGCCCCAGCGCCTCGCTGCTGGTCGTATAGGCCCCCGGATGCGCTACAACATATGGAATTCCAAGCTGCTCGGCACGACGAAGCTCAACGACGAAGGCATCCACTGATTTCCGCCACAAGGCCTTGTCCGGACTGGCGAGATTAATGAGATAAGAGTCGTGTGCAATCGGATGGCTAATCCCCAACTCGCCCAGCGCGTCGCGAAAGCGCGAGACATCCTCCGGAGTGATCTCCTTGGCCCGCCACTGGTTGTTATTCTTGGTGAATAGCTGGACACAATCGCAGCCGGCACGATGGGCAATTTCGACGGCCTTGTAGTAGCCACCGGCCATCGACATGTGAGCACCGAGAATTGCCACAGCGAATCCATTTCTGCAGTTGAACCGATCTCTCCCAGGCACGTGACCGGCGGGGCCAGTCGATGTTTATGACCCAATTGTCCAACACAAGATCCGGGCCTGTCAAAATAGATTATATGTGTATTTTGACTGTTCTGTGACCACTGCTCGGTAACCCCCAACTATTTGCAAACTTCAGCAACCTGTGGGCCTTTTCCCGTATCTGCAGCTGCGGACCAAACTTTTTTGATAATTTAGCCCGCCATCTGGCGCCTCTGCACGGAAAACAGGCCCTTTTGGGGGCATCGCCCCAGTGCAATTTTCTTACGATCGGTGGTTCATAACAGGGGCCAAGGACCTCGGTGATGGACCACCAGAGAGATGGTCTCGAACAGAATGCTATAATTCGACTGATCCACCACCGAGTTGCTCTTCTCTACAACAACACGAGTGCAATTGATGTTTTCGAGGGAAACTAAACCGTTGCAGAAACCGGATGCCTCGACGCAACAGCTTAGTGATGAGACCCTGTCGCAGCAGAACGACACCTCTGGCTTTTCCCCCGTCTCATGGTCCCACGACAGCGATCCAAACCGGTGGATCGGGAGGCAAATCGAGCGGTACGAACTTGTGGGCCTGCTTGGGACCGGCGGTATGGGCGTTGTATTTGAAGCCATCGACACAACGATCGGGCGGCGGGTGGCCTTAAAGATCTTGCCTCCGCAGTTTGTAGCGGAAGAGATTGCCCGCCGGCGATTTATCGACGAGGCGAAATCAGCCGGAAAGCTAAGCCATCCACACACCGTCATCCTGCACGAAATCGGCCAGTTCCATAAGATCCAATACATCGTCATGGAGTTTGTCGCCGGCGGCAGTACCCACGACGCCTTACAGCGGGGCGAGGTCTATTCGCCGCTAGAGGCGACGCGAATGGCACGCGAGGCCGCTGCGGGTCTGGCCGCTGCACACGCTGCGGATATTATTCACCGCGATGTCAAACCGGCCAATTTGCTCTTGACCACTGAACAGACCGTCAAGGTAACCGACTTTGGACTCGCCAAGCGGGATTCGAAAACCGGTCTGGGAGTCACCCGCGACGGCCAGTTGCTCGGGACCCCCAGCTTTATGAGCCCGGAGCAATGCGAATTGCAGGAGGTGGATGCGCAGAGCGACATCTATTCCCTAGGCGCTACCTACTACAGCCTCCTGGCGGGTGAGCCTCCTTATCAAGATCAGGGTAGTTTGATGGGGGTCATGTACGCGCACTGCCATGCGACCCCACCCGACCCCAGCAAGATTCGAGATACCATACCAGCGGCCTGCTGCGAGGTGGTTGAGCGGGCGATGGCCAAGCAGCCCCAGGACCGCTATGAAACCATGCAGCAAATGGAGGAAGCCCTGTGGGATGTGCAGCAGGTACTCGGTGGAGACACCACGGTTCCAGCAAACGCCCGCGCCCCTGCTAAGGTGCAACCGTCCCCCTCATCCAAAGCGTTTCGTTTAACTTATGCTGCGCTGGCGTGCCTTCTGGTGGCAGGTGTCGCCGCCCTATTCGTCAACCTGCGCAACCATGGCCCCTCTGAGATCCCGGGTGGATTGGTCCCGGCCGGGGATCCGATCAAAGTTGGCATCCTGCACTCGCTCAGTGGCACCATGGCTGATAGCGAAAGGCCGGTGATCGACGCCGTCTTGCTGGCAATTGAGCAGATAAATTCCCAGGGCGGTGTGTTGGGGCATCCGGTCGTACCGATCGTGGCTGATGGCAAATCGAATCCCGAAACGTTTGCCAACGAAGCTCGCCGTTTAATCGAACAAGAAGGAGTTTGTACCGTCTTTGGCTGTTGGACTTCGGAAAGTCGCAAAACCGTGGTCCCCATTTTTGAAGATGCCGATAATTTGCTGATTTATCCGGTCCAGTATGAGGGGATCGAAGAATCTCCCAACGTGATCTATATCGGCGCCGCACCAAATCAGCAAATTCTTCCGGCCCTCGATTGGTTCCTTACCCAACAAAACAAGCGCCGGTTCTTTTTGGTGGGATCTGACTATGTGTTTCCGAGAATGGCAAACGAGATTATTAAAGATCACGTGCTAAAACTCGGCGGCAACGTCGTGGGCGAGGCCTATCTTCCATTGGGTAGTTACGATGTGAACTCCATCGTGGCACAAATCCAACAGACCCAACCCGATATTATCCTCAATACGATTAATGGAAGTTCAAACGTTCCTTTCTTCTCCGCCTTACGAGCTGTGGGAATCACACCCGGTCAGATACCAACGTTGTCATTCAGCATTGGAGAAGCCGAACTCAGGCGGCTCGACATCGCAGCCATGGTCGGTGACTACGCTGCCTGGAATTATTTCCAATCGATTGATTCCCCTGAAAACGAAGAGTTTGTCAAGCTATTCCAAAGCAAATACGGCCCCCATCACGTCCTGACCGATCCGATGGAAACAGCTTTCAGCGGGGTCCTGTTGTGGGCCAAGGCCGTCACCGAAGCCGGTAGCACCAATCCACAGGCGATTCGGCGAGCCATCCGCGGAATGCGCGGCAGTGGGCCGAGCGGCCCGCTGCGAATCGACGCCGCGACCCAACACGCGTTCAAAACTCCGCGGATTGGAAAGGTCCGTCAGGACGGGCAATTCGAGATCGTTTGGACAGCTCCAGCGGCCATCTCACCTCAACCCTACCCGTCATCGCGATCGGCTGCCGAATGGCGGGCTACCTTGCATGATCTATACCGCAACTGGGGCAACCGCTGGTCTCCCGCCCCAACAAAACGCTAAACCAAGACTTAGAGTGTGGCTAAAACCCTACACTCCGCAACCGCCCCGTCGACGGGTGAAAAGCTTTGGAAAAGGCGTGAATCTGCTGGCTGCGAAGTCAATTCGATGGCAAAGCTTTGGTTTTCGTCAGAGGCGTTCTGGTGATGCTCGCCAGCGATAAAGGATCCGTGAAGGTATCTGGCAAGCCCCAAACGCAATTGCTAGGCTAGGGAGGATTATTGCTTGATCCGTCACCTGCACTACCCGGGTCTGCCCCTTTTCCCGGCGGTATTTTGTGCGGGGGACTTCCGGTTTGGGAACACTATTGGACAAAGAGTTCACCGGGATGAAATCAAAGTTGGAAATCGCTGCAGGTCTGGTCGGGCTGGCAATCCTGCTGGCCATCAGTTGCATAGCCATCATGATTTGGCGGGTGGCCGATAGTACAACCACTTGGAAACCGTTCGTCTTTGATTTGCCCAGTTACCCCGCAGAAACTGGTTTTGACGACGGCTTTTATCTGAACCAGATCCAGCCAATTCTTAATCGACGCTGCATCGCCTGCCATGGGTGCCTTGATTCACCCTGCCTGCTGAAAATGACCTCCTACGGTGGTCTTCTCCGCGGTGGTCTTGCCCGGAATCCCGACGCGAGTCACCTTTTCGCGGAGGCACCGGTTCGGCTCAACGACGCACCGTCGCTGACTGCCTGGCGAAAGCGTGGTTTTTGCACCGTGATTGATCAGCAAGGGCCACCTCAGGAACGTCCAAGTCGTTCGGTCCTTTATCGGATGATTGCCGCAGGTGCTAAGCGTAACCATCCCGGCTTTCCCCTACCGCCGCTCGAGACGGTTTACAAGAAAGTCGACACCCATATCTGCCCTTGTACGGAAAAAATCGACGACTATCTTTCCCGGCGACCTGCCGCAGGGATGCCCTTTGGTTTTCCAGCGATTTCCCAGGAAGAACTTGGAATCTTCTCCCGCTGGATTGTAGCTGGTGCCCCCGGTCCTTCTGCGGGTGAAATGGCCCGCAAGAGTGCAACTGCCCACCCGGAAGTCATTCACCGCTGGGAGGCGTTTTTAAACCAGCAAGACGAGCGATCACCACTGGTGAGCCGTTATATCTACGAACACGCATTCCTGGCTACCTTGACTTTCGAAGAAGCTCCCGGTGAATTCTACCGGCTTGTCCGTTCAGCCACCCCACCCGCGCCACCCACCAAAAAGAATGGCCAGGCCCACTCGACCACACAACCGATTCGCGAAATCGTCACTGCCCGCCCGTTTGATTCGCCCTACATTGACGGCATCGACAAGTTCTACTACCGGTTGCAGAAAGTTACCTCGTCTTATGTCCAAAAGTCATTTTTTGTCTGGTCGTTAAACACTCAGTCGCGGTCCCGCCTGGACGAACTTTTTTTCAAAACCGACTGGCCTTCCCTGGAGCATGCCAATCCGGGATACAGTTCGCACAATCCTTTTTTTGTCTTCCAGGCCATCCCGGCGCGAAGTCGTTCACTGTTTTTACTCGAAAACTCCAAGCTGATCGCCAGCGGGATGATTCGCGGGCCCGTCTGCGTGGGAAACATCGCCACCTATGCGATTAAGGACTACTTCTGGGTCTTTTTTGTGAATCCTGACTCTGACCCTTCGGTCAAAATTCCGGAACTTGGGCTCAAATCGTGGAACGACTTCATGGGCTACGAGGTCTGGAAAAATTCCGCCTATGAGGATGCGTATGCAAAAACCCTCAACAGCTATAAACCGAACGGCTACGTCATTTCGGATGTCTGGGACGGCGACAAAACAAACAAGAATGCATGGCTGACGATTCTCCGCAATGAAACCAACGCAACGGTCATGCACGGTCGCAAAGGGGGAACTCCTTCCACCTTCTGGCTGATGGATTACAGCGGGTTTGAGCGTCTTTATTACTCGCTCGTCGCCAACTACACCTATTGGGGCAGCGTGGAAGAGAAGCTTGCAACCTGGGAATTCATGGGCTACCTCAGGCAGGAATTTGAAGACAATTTCCTCCGTCTCTTGCCGCAACACGACCGGAAAGAGTACCGCTTGAAATGGACCAGGGGTCTTGGGCAGGAATTGTTATTCACCATACCTTTTCCAGGAGAGTCCGCAAAATCTGCAGTGCCCGCTGATGACTTGGATCCCGTATCAGGAGTTCTAACGCTCCTCCAGCGGCACCTCACAGAAAAAGTGAGTGGCCCTCCCGACCCGATCAATGCCATCGTTACAGCCAAGGTCCCCTTAAACGAACCGCTGAAAACAACCTCCGACTGGGTGTCAGCAGCGAATACCCTGACTATGCAGATCCATCAAAAATTTACACGCTATCTGCCAAGTGTCACATTTCTGCGACTCGATTTCGCGGAACGTTCGGAAGTCTACACTTTGGTCGGCAACCGGTCTTACGCCTTCAATGATGTCGTCTTTGACGAAAACGGTGCCCGCCAACCAGAACTCGATACGCTGAGCATTTACCATGGACTGGTCGGTGATTTTCCGAATTTGCTCGTGAAGATCTCGATTGAAGAGGCCTCCGACTTCCTCAATGACCTGCATGCCGTCGCAAGTGAAAAGCAGTGGCGGAGTTGGAAGGACAACTACGGAACCCGCCGCAATGATGCCGAGTTCTGGCCGCTATTTGACTGGTTTACGGACTGGAATTTCAAGAATCAAAGCCCTGCTGCCGGTTACTTCGATCTTCGTTACTACAGTCTGCTCAACTCCAATTATTAGGTTCCCTTTGCACGATTCCTGGAGGCGAAGCCTGACAGGAAGGTCACTGGTCCCACATTGGGGAAATTGGGAAGAAAGTATCGCTCACGGTCCATTCATTCCTGCCACGCTAAGAGTGTACCTGGCAGGCAACCGGTTGGAGTTTTTTCAACCCCGCGAAATTTCTTGAATTATTCCCGTGGCAGAGGCTGTTTGTTTTTTCACAACGGTCCAGGGGCCCCCCAATGGGGTTTTCTGCCCTGATAGCCACGATTTTGAGGTCCTTACCCTGGCCTCCGGCTACCCTCCAGGATCCGTTCGCCACCAAGTCTTGAAGTTTACACAGCAAAATCCCTCACGCACGGGATCCCAAAAAGCGGTGAAGGGTGCTTGAGGTGGGCAAATAATTCTCCTAAGCTTTGTCGTTCTGTGCGACGATGGCCTCGCTGCAATACCGCTGTTACCCAACCGAACACCCCTGCTTTTTTTATTTCCATGGAACGCACCCTAATATTATTAAAACCCGACTGCGTTCAGCGCCGCCTGATGGGCCGTGTGATCAGCCGCCTCGAAGACAAGGGCCTCAATTTCATCGCGATGAAAATGCTGCAAGTGACACCGGAACTTGCCCGTCAACATTACGCCGAACATGTCGACAAGCCCTTTTATCCCACGCTAGAAGATTTTATCACTGGCAGCCCCATCATGGCGGCGGTGGTCGAGGGCCTGGACGCGATCCGCGTTGTTCGTGAAATGCTCGGAGTCACCAACGGGCTGAACGCGACTCCAGGCACGGTTCGAGGTGACTTTAGTTCCAGCCGACAAATGAACCTGGTTCATGCCTCGGACGGGCCTGAAGCGGCCACCCGCGAAATTGATCTTTATTTCTCGATTGCCGAAATCTGCAGCTACGCGCCAACGATTCGGCCGTGGCTCCGGGCAGCAGACGAGTAGTTGCGCCGGCCAACACCAACGGTGCGATCGTTCGTTGCCTGACGGCCAGGATCGAGGGAAGATTCAATACTCGCTGTTACGTTCCGATGCAAGTTCGTGGCGCCGGATTTTACGGTCCAGGGTTGACCGCTCGATACCCAATATGCTGGCTGCCTTGCTCTTGTTCCAATCGGTCGAACGGAGTGTTGCCAGAATATGGATGCGCTCGATTTCTGCCAGAGATATTGGTTCGAACTCGCCCGCGGTTTTTGTACTTACGTCGGTTTCGGTATCGCCAGCCGTGGTGATGGCCGAGAGTACCAGGTCTTCATGATCGATGTACTCGCCCCGGGCAAGTACGACAGCTCGTTCAATCACATTTTTTAATTCACGTACGTTACCGGGCCAGCGATATCGCAGCAGTTCCTCCATTGCCCGTGGCGCGAATCCTCTGATTTTACGCCCCGTCTCATCCACAAACCGCCCTAGAAAGTACTCGGCCAACTGGGGAATATCTTCGGGACGTTTCCGCAAGCTTGGTACGACGATCTCCAGCACGTGCAGTCGAAAATATAGATCGCGGCGAAATCGACCTTCGGAGATTTCTTTTTCCAGGTCGCGATTGGTCGCAGCAATGACGCGCACGTCGGCCTTGATCGCCTCACTTCCGCCTACTCGCTCAAACGAGTGTCCTTCCAGCACACGTAGAAACTTGGCCTGGATCGTCGGGCTCATTTCACCGATTTCATCGAGCATCAAGGTTCCGTTGTCGGCGGCCTCGAACTTCCCAATCTTGCGGTCGGTCGCGCCGGTAAACGCCCCCTTCTCATGCCCAAACAATTCACTTTCAAGCAGGGTTTCTGAGAGTGCCGCGCAATTCAAGCAGACGAAAGGTTCTTTGCGACGGGGACTTGAAAAATGCATCGCTCGAGCTACAAGTTCTTTGCCTACCCCGCTCTCGCCCCGAATGAGCACGGTCGCCCGACTGGGTGCTGCCCGGGCAATCTCCTCGGCAACGCGATCCATCACTTCACTGTTACCGACAATTTCGCTCTGCTCGCCTAATTGTTCGCGAAGTTGCACGTTTTCGTCACGAATCTGATTGAGGTTCTCGGCGAGCTCCTGTTGTCGATTAAGGTTTTCGAGCGCCACGGCAACCGTGTCGCCCACGGCAAGTGTAAATTCAAGATCGTCAGGATCGGTTGTCCGCGCGGCGTCGGTTGAATACAGGTGAATCACCCCGATAACATCGCCCTCTTGGCGAATGGGTGCACAGATGACGCTGGTGGCGAGAATCTCATCCTTGCTGTCCCTTCCACCCAACTGGCTATCGTCAAGAATGTTGCGGGCCAAAACCGCTTGCTCTTCTCGCATCACGGTAGCCGAAAGGAAGTTCGAAACGCGATGGTATCGGTGCGCAGAATCGCTCCGCGAGGCAACCAACTCGAGGCTATCTCCGGTTCGCGCACCTTCGGCGCTACGTGTCCTCAGCAACACTCCGCCGGCATCGACATGGGCAGCTTCAAAAAGACCCTTGAGGGCCGTATTCGCCAGCGACACGACATCGGTCGACTTGGCCAACTCGAAAGCCAGGCGGCACAGATTAGCGGCCGCCCGACCCACCTTGGGGAGCATTACCTCCCCCTCTTTCCCGTCGGGTGGCTCGAGGAGACGACTTTGCCCGCGACGATGTGTGATCGTGGCAGACTCGGAGACATCCAACACGCTTTCATCGTCAAAGGGGTCGGTTACTAGATTACCCGAAGACTCATCGTCGACGGCACGAGCCGACCGCAACACCGTGCTGGAATCCGGAAAGGCTTGAGAGAGGTCGTGGACAAAAGCCAGTTGGGAATCACCAATCCGGACTACGTCGCCAGCCTGCAGTGAGTAATCGGATGTAACGCGATTGTCATCGATCATGGTGCCATTTCGGCTGTCCAAATCGCGCAAAACCCATTTGCCCTGGGACTGAAACACCTCGGCGTGATTACGGCTGCAACGCTCATCTTTGACAATGACCGTATTGGTTGGGGCACGACCGATGGTCACCGATTCCCCCTCCACCAGACGGAAGACGTCGGTCCATTTCGTACCTTCGCGAATAACCAGATAAGCCGTCATCGAATAAACAACTGGGACAACTGGGAAGACCGGCCAAAACCACAAGTCGCGCCTCGGCCGGCACAGACCGGGAGCCGGTGAAACCCGGTAAGTCGCTCCGGCTCCCCCTATACTAACACTAACTTATTCCGAGGTAATCACTTGCCGCAAGTCTTGCCGCCGGGAACCTGGCCATTCAGCGGGAACCAGGCCACCGGAGAAGGGTTGCAGCGGTTTTGCGACCAAACTGTAACGATTTTGTGGATTTCGGCTGGCCGGCCCTGCCCCCAGTTGGACAGCCGACCAAGCTGAGGACCACGCAAAAATGGAGACCAACCCAGTAAGAGCCGAAAACCGTTGAAGTTACACAGGTTAGGGGCTATCCTCAAAGTAGAGGAATGCAACCTTCCGTAGGCGCAGGCCTGCGGTAGCCCAGCTGACCTTGCCGGCAAATCCCAAATGACTCGCGTCGTGCGCCGCCTTGCTTGGGAAAGCCGTCCTGCCCAAAAGTTGAGGCGAAATCAAAGACGGACGAAGCCCGTTCACTGAAACAGAGGAGATATCGATGTCGCTGTCCCTACGAACCGCTATGCTCGGGCGAACTGTTACGGTCTCCGTTTGCGTGGCCACTGCGATCGCCGTGTTGTTCACGGCCAGGCCTGGTTACACCGGCGTTTCTTTTCGCGGTGGAGCTGTAGGTGGTGTCAGCATCAGCGCCGAGGGTGTGCTCTCGAATCCGACTACGAGTGATCTACAGGAGTTGCAAGCGGCCTGGCAGGCTGGCTTGGAAAACATCCCAGCCGACCTCGACCAACCCACCGAGTTGCGGTTCCTTTCGCTCCGTGGCCTGGAAGCGGAGATCGCAAAGTACCGCGAGAAACTGCTGCCTTTACCCGACGCCGTGAAGTACCTCGCTGGCTTGCAACGTGTTACGTACGTGCTTGTTTACCCGGATCGAGGTGACATTGTGCTGGCGGGCCCGGCCGAAGGTTGGCGAATCGATTCCCTTGGAAACGTGGTTGGGATCACCACCGGGCAGCCCGTCTTGACTTTGGATGATCTGATGGTCGCATTGAGGTCTGCCGACACCACCAACGAGACTGGTATCAGCTGTTCGATCGATCCCACTGACCAAGGTGTCAAGAACGCACAAAATTTACAGCAGAGGTTACGTGCAGGAACCACGCCCCAGGTGGCATCGCAAAAACTTGAAGAGGTGCTCGGTGACCAGATCATCACGGTGACTGGGATCCCGCTCACAAGCCATTTTGCCCGCGTGATTGTCGCCGCCGACTTCCGCATGAAGCGGCTGGCGATGAATTTTCAACCTGCCCCGATTGATGGCATGCCAAGCTATCTTCACATTGCCAGCAAGTCGCGAAAGCGCTCGCAAAACATGCTTCCGCGATGGTGGCTCGCTGCCGATTACGAATCGATCCTGCGCGACCCCCAGGGGTTGGTGTGGCAACTCCGTGGACAAGGTGTGAAATGCCTCACCGAGCAGGACTTGGTTGAGGCCGACGGGCAGCGAAAACAAACGGGGCAGGTCGAACCAGCCGCCCAAAAGTGGGCAGAAACGTTTACCGCCCGCTTCCCTGAACTGGCACGGGAAGACTCTACGTTCGGACAACTTCGCAACGTGATGGATCTCGCCATTGTCGGCGCGCTCTTGGCCAAAGAGAACCTCTATCAAAAGGCGGGCCTCAAAATACCGCGATTGCTCGACGACGAAACCGTGGCCACTTACCACGCACCCCGCCGCGTTGCATCCCAAGCCTCGTTCGTAAAACAGCGCGGGGGATGGCTGATTAGTGCATCGGGTGGCATGCAATTAGACCCGTGGTTCCTGGCTGACCAAACCGAAATCTCACAGAATTTGAAGGAACAACATACCGAGGGAGTTCACCTGGCCAACAATCGTTGGTGGTGGAACGGAAAACAATAGCCATCTTGCTTTTGTTGCAGGCGTTCTACGAGCATCGCCCACCTGACTCGCGGTACCAAAGCTGGAGGGTTGGCACCGGTCACGCAATTTCGGAGGTTTTCCGTGGTGTGGTTCCCTCGGGCGTTTCATCGCTGTCAATGTCGAACCAGGCCGGGTTGAACTCGATACGCTGGCCCTCTTTGATCGACTTATTGCTGGTCAGCGCGATCACGGCATCGGCCAGCGCAACTTCAGGTTTACACCGGGGTTGATTCTCGGCATCTCGATTCCTGACGCACCAGGCCCAATGTTCGATTTCCTCTCGATATCCGCGACTCACGTTTTCAGGCGTGGCCGCCTGGGCAACGGCAGCCCCGCCACCGGTCTCGTAAGTGTCCATCGCAGCGCCGCCCTTACCCTCTTTGACTTCAATCCGGGTGGTCGTACTGGCACCCTTGAAGAGCATTGCTTCCTGCTCCCGTTCAAGGATTAATGTCCCTTTGGTTCCCAGCACGACTTCTCCCCACCCTCCATAACCATTGCCGTTGATCGAAGAGTAGCTCACCACGATTTTCTTGTTGGGATCGCCCTCATAGCCCGGGGCAGGATAATCGAACATGCAATGAACGTGATCGTTGACATCCCGGTCAAGCGGAAAGAGCGATCTCATGCCCATCCCCGAAACACTCAACGGCAGAACCTTCTTGCCATCATCCCGCTGCGCACTGATAAAGATGCTGGCCGCATCCAGTTGATGGCTACCTAACTCGGCCATCAATCCCCCGCCCGTTCGATCCCACAATCTCCATCGCAACAGTTCCTCCAAGGGCGAACGAACGTAACCATTCGAGAGTGTTTTTTCCTGAAAACCGTTCCCTTCGGCATCCGCTTGATCGGTCAGCTGTGCCCGGACCTGCTTGACCCGCTTCTGCCACAGCTCAATATCCTTCCCTTTGGCCCGATCGAGAGCCCCTTGCCACGATCGCAGTTTCGCCAGCAGCGGGTATTCTGCAGCAAGGTCTTGCAGTGCAGAGCCCCCTTTTTTCCGGGCAGCCCTGTATTTCACAACGTAACCCTTGCTGAGTTCATCGATCGGGTTCCCACTCGTGTCAGGAAGTGGGGGTTGCCAGCTGTCTTTGCCAGGCATGTTCGCGCGGTGCCACTGCGCGCGAATGTGGTGAATGTCGCCAATCAAACCGCGGCGGACCTGATCGACCGCGTTGTCGTACAAAATACTGTAGTGGCGCTGATGGCCGGTCGCCAGAATCAAATCTTCGTCGCGGGCCACACGAGCCATCTCTTTGCACTGCGACACACTGTGCGCCATCAATTTTTCGGTCAGGACGTGTAACCCATTTTGCATCGCATAGATCGCGGCGGCATCGTGCAGATGCAGTGGCAGCGCAATAATCACCGCCTCGATATCGAGGTCTGATGCGCTATCGACCAGGCTCTTGTAATCACCGTTTTCCCCTTCGAAAACTTTGATCTTCTCGCGGGCCTGATCCTCTCCCGACCAACCATACACCTCAATCAATCCAGGTCGTGCTTCGTGCGCACCCGATGAATACCAATCCCCATGGAATGCCCGGTGTGTACTGTAAGAACGAATGTCGGCAATTGCCTTCACGTCGATGTAGTCGGGGTTCAGCGCTCCAATCAGCACACCACCTTCGTCCCCAGTGCCGATGATTCCCACGCGGAGCCTGTCGTCAACTAAACCGTAATTGAAGTAATTGGCCCCCAGGCTGGCTCCGAATGCCGTGCCACCCACCAAAACTGAGTTCCTCAAAAATTCTCGTCGGGTGGTTCCTACCGCCTCGTGAAAATTTTGTTTGCCAATTTCTTTTTCTTCAGGTGTGAGATTCATAGCATTTTGTGACTTCAGAATGATTTTGGTAAGAACTTCCAATAGGTGTCAAAATTTGAGTTACGTCGTCTCTCGGTCGTGGCGGGCCCTTACCCGGTTGAAAACCGTATATAAAAAATAATCGAGCCCACCCCAGCGGCCAGCGCCGGTGGCAAACAACACGAACAAGCTCCCTAACTCGACAAGCTGGTAATAAAAATACGTCGTATTGGCGTCCGGCACCCAAGGGGGCTGGCTTACCATGATCGAAACCAAAAATCCGGCTGCTGCCAGCGCTGCCAAACGGGTAAACAACCCCAACAACAGGCAAATCCCCACCCCTAGCGTGAGCCATGCCACCACTTTGTTCACGGTATCGAGCCGGGCAGCTTGCGGGTCGCTCAGGGCTTTCGCAAGTTGAGTTTGATTTTCACGATCGTCCAACTGGGATGGTGTGAAGATCTTGCGAAGATCGTCGTCGAAACCTTGTTCAAACACACCAACCTGTGTTACCCACTTCCGCGGGGCCCTGTTAATGGAAGCAGCCAGCCTGGCAATCCGCTCATCGTGGTAGGGTACCGCGTTCGCCTTCGGATCGGCTTTTAGTTGTGCCAGTTGCCATACGTCATGCTGGAATTCAGCAATCGCATCGGACTCGGCGGCAAGGTAATCGACTAACTGCTGGTGCCGCTTAACATAGGCCTTGGCCGCCTGTTCGCGTTGCTGAAGGTCAAGGGCAGACATCGATGTGACCGACTTGAGGGTGTTCTTCCAGTCGCTCAGGATCTGGTCTCCCCAGGCCCGGTAAGGGGCAAAATCGGGCATTTCGATCGGCAACGGCTCTTTCTTCTTTGCCGCGGTCGTCCGCCGATTTGCATAGTCGAACTGCCAATCTTGACGTTGTTTTTGCTGCTGCTCGGTCAACGGGATCTGCTGGACTGGCACCCCCAACAGTTTTTCCCAATCGTGGCCATTGGGGATCAAGCTTTTCAGCGAATCAGCCATCGGCCCCTTCGCCTGCCGCAAGAACCCTTCAGCCGAAAACTTAACGTTGAATTGCCCGGTGCTGCGGTCGTAGGTCAGTTTTTCAGTTCCTTCACTGAAAAAATGCCAGCCGACCACGACCCGCAAAAAAATCAGTGCGAGAATGGTCAACCAACCCATCCTTGCTTTTCCAATCGCCACGCGTGCTGCTCCCAAAACTATACGGCCTCTCTGGGTGTACAAATCACCTACACACCTCATTGTAGGCATTCGCCGGTTTTCTTGCCACGTGTTGCCCGACTGCAGCCGGCGGCAAGTGGTCAAGCCCCATTTTCAGGGTTTCGGCACCGCGACGATTTCACTTTCGGACTGCTGCCGATCGACCACGCTTTGGGCCTCCCTCGGCCCGCCGCGGCAGCCAACGCCCAGACAGGGCTTTTCTGGAGTGCCAGAACCTATCGCGGGCTGGCGTGTCCTGTGACCACGTAAAGCAATTTTTAGCCACCCGGTTTACTTTCGGTTAGCAGTACCACGTTCGTCTGGACGGGCCGCGAGTTATCGCCGTAAGATAACACGCCCCACTCCAGGTCGAGACCAGTGTCAGGTCGGACAGCGTTGGCATAAAACCGTCTTTTGATCACCCCCAATGTGATTTAAACCATAATGTCGACAACTCTGCTTCAGGGCCCCGCACGCTCACCTA
>Ga0315336_1003135_pt1 | contig 22921 bp, 20 predicted proteins | sample ASW5metaG_FD_204512 | JGI IMG/M metagenome (GOLD analysis project Ga0315336, IMG submission 204512) | Ammonia-oxidizing marine archaeal communities from Monterey Bay, California, United States - ASW #5 | ecosystem: Environmental > Aquatic > Marine > Intertidal zone | place: USA: California... | reverse complement strand
TGTCCGATTACAAACCATTCTTGGAGTGCGTAAATTTAGTGACTTCTCAAGATCCACTGACTAGTCCGATAGTAGGCATTGGACAAAGCAGTCCCAATTGAATTCCTCAATAGAACTGAATCTCTGAAAGATCGAATCGCGTCGACTTCATCGCTCAAAGCAGAACTATTGGCATGTGTCGCTATGATACAGCCTCCTCCTCCGCCGCCCCCTGAATCACCACCTGCCGATCCGGCGTCAAGAGCCGACTCGACAAAGTCATCAACCGAACCGCCAGCCGCGATGGTATTCACGTATTCATCTAGATTAGAAACACCGTCTCCGTCTACATCGCCTGACCCGGAAAAGGGCTCCGTGCCATCCCTCACGAAATCGTCCACATCAACCGAAACATACTCCCCCATCAAGGTAGTCCCATCGTCAGCGAGAATACCGATCAACGCTTCCTTCACGTCGCTCCCAAGGAGGAATAATGCCGCCAAATACTCACGTTGCAGGGATAAGGAATTCAATTCCTCTAAAGTCAACGTCGCGATGTTATGGTCGTAATCCTCCCGTATCGCGCCCAATAACGGTTCACCGTAGTCGGCATACGCCGCCAATAAAAGCGCCAAAGCAGCCGTTTCCGGAAAGCCGTCATTGTCCACGTCCTCCGGATAGTAACCACGCATCACTCCATCCTGAAAATCCGCTTCAATGAAGTCGGCATCAATAGACAACGGCTCGCCCATATGCGGCACAAACGTCCCCATATGTTGACCCGGTACTCCGACGAGCATGTGCCCGCCGAAATCATCGCCTACGAGCCCGATTTGGGTAATGCGACCTAACGTTGTCAAAAGAGGATCTACCACAGAACCCGGAACAGGATTGCTGACAAAGTACAGCCGATCAACTTGAAACGCCGAGTTGCTGGTTCCCGGAGCAAAATAGGCATCCGTGAATAAAAAGCCCACGATCCCAAAAATAGAGCTGTCGCCGCCGCTCGTAAAACCGGCTCCTTCCTCGCCCAAAAATAAATTGTCGAGACTCATCGTCGCCGCGAAATTCGTCTGGCGGCTTCCTACGTTGGATTGACCGTCAGGGTCCAAGGCAATCGATGGGATGTTGTAAAAAAGTATCTCCTCCTCCAAACTCATCCCTTTCACGGGATAGAGATTCTTCTCAGAAATTTCTGTTTCAAGGAAAAGCTGTTCGGTATCCAGATTGAATCCAACAAACCGACCAGATCGGTTCATGCGCTCAACCGTCGTACCACGAAGATAAAACCAGACTTCCCGATCCTCCACATTCAACGCCAAATCCCAGAACAAAGGAGTATCACCAAACCCGAAGGCGTCCAACCCATTCGAGTCGAAGTGAACCGTTTCATCGCCCCCATCCAAATTAGTAGATACGATTCGCGAAAAGTACGTCGCCACTTCTGATTCCACCCAATAAACGCGTGCATTGACGGAATCTATTTGTATGCCGCTGATGACTCCATCGAAAGAAACAAACGTCTCAAACTCAGAACCGTCCAGGTTGGCCCTGAAGATATTCGACGTAGTCGTGTCGGCGTTCTTGTAGAGTACCCAATACACTTTCCCCCGCGGTTCATCCAAATCGATCGACCGAGCCGCCAGACGTTCCGTGAACGTCACTCCCTGATCCTCGCCTTCCACGAGTACCCGAGTTTCAAAATCTCCGTTGACTCCAAATACTTTACTCCGCATCAGAGTGCCCGACGGCTCACACAACCAGAAATGAGTCTGGGGAAACGGTATCTGATTTTGTGCAAGACAAGAACTCGCCAAGATGAAACTCATGAAGAATATTCGCATTAAATTTTCCTTTTCCGAATCAATCTGGCCAAAGCTATAATCGTAATTTCGTATTTAATTTTATTACGTAATAATATAGTATAGACGAAGTAATGTACAGCACGAAAATACCCCTGAAACCAATGGTTCCAGGGGTATTTGGAAAAAACTTGGGTTTGACGTTATGCGAAGTAGCGGTTAGACTCCCGTGTAGCGATTAGATTTTCCTCAAAATGTTTGAAGTTCTGCATGTCCGAATTCACCACATCCACACCGTTCTCGAGACAATATGCGTAAGAACGCTGGTACGGGCTCAGTCCGGATTCCATTGCCTTCTTGTCATAGAATTTATCGAACGCGAAGACTACGTCATCTTCCGCAACCTTGTCGTATTTTCCGCCATACGGATACAACGCAATCGGACGCGCCGCTTTCATTCCGCAGATTCCGATGCCCGCTTTCTTCGCACGGGATAAAACAGGCTGAAGCGATTTCAAATCGCCCTTGTCTTCCAACAATTCCTGCACACGATAGTCATACCAACCCGCCGGCGTAATCGCAATCATGGCGATACTGTAAATATCCGCTTCAATCATTGCCTCAAGAACTTCTTGAGCATTCTGGTGAGAACTCACACCCAAATGCCCGACCTTTCCGGCTTCCTTCGCTTTGAAAAACGCGTTAGCCATCTCCTCACTCTTAACCAGCTCAGGGCTATTCACACCCATGAAGTAGTAGGCATCCATATAATCAACCTTGAGACGGCTCAAACTCAGATCCATCTGGCCCAACCAATAATTGGCAGCACCCTTCGCCATATCAACCGTCAAGTTTTGACCGGACTGAACACGGGCCGGCGCTTTGGACGTAAGCCACACTTCGTCCCGATGCTTATTCAAAAACGGAGCAAGGTGCTTTTCCGAACCCTTGTAATAATCGTCGTATCCAACGTCGTAAAAATTCACCCCTTGTTCAAATGACCGTTCCAAAAGTCGAACTGCTTTTCCACCGGCGAGTGCTGCACCGCATCCGAACACGAGTGCGCTGCACATGAAATTGGTTTTCCCCAACTTGCGGTACTGCATGCGATCAGTACGCTCATTACGGTGATCCAGCTCAATGTCGTTAGCTTGGGCATCACCGGATAGCGCGATGGCTCCCGCTGCAACCGCCGAAGTCTTCAAAAACTTCCGACGGTCAATCCCTTTGTTTTCGCCAGTATCCATAGTCATTCTCCAGAGTTTTCGATTTTTTCTATCCATATACCTTATCATACTATTCTAAAAGAAAACACAGGCCATTTCGACTCAAAAGGCCTGAGCAGCTCATCTCGCAATTCAGTTCAAAAGGAAGTTTCATGCATAAAGTAGTTCTCATTCTGACTCTCCTGCTCACGGCCCCCGTCATCGCCCAGGAACACATCACCGAGGACGAAAGTCTTAGCGGTTTAACCCAGATCCAGCTTGTAGTTGAAAAACTCCCCGCGTCTGCCGAAGCCTTCAGCCTCTCCAAAGGCATCATCGAATTGGAAGTGACTCAGCAGCTGCAGAAGGCCGGAATCAAAGTACTTTCCCTCGAGGAACGTAAGGAACACCCCCGTCGCCCTTACGTATACGTGAATTGTAACCTCATCTACGTGGAAGATATCGGCCTGGTCAGCTTCTCCATCGACGTCGAAGTCCACCAACGGGTCACGCTCGTGACAGGGGAAAAAGCACAAGGTTTGACCTGGGCAAAATCGTACCTCGGATTGGCGGGGACTTCAAAAGCGTCTCAACGAATCCGAAGCGTCGTGAAAGACTACGTTCACATCTTTACCGAACAGGCGAAGAAAAAACCGGCTGGTACCAGCGACGCCTGATTAAGCGTCTTCCTTGAGTTCCTCATAGGCCGGTTTCACCACAGTCGCTTTTGTGTACCAATACGCCAATGCGATCGCCAGGAATTGGACTACGATACGGCCCCAAAGAAAACCCGCGCTGACGTCAGCGAACTTAGTGTCAGCCTCCTGAATCATATAAATGTGTACGGTAAAAAAGACAGCCAGATGCGCAATGACGAACCATGCACCCCATTTTTGGGTTTTTGGCACAGCCAGCATAAATCCGGCGATAATTTCGGTGACTCCGCTCAAATAGACCATGAACTCCGGCCACGGAATGTACCCCGGCATCATCTCGAAATACGTCTCCGGTATAACAAAATGGAATATTCCACCCGCAACGAAAATAAACACGAGTAAATACTTAAGGACCGCCTTGAGAATCGCCATCACACCCTCCGTCTAAAGCCGTTTTTGAATCCATTCATATATAAAGTCCATCTGCGCTTCGGGTAAGTCATGTTCGCCTTCAAAAAAGTGAGACTCCACTTCAAACCCGAACTGCTGAAGCGACTGAATACATTCCTCCCCCTTCGAGGGAGGGACGACCGTATCCTGTTTACCATGAACCACGAGCGCCGGAAACGATTCCAGTTCGCCCAACTGCTCAGCGACGTCCGGCGGTAAGTCACCTCCGCACGCGATTACGCCGCTCGGTTGAACCATACCCAACGAACCGAATCGAAACGACATCGCCACTCCCTGGCTGAATCCGAGGAGAAAAATTTTCTGGTCGTCAAATTCATAGGCCTGGTCGAGTTCACCGATCATCCGGGCAACATAGGCCATATTGTCACGAATCGTAAATTCCTTCATATGACTGGTCTGCCAACAAAATCCGGGACGTTTATTCTCCCAATAGAACTGATTCACACCCTGCGGAGCAGCCACCAGAATTCCGCGGCTTTTTAACGGTTTGAAATTTTTGATGAAGCCTTGGCAGGACTGCCCATATCCGTGAAACGCGATGAGTAACGGAGGGGGCTCACTTCCCGGTTCGTCCGGTTCCTGAACCGCACAATATGCACTGAATTCGACAGGCATGCGATGCACATGAAACCCGTCTGCTTCCATCACCGCTTTGAAATTTTCGCTCATAATGCACTCATTCCTGTGTATTTTCGCCTCGACGTTAGCGTTATAGTGTCCATTTTTTCCCCAGTCCATTGCAAATTCACCCCGAAACATGGTTTGATGGTGCGTTCGTTTACCTGGGAGATATCATGAGAATCATTCGCTACTTTTCGCTACTGCTGACCGCCACTATCCTCGTTGGTTGCGCGACCTCAGACTCGACTTCGCGTTCGGCCGATGCGCCCGAAAAAAGTGCACCCGCTGAGGCCCTCACCACCAGTGAATACTCCGTAAAAATTCTCCGCGACACCTGGGGCGTTCCCCACATCTACGGAAAAACCGATCCCGATGTAGCGTTCGGTCTGGCCTATGCCCATTGCGAAGACGATTTCAAAAATATTCAGGACACGATGCTCGCAACCCGAAGCCTCGGCGGAGCCGCAAACGGCGCAAACGCAGCTACGATCGATTTCATCGTCCATCTCCTCGGCGTCTGGGACGACGTCAACGCAAAATACGAAACCGACCTTTCCCGGGCGACACGCGCCCTCTGCGAAGCCTATGCCGACGGCGTGAATCTCTACGTCGAGAAAAATCCCGACGCCGTCGTCCTGCCCGAAGCATTCCCCATCAACGGTAAAGACATCGTCGCCGGATTCGTTTTCAAAGCCCCATTCTTCTACGGCCTGGACAACGCCGTCCTCGAACTCTTCGGTCCAGAACGCAAACGCGAAGTCTCCACCAAACAAGCCTCCACGCTCGACTTCTCCATCCAAACCGCCATGGCCAACACCAAGGAATTCCTCACGGCACAATGGCCGACCGGTTCCAACACCTTTAGCGTAGCCCCCAATCGCACGCCCGACGGAAGCACCTACCTGAACGTCAATTCACACCAACCCTTCGAAGGCCCCGTCGCCTGGTACGAAGCCCATCTCCACAGCGAAGACGGCTGGGACATGGTCGGGGGTCTTTTTCCCGGTATGCCCGTCGTCGGTCACGGACACAATCGTAATCTCGGCTGGGCCATGACGGTCAATAGCCCAGACCTCGCCGATATCTACGTACTGGAAATCAATCCTGACAACCCGAACCAATACAAATTCGACGGGAAATGGCTGGACCTAGACATCAAAGAAGTCACCCTCAAAGTCCGCGTCTCTCCCAGCTCACCGATGACTATGAAAGTCCGCCGCGAAGTCATCCGGTCCGTCCACGGCCCCGTACTGCGCCAACCCCACGGCGTCTACGCCATCCGATATGCCGGCATGGGAGATATCCGTCAGGTCGAGCAGTGGTACCGCATGAACAAAGCCACAACCCACGCCGAATGGTTCGATGCGATGAAAATCCAAGCCATCGCTTCCCTCAACGTCGGCTATGCAGACAAAGAAGGAAATATCTCCTACATCTACAATGCCAAATTACCCATGCGCAACGACGGCTACGATTGGGAACAATACCTCCCGGGAAACACCTCCGATACACTCTGGGATTCCTACCTCCCCTTCGAACAACTCCCCATCGTTTTCAACCCGGAATCGGGTTTCGTCCAAAACTGTAATTCCACTCCGTTCATGACCACTTTCGGCGACGACAATCCCGACCCTTCGAAGTACTCCTCGAACTTCGGCATCGAAACCAACATGACCAACCGCGCACTACGCGCACGCGAACTTTTCGAACCCGACACTTCCGTCACCTGGGAAGAATTCAACACCTACAAATACGATATGAAATATTCGGACGATTCATTCTTGGCCAAGACACTCGACCAACTAGCCACGATCACGCCTCCCGACGATCCCAAAATCAAGGAAGCCATCACCATCCTGAAAAATTGGGACCGCGACACCAACCCGGAGAGCACAGGCGCGGCTCTGGCCGTGTTGACGATTCTCCCCTTGAACAACTCCAAAGGGACGGTTCCATCGGATGAAAAAATCATGGCGTCACTAACCAATGCTGTCACGTTGTTAGTGAAGACCCACGGCCAACTGGACATCCCTTGGAAAAACGTCAACCGCCTCGTCCACGGCGATACCAATCTCGGCACCGGTGGCGGACCCGATATCCTTCACGCGTTCTACGGCGGCCTCAATGAAGAGGATGGAACCTATACCGGACGCGCGGGCGATTGCTACGTCATGCTCGTGAAATGGGACAAAGACGGAAACCTCCAGAGCGAAAGCATTCATCAATACGGCAGCGCAACGGTCGTTCCAGAATCGCCCCATTACGCCGATCAATCCCCACTCTTCGTCAAGCGTCAACTCAAACCGGTCTGGTACGAAGAATCCGATATCCGGGCGAATCTGGAAGTGGAATATTCCCCGGGCGAAAGCCGTTAACTATAGCGGAATTGAAACCTTTTTCAATTCCGGGTTGTCCAAATTAGAAATCGCTTGCAGGAGCAAGTGGTTAAGATGTATATTGTGACCTGATTAATTTTCCGCACGGCGCGGATTGGATTTATTACTAAAGGTTGAAAAGAAGGAAGGGTTCTACCCATGAAAACTCTTATGAAAATGGCAGTATGTGGATTAGCAGTAGTGGTTATGGCTGGTTGTGCCAGCAGCGGCGGCGGCGGCGGAATGAGCGATACCGAAGTCATCCAGGGCATTATCAATGATGCTATGACTGCTTTGAAAGCACAAGATATCGATGCAATGGTTTCCCAGTATTCTGACGATTTCGAATCCGATCAGGGTGGTGGTGTTGCTGAAATGAAAGAATTTTTGTCCGGCGCACAGGAACAGGGATTTCTTGATGGCATCGAAATCGACCAATCCGGAACTGAAATCAATATCGAAGGCGACAAAGCTACCGCCGGTCCTATCGATCTTGAAGGTGCATTCGGTGCGTTAACCCTCGAATTCGAATTGGGCAAACGTGACGGCGCATGGAAAGTGACTTACCAGTCTCAGTACTAAGCCGATATTCATTCGTAAATCGAAGACCTCTTTCGGGCAACCGGAAGAGGTCTTTTTTCTTGAATCAGGTTCAAGTTTAAAATGTATAGGATGGAACTCTCACCCCCCTTTTTTTGTTATACTCTTACTCTTCAAAATCGATCTTAACCCTTACTGAAAAAAGGACGACCACGTGAATCGGCGCAGTGCCTTAACTATGATAATCGCAGCCATCGGCGGGGCGTGGGCAATCCTGACCACCGCCGTTGCCGGGTTATTCGTCGCAACACCGCTACGCACAACTACCCGCGCTAAAGCCATGCGCCTCGGCGATGTAGACGCTTTCGACACCACCTTCAAAATGGTCCAACTTCAAGTCGATCGCTCCGACGGCTGGTTCGAAAAAATCGACCTCGAAAAATTATACGTCCGCGTAAATGAAGCAGGCGAACCCGAAGTCATGTCTGCCCGCTGCACTCATCTCGGATGTTCCGTCAATTGGGAAGAAGAGTCAGACCACTTTGTTTGCCCGTGCCATGGCGGCCAGTTCAGTGCACAAGGTGTCGTCCTCGACGGCCCTCCACCCGCGCCACTGCCCCCCATACGTTCCGTGGTCAAAAACAACCAAATCATCGTTTATATCGCCTAATCCTATGAAAAACATTTTCCGTTGGATAGAAAAACGAACCGGCCTTTACGCCAACATCCAAGCATTCGGCGCCGAAGAAATCCCGAAGTCCGTCGGCTGGCGCAATACCCTCGGTAGCCTCGCCGGGGCCCTGATACTCCTACAAGTATTATCGGGTCTGCTGCTAGCCCTCTACTACGTCCCCCACCCGAACGCCGCCTACGAATCCCTCGAATACATCAACACCCACATCGCTCTCGGCCAATTCGTCCGCTCCCTCCACTACTGGGGAGCCTCCTTCGTTGTCGTAGCATTGTTCATCCACACCATCCGCGTATTCTATTCAGGCGCATACCGTAAACCACGCGAAGTTAACTGGCTTGTCGGCCTCGCCCTCTTCGGCGTCGTCATGGCCCTCGCCTTCACCGGCCAATTTCTCCCCTACAACCAAATGGGCTACTGGGCGGCAAACGTCGGAATCGAAATCGCCTCCGCAGCGCCCATCATCGGCCCAAAAATCAAAACCTTACTCATGGGCGGCGAACAACTGGGCGCACTCACGCTAACCCGATTCTACGCAATGCACATGATTGTCCTCCCCGCCCTGCTCGGTGTCCTCGTCACCTTCCACCTGTACCTATTGCGTAAACACGGCCCCATGCGGCTCCTCAGCGACAAGACAAATGACACCGAACCTTTTTATCCGAAGCAGTTATTGAGAGATTTAGTCACGATTTCCCTCGGCGTTACAGCACTAGCCGCCACGGCAATAATTGTCCAAGGCCCCCACAGCGGACCGCTCGACTTCACGGACACAAGCTACGTCCCCAAACCCGAATGGTATTTCCTCTCCCACTATGAACTCTTGCGCTTCACTCCACCCGCACTCTACACCGTCGCCACGTTTTATGTGCCCAACCTGTTGCTCATTACCCTGGCATTGCTCCCTTGGCTCGATAAAGCAAAAGGCATCATGCCCAAAGATCGCCCCGCCATTTTCAGCATAGGCACACTCGTCATCAGCAGCATCATCGGCTTGACCCTGTTTGGAATTCTCAATCAACAACCGGAAAAAGTAGTAGGCGAAGTCATCGCCCAATCGGAAGAAACCTTCGATCCCGACAAAGAAAAATTGAGACTCGGCCGAACAGTATATCGCGACCTACAATGCGCCATGTGCCACCGAATCAATAAACGAGGAAAACAACGCGGACCCGATTTGGATTACACCGGCGACCGTTTGCGTGAGCCCTACCTAAGAGAATGGTTGCGCGATCCCGAAAAAATCATGCCCGACACCATCATGCCTTCAATTCAAGTCGGTGAAGATAAGTTCGACGCGCTCGTCTTCTATCTCATGTCCCACAAAAGCCTGTCGTCGCCCTAAAGATTCAGCTCCATCACTTCCAACACCGCCCGAAGCTCAGCGACTTTCGCGTCAGAGCCCGTATCTGCGCCTTCAAGCGTACCCGCCATCGTAACTAAGGACTCTTCGCTGACCGTCCCCGCCTCACGATACGCCAACAGCGCGCTCGCCGATGCCTGAGTCAGCCGCACCACCCCATTGCGATGAGTCTTCAAGGCACTCGTCGGGACCGCCGCATCCACCTTTGCACTGCCATATCCCGCCAGGACCGCAAATGCCTTACTCGCTTGAGGAATATTGTCTTCGATCAATACTTTCGTTCCTAAGAACAACGGCACGTTCGCCGAAAACGCTTCGATCGGAACCGATTCCCGCGTCGGAAACAACTCCGGGTGATCACGCATCTGTTGCGTCACGTTCTCCTCGCTCAACGCCACTTGAATCATCGCAGGCTCGCCGTCCAGCGGAATCCCCGGTTCGTGAAATCCCCAGTGACCGTTCTCACCAACCCCCTTCAACTGAAGGTCTGGCCCTTTCAATTGAAGCAGTTCCCCATAATCCAGACACGCACACTGAGAATCCGATTGCTCCGCCTGAAACAAATGAATATTTCCCGCCGGCACCCACTCCTTCAACGAATCAAACAACCGCGTATTCAACAAATACCGAAACGACGCCGGATGACTCGCCGGCAACGCATAATCATCAAATTGAAAAAAATGGCTTCGTCCCAATGCTGACTGCAATTCCGCATCGCTAGCCGCGATCCTCAAATACGCCCCATAAAACGGAAACGCCGACGGAGCCGCCATCAACTGAATACTGCACGTCCCCACATCGCGAACGATCTTCTTCTGTTCCTCGGCAATCGCTACAGCAGAAGCCAGCCCCATATCATGAGCTCGCTCATAAACATGAAATTGCAAACCAAATTGTTCGAAGGAGCCAATCGCCTTCGGCATAGATACCGTCATTCGCTACATCCTATTCCAAATCACCGAGCGGCACACCGTGACGCGCCCGCAATGAATTACCCGCATCCCGGATTTCCATCCACACGTAACCCAGTTTCCAATCCACACGAATCAGTCCGTAATGATGATAATAAATCTGCTCGCCCAAGCGACGCCGATTCGGCTCCGGCCGTAGCCACGCCCGATTCAGCCCACTTGCAGTCACTTCGTATAAAGGATAGCCCGCGCCACTTCGATCCACCGAAATCTCGCCATAGTGCATGTCTCCACTAATAAACATCACCCCATTCGCTTCCGTCGAATCAATCAGGTTCATCATCCGCTTCCGTTCATGAGGAAAATTCTCCCAGGCTTCCCAGCCATGAAAGTCCGCATTAAACTGCACGCTTGAACCGATAATGCGTAAGTCCGCCGGCTTCTTCAGCTCCCCCTCCAGCCACGCCCATTGCGTCTCACCCATCATTTCACCCGTTCCATCCTCGTGCGGCTTATAAGGACCACTCCCCGTCCCTTTCGCTGGCCAATCCCCTTTCAGGATCGGCGACCGAAACCAACGTAAATCCAACAAAATTACCTGAACCCGCCGACCCTCTTTCCCAAACATATAGGACGTATAAATGCCCGGCCGGTCTCGCCGCTCCGATTTTTTGGGCTCATCAAAAAAGTCCAAGAAGACCGCCTTGGTCTCTTCTTTCTTCGGATATTCACGACCCGAATCATCCTTCCCGAAATCATGGTCATCCCACGTAGCAATCACCTTCGTCTGTCTTCTCAGCCGCTTGAACCCCTGCATCGCACCCAGCTTGTCATACTTTTTCTGCAGCACGTCCATATCCACCGTATCGCCATAAATATTGTCCCCCAGGAATATGAATAAATCCGGATCTTCCGCTCGAATAGAAGCCCAAATCGGCTGCGGCTCATCCTGAGTCGCGCACGACCCAAAAGCGATCACGTCGATATCTTTGGCTTCGACAAGTTTCAATGGGCAAAAAGTGAATACTATTGCCAATCCCACGATAAGGTGTTTTGCAAACATGTTAAGGTCCTTCGTCATTCGGCTCGTTGGGAAGTAGCATACCACTCTCGGAGGAAAAACCCCTACCAAAATGAACGTGCGAAATGACGGTATAAAACGATACAATACTTCCTCAAACCATTGACAACACAGGAAATATCCATGCTATACGTAATTCAATGCGAAGATAAGCCGGGCGCCCTGCAAGTCCGCCTCGACAACCGTCCAGCCCATGTAGAATACATCAAACAATTTAACCTCATGGCCGCTGGACCCACCCTCGCCGACGATGGTGAAACCATGAACGGCAGTGTCATCATCATCGATCTTCCCGATCAGAGCGCGGTCGATGATTTCATGGCAAACGACCCCTACGCAAAGGCAGGCCTGTTTTCCAACGCAACCTCCCGCCCCTGGAAAAGCGTCATCTGGAACGCCCCAAGCGAATAGGCAAAACCATGCCCGAAACCTCCTTCATACACGACGACTTCCTACTGGAAACCGACGCCGCCCGAAACCTGTTCCATACCTACGCGAAGTCGCTGCCCATCATCGACTACCATTGCCACCTGCCGCCGGCCGAGATTGCCCAAAACCATCAGTTCACAGACATTGCCGAAGCCTGGCTCGGCGGCGACCACTACAAATGGCGCGCCATGCGGGCCAACGGCATCCCGGAATCACACATCACCGGCGACGCATCGGGCCGTGAGAAATTTCAAGTATGGGCAGAAACCGTACCGAATACAATTCGAAATCCTCTATACCACTGGACCCACCTAGAACTGGCCCAGATTTTCGGAATTCATGACCTATTGAATCCCGATACCGCCGAATCGATTTGGAATAGGTGCAATGAACAGTTGGCAAACGATACACACCGCGCACAAGGCCTGATTCAGCGTTTCGATGTGGAGTTCATTGGCACAACCGATGATCCGCTGGACTCCCTGGAACATCACAAGGCAATCGCGAATGACTCTTCCATAAAGACCCAGGTTCGTCCTGCGTGGCGTCCAGACAAATCGATGGCCGTTGACAAGCCAGATTTATTCAAGACTTGGACCGACGAACTATTCACCATTTGCGATGAGGAAACAAAAAACCTGGATACATTCCTCGAATGTATTCGCCGACGCCAAACCCATTTTCATCAAAATGGATGCCGCCTATCCGATCACGGAATAGACCTCTTGTATGCCGATGATTGGGTGCGTTCGGAGATCGAGCAAATTTTCGAAAAAGCCAGGAGCGGCGATCAACTATCCCAGTCGGAAATCCGATCTTTCCGCTCCTTCATGCTCAATGAATTACTCGAAATGAACGACTCGAAAGAATGGGTACAACAGCTACACGTCGGCGCGATCCGCAACAACAACACGGCCATGTCGAACCGATTGGGACCCGACACCGGCTACGACTCCATGGGCGACCAACCCATCGCCGAAGCTTTAAACAGAATTCTCGATCGCCTGTCCATCAAAAAGTCGCTCGCCCCCACAATCGTCTACAACAACAATCCAAATGACAACGAAGTCGTCGCCACCGCCCTCGCCAATTTTCAGGACGGCACCCGCCCCGGGAAAATGCAGTTCGGAGCCGGCTGGTGGCACCAGGATCAATACGACGGCATGATGCGCCAAATGGAAACCCTATCGAACGTAGGCCTCCTGAGCCGTTTCGTTGGCATGGTCACCGATTCCCGGTCGTTTCTATCCTATCCCCGACACGATTATTTCAGACGCATCTTGTGCAATATGCTCGGGACAGAAATGGAAAATGGAAAACTACCAAACGATTCCGAATTTATCGGCACTATCGCCGCAAACATTTCATACCACAACGCCCAAAACTTTTTTGATTACGCCGAGGAGTAACCCATGAAAATCTTGTTCAATTCGATTCTGGCCGTCGCCCTTTTGTTACCAACCATCTCGCAAGCCCAACATCGAGTCCTAGTCCAGGGCAACAATAAACTCGCCATCGTCGATACGGACGGTTCCATCGAGTGGGAAATGAAATGGGGCGGTATCCACGATATTCACGTCCTCGATAACGGAAATATCATGGTACAAAAACACAATCGCCAGGTCGTCGAAATCGATCCCAAGACGAAAGAAGTGGTCTGGACGTATGACTCGACAAAGGAAAATGGGAACGAAGGGAAAAAAATCGAGGTCCATGCGTTCCAGCCGCTCGGTAAAAAGAAAATCATGATCGCCGAATCGGGAGCCGGCCGCATCATCGAAATCAATCGCAAAGGCAAAATCACCAACGAAACGAAATTACAGATCGATAAGCCCCACCCCCACACAGACACCCGATTGGCTCGAAAACTCGACAATGGAAATTACCTGGTCGCCCACGAACGCGATGGCAAGGTCCGCGAATACAATTCCGAAAACGGCGACATCATTTGGGAATTTGATGTACCCCTGTTTGGCAAAGAGCGGAAACCCGGCCATGGGCCCGATGCATTCGGCAATTCCGTGTTCTCCGCAATTCGACTCAAAAACGGAAACACCCTGATCGGCACCGGGAATGGTCATAGCATTCTCGAAGTTACGCCCAAAAAAGAAATCGTGTGGCAACTTCATCAAAACGATCTGCCGGGCATTACATTCGCCTGGGTTACCACCCTCGACGTTCTGGAAAACGGCAATTACGTCATCGGAAATTGCCACGCCGGTCCCGGCCAGCCTCTCCTCGTTGAGATCGTACCCTCCACCAAAGAAGTAGTTTGGACCTTTGACCATTTCGATACCTTCGGAAACTCTGTACCCAACACGCTACTCCTGGATCAGGCAGCGACCACGAATCGATAACGAAGTATCAGGATTTTCCTAAATGAAAACGCCTTTACCCGCGCACAAACTATCTCAAGTCGTCACGGTCTTTTTTCTGTCCGTAACCATCGCCACTCTCATCGGGTGTAACTCGGATAAGGTTTCCGACACGCCTAAGCCGGTCGATGACACTCCCATCATCGAAGGCCCTCCGCCCAATATCGTCGTCATCACACTCGATACGCTCCGCCCCGACTATCTCGAAATGCACGGCTTCGAAAGGAATACCGCTCCATTCTTGGCGAAACTCGCCGAAGATTCCGTGGTATTCGATAACGCCTATTCGACCTCCAGCTGGACCGCCCCAGCGACAGCATCCCTATTCACCTCCCAATACCCCACCCAACACGGGCTCCACATTGGATTCTTCTACCAGTACAACCTTCAACGCGGAATGATCGAAGAGAAACTGAAAAACGCCAGTGCCGACCACGACCATACCGAAGAAACCGCTCCTCTTCCCGACGGCACAAAACCAATCCACTTCCAACAACTGTCGCTCGACGCAACCACCCTCCCCGAGATCATGCAAAGTGTCGGCTATACCACCTACGGAATCTCGGCCAACCCGAATATCGACACCAAACTCCACTTCGATCAGGGCTTCGACCTCTTCAACTTCAAGAACAACGTGACGGCAGAGGGGTTCCATTCCTTCCTAACTCAAAACAAAACCCGCATCCAGGAAAGCGGTCCCTATTTCCTTTACCTCCAAATGATGGATGTGCATCAGCCCTACCATAAACGAGCACCATACTTTAAAGAGGGCGGCGACGGCGATGACAAATTTAGGGAGGCCTACCTCAGCGAAATCTCCTATATGGATAGCTACCTTGAGAAACTCTACAATGAATTCGAATGGGGATCCAACACTATCCTCGTCTTCGTTTCAGACCACGGAGAAGAATTTTGGGACCATGGCGGTACCAATCACGGACCAACCTTGTACGGAGAATTGAACCACGCACTCACCATGTTTCACGCACCGGATTCCGGATTCTCACCAAGACGCGTTTCCGAAAACGTAAGCCTCATCGATATTCTTCCCACCATGATAGAACTTGTCGGAGGCGGCGACACGAACCAAAACATGCAGGGCGAATCGCTCGTGCCGTTATTAAAAAAAGATGCTCGCCGAACCGACTTGGAGTCAACACTCAGTGACCGCGTAATCTTCGCGCACCGTGTCCGCGATCTCTATCCCCAGGTCACCGAATTATGGGCTGCCATCCACCAAGACCGAAAACTCATCGTCGACACGAAAGATGGGCAACCAAACGAGTTGTTCGACCTGAATACAGACCGCCCTGAAAAATATGACCTGTCCAATTCCGAGCCCGAAACGTATCAACGTCTATTCGAAGAACTAGAAAACTTCCGCTCCCAAACACGCGTCGAAGCGTCCATAGGAATGGAAGCACTGGATTCAGAACTGGAAGATACACTGGACGCACTCGGCTACCTGGATTAGACCTAAAGTCTTACTTCTCATAAATCTTCTCCCACCCCAAGAATAGAATTCACCGGGAAAATGTTAAGTCATTGGGTAAGCTTCAGAAGAAAACAAACTCGAATTTTCCTTCAATTTTTTCAGCTTTTTTTTGCCCCCTTTTTAAACCCTTTTAGGGAACAGATAGTCTAAATTTGTGTTAATACCACAACAATGACGTTTTTAGGAGAGAGTACTATGTGGAAGTCAGTCAAAAACACCGTAATTACCTTGTCAGCCTGTGCAATCACCGGCTCGGCTTTCGGTGCTGCACCAACATTTACCAAAGATGTAGCCCCAATTCTGATGGATAATTGCGTAAAATGCCATCGCCCGGGACAAACCGGACCCATGTCGCTTCGGACCTACAAAGAAGTGCGCCCCTGGGCCAAATCAATCAAAAAGAATGTCGCCGACCGTTCGATGCCGCCATGGCATGCCAGCGAATCGGTAGGCACGTTCGCAAACGAACGAACCCTCACCCAGGCACAGATCAACACCATCGTTGAATGGGTCGACGGCGGTACTCCTCGCGGCGCAAAGAAAGATATGCCCGACCTTCCCGTGTTCTCCGACGGAGAATGGAAACTCGGCGAGCCGGACATGATCATCGAACTTCCTGAAGTCACTATCGGTGCCGACGGCCCGGATATTTTTAAAGACCTCCCCGGTAAAGTAAATTTGAAAGAAGACCGTTGGGTCACCGCCGTTGAATTCCTTCCCGGAAACTCCCGCGTGGTACACCACGTCATCGCCTTTCAAATTCGTGGATTTGACCCCGACCCCATCGGCGGTTGGATGGGCGCTTGGGCAGCTGGAACAGAACCCATGGTATTCCCCGAAGGCACCGCTCGTCTCATGAAAAAGGGACACAGCATCGTCGCCGACATGCACTACCATCCTTACGGTGAAGAAGCCACCGACGTAACACGCATCGGGCTGCATTTCGCCGACAAACCAGAAGACATCAAAAAAGAACTCACCAATCTATGGGTAATGAATACCGGATTTGAAATCCCTGCAGGCGATTCCAATCACGAAGTCCGCGCTGATTTCACGTTTCAACAAGACGGTGAAATTCGGTCGTTTGCACCCCACATGCACTACCGCGGTAAAGACTTCACCTACACCGCAAAATACCCCGACGGAAAAACGGAGACCTTGTTCGCTGTCAACGACTACGATTTCAATTGGCAGACCAACTACGTGCTCAATGAACCCATCCCGATCCCTGAAGGGACCATCATCGAATGCGTCGCCCACTACGACAACTCAGCAGACAACGAAGTAAATCCCGATGCGAACAAATCCATCCGTTTCGGCCAGGAATCCTACGACGAAATGATGATCGGCTTCATGGATTTCACCGTTGAAAACGGCGTTCGCCCCATGTCACGCGACGAGTTACGCGACAAATGGAGAGCAGAATCAAACGACGCCCACCCGAATGATACATACTCGGTGTACTTCCGGTCTCCCAAGAAACCGACCGTGTTGTATCTATCGAAATCCGGTGCCGATAATTTCCTCGTCTTGGGAATCAATAACAATCTCGTCAAATGTCCCATCGTAGACCTCCAATGGGATGGCGATTCCTTCACCGCGAAATGCGATTTCACCGACGGTTTGGTGGCCGACATGGTCGGCACCTTGGATTCCAAAACCAATCGAGTCGACTTCAACTTGAACTACCACGATGACGACGACGAAATCGACCGCGACCTCCCCTTACGCGGCACATTGGCATCCAAATACAATGCCGAAGATGAAAAAGCCATCGAAGTAAAAACTGAATCCGACTGATTAGACGAACAACTACTCATAAATCGAAACACATCGAGAGTGAGTCCTCCGGGACTCACTCTCTTTTTTTACATGGGCGGCTCGATAAGCCGTTCGATTCACACAATTCTCGAAGAAGTACTGCAAGAGCCGTGAGTCTTCAACGTCTAAACACGGTGAGCTGGGGAGCCCGATCAGCAAAACGATTCCGTCTTTACGTCTTCACCATACCCACCAATAGTAGACCTCCCCTCTGCCGGTTGATAATCCCCGATCATCCACACCCCCACGTTTAGTTCCTATTTTTCGCCCCCTTTTGCTCCCTCGTTTACTTCCCCTTTTGCTTCCCCGCTTGCTCCCTCGTTTTCCATTTATTCGCATACTAACTCTCCACCGGTATTCTCGAATCCGCCCCGTAGCGTCGGAGACCGAAGCCCTGGGATCTAACCCAGGGCTTCGTCTCCTGACTCGCCGGTTCGGATACGTACCGCATCGTCGATTGGCGAGACAAATATTTTCCCGTCTCCGATTTTTCCCGAGGACGCTGCTTTCGCAATCGCATCAACGGCTTCCTTCGCTTTATCGTCATGAACCACCACTTCCAGTTTTATTTTCGGTAGTAATTCAACGACATATTCCGCGCCACGATAGAGTTCTTTATGGCCTTTTTGTCGGCCAAACCCCTTCACTTCAGTAATGGTCATACCCTGAAGACCGATTTCGGTCAGAGCTTTTTTAACATCCTCCAACTTGAAGGTTTTGATAATCGTCTCAATTTTTTTCATTGCACATTCTCCTAGTAAATGTTGAATGTAGAACCTTAGAGTATGTAGCCTTTTTCTTCATGCTCACTAAGATCAAGACCAATTGTTTCAGACTCCTCACCAACCCGTAACCCCAGCGTCAAATCGATCACTTTGAATAAAACAAATGAAACGATTCCACAGTAGACGATAGTAAATAACACGCTCTTGAATTGCGCGATCAACTGAGCGCCCATCGTGAAGCCATCCGAAAAACCCAACCCCCCTAAACTCGGAGAACAAAACACGCCCGTTAACATTGCGCCAACAATTCCACCGACTCCATGAATGCCGAACGCATCCAACGAATCGTCGTAACCCATTTTCTTCTTGAGGATGGTCACGCTGAAAAAGCAAGCCATACCGGTCGCAAATCCGATGGCCAGCGCGCCAAAGACTCCGCATGTGCCGGAAGCGGGAGTGATACCAACTAACCCAGCGACCGCTCCGGATGCGGCGCCAAGGACAGACGGCTTGCCATGCAAGGCCTTTTCAAGTCCCAACCAGGTCAATGTGGCCGCAGCCGCCGACAACTGGGTCACAAGCATTGCGTTTCCCGCAACGCCGTCTGCGGCCAACTGCGATCCGGCATTGAAGCCAAACCAGCCGACCCATAACATACCCGCGCCGGTTACGGTTAAGGTCAAATTGTGCGGGGGCATGGCCGTCTCAGGATATCCCTTGCGCTTGCCGACGAGGACACAACCGACCAACGCGGCAATTCCGGCGTTGATATGAACGACCGTTCCTCCCGCGAAGTCAAGCGCCCCCCACCGTACAAATAGCGCGCCATCACCGGACCATGCCATGTGGCAAATCGGGGCATACACCAATACCAGCCAAAGGGAAGTGAACACCATCACCGCTGAAAATTTCATTCGCTCCACAAAGGCCCCACAAATGATGGCCGGTGTGATAATGCAAAACGTCATCTGGAAAAACACAAACACGGTTTCGGGAATCGTTCCGGAATCCGAAAGGGCCGTCGTATCCTGGTGATTCAGAAACATACAATGCAAGTCACCTATAAAAGTGTGGATGTTGATGGCCTCAGAAGCTTGAGAAGGCGGCGCATGTAAAGCTAGCGAATAAGCAATCGCGCACCAGATAATGGATGCCAGAGCCGCAATCGTAAAACATTGCATGACGACCGACAACACATTTTTGGCACGCATCATCCCCGCGTAAAAAAGCGACAGTCCGGGAATTGTCATGAACAACACCAACACACACGCGACCATCATCCACGCCGTGTCTCCGGTGTCCAATCCATCCGCATACGCTGGTGCCGGTAAGATACAACACATAAGCACCATGAGAAATGAAAACGCCTTTGGATAATTTCTTGATAGGTAAACGAGATCTTTAAATATGATGCTCATTGTTCGACTCCATCCCAAATTCGGGTGTATTTATGGTCATTCTCCGGATGAGTTCGACCAGCCTGACAACACCAAGTACTGCAAAATACGTGGTGAAAAAACAGTGTCTTCATAAAAAACATTTTCCGTGGATTACGACCGATTTCGGCATGAAATTCCAGATAGCCAGCAATGACACAAGAAGTAAGGCGACCGTGGCGGCAAATCTATTCCGCACAAGCAAAAATCGTCCAGACTTCAGGGAAACGTGAATACGGAAGGGAAACAACATGGGCAATACCTCGAATCAATCTGAAATTCGAGTTAGTATGAAATATAAAATATATTTAGTCAATAGTACAACTATATAACTAAATTTCATTTGTCATATGAATTTTATTTATATGGATTTTCGAAACTAAAAATGGACGCACGACAAGGGTAACCGACAGCACAAAGCACAACGGATGAGTATTAAAACCAAAAAAAACTAGAAGTTTGAAAGACCGAACTAACCTGCCCCAGATACGCCCCGTCCCTCTCAAGTGTCATTGTGAATGAAACTCGACGCGACAAAGGAAAAAAACTCTGTGTAACTTTCGTGTCCTCTGTGGTGAAATTTTTCGGAAGTCTTTACTCCGACTCCCCATCCCCCAGCAACTCCTCCACCATCCCAATCACACCATTCACCATCTCGTCCTCCACTTCCGGAGCCCACTCCACCGGCGACGCATACTGAATCTGAATCACCCGCGCCTGATACGCCTTCAATCGCACCAATTCCCGCGTTGGAATATACAAATTGTGCTCGCCCATATACGCAGTACAAAAAATTGGGCGATCCCGACGAAATGCATCTTTAATACGCATCCCGATCGGAGCACACACTTCCCCCTGCATTGCCACAAAAACCATCGGCCCGATCGTCGCAGCAATCACTTCCTCATACTCACCTGGCAAATCATCATGTAAACTATAGTCATATTTTTTCAGCATTTTCTTGTCAGACTTATGAATGAAATACGTATCATCAGTGCACACCAACTCCGATAAACTCTTAGGAAACGGAATGTCATTTTCGTACCAATACTCCAACATCCGCACCCAATTCGTCTCCCGATACCTGTTCGGATACGGCACAAAGCCAGTCCCCTCCGGCACCCTCGTCGCCATCTTCTGTGCTTCCTCCAGCGAAATCGGGTCAGCCAGAGGCAAATCCAGATTCTTTTTCACGCTCTTGATAGGCCCCGTCACATCCTCCAACGCCCCATTCGCAATCCCAAGCGTGACGTCGGCCAATTCCTTGCCCAGCTTCCGCGCATTTTCCGACAGCAGCCGGTCCAACGCCTCGGGCCCCTCTTGCCGCGCTTTGATCGCGGCCTCCTGAGACCCCGGCGCCCGAATCACAAACTGATTCCCTCCCGAGGCATCACAATACATCGCCTGCACACCCGGGATGGCTTCCTCGATATAGTCCATCGCATAGCCGGGATGCCCAGCATCAATCTTCTTCGCCGAAGCCTGCGCCGGATGCGTCCCATGGTTAAACAACAACGCCAGCGGCTTGTCGTCATGGCTCACTTTCAACACCTGAACCTCATGATCCGTCGGCGAATTTCCGCGACTAGTCACGAAATACCCATCCCCGAAACCAAACTCCACCTTCACCGGACCGACCAAATCCGCCTGGGCCTCCTTGATCAGATCGAACATCGTATCCGCCAGCCATCGACCATACTCAAAGTTGCCTGGCACAATCTGAATCGGCGCATTGTGGTTATGCGTCGCCAATAAAATCAGCCGATCAATCGGAATCCCTAACTCATCCTGCACGCGTTTGCGAAGAATCGCAGTAGCCACATCCAAACAGTTCAGATCATACGTAATAATGACGAAAGGAACCGTGCCATCATCCAGCACCAGCACGCGCGCGAAAATATCCTCAGCGACCCCTTCCACTTTATTGCCGTTCACCATCACCAACGGGTCCGTCGTCGTAATCTTCCCCTTCGCCACACCCGCCTTCATCTCAAATGCCAACGCGTTTCCACCAACCATACACGCCAACAACAGGACCAAAATCCATCTGAATGTTTTCATCAATCTTCCCTTCGTATCGGTTCGTTCGATACTACCCCATCGACCCAATCAGTGTAAATCTACGTAATACACCACATTCCTCTCAAATGTCATTGCGAGCGAAGCGCGGCATTCTTCTAACTCCAAAAACCCATGCTACGTCAGGGTCTCAGATGTCGATTAGAAATCCTACGGCGCGACGCCATCAGAATCGCGTCCACGGAGAAGTCGATAAAAGAGGCCCAAAGGGCCGGCAGAATCTACACCATTGCACCCCCTTCCCCCTCAAATGTCATTGCAAGCGAAGCGCGGCAATCTTCTAACACCCAAGACCCATGCCGTGTCTTGATCTCCCGGCCCTGATACCAAGACCAACCCGGAACGCGTTTTCTACGTCAATGATAAAACCTGAAAATTCCCTACGTGTCGCCTTCGGATCTCAGTCGACGTTGAGGCCTACAAAAAAGGCCCAACGGGCCGAAAGAATGTAGCCCAGTCCGAGTTCGGATTGGACGACAGACAATCCGCACGCAGGGCTGGGTAAAACGCAGCAAAACATGGCAAGGTCTGAAGGACCGACAGAACCGTCCCCGCTTGCAATTCGCGCCCCCATGAATCAAACTATACACTTCATTTTCTACCGACCACACTGGGGAACAATCACGATGCCAAAAGTAAAATCACTCCCAACACGCAGCCAAGTCAAAAAAGGCGATACTTGGGATCTAACTCAACTCTTCAAATCCGATGCAGCCTGGCAGAAATCCTTCAAAAAGATGGAAAAAGATATCGCCGGCTACGAGAAATTCCGCGGAAAACTGGGCAACGGACCCAAGGTCGTCCGCGCCTGCTTCGATTTCAATGTTGAATTTGACAAATCCGCCGAAGTTCTCGGGTCCTACGCC
>Ga0315336_1003134_pt1 | contig 22930 bp, 34 predicted proteins | sample ASW5metaG_FD_204512 | JGI IMG/M metagenome (GOLD analysis project Ga0315336, IMG submission 204512) | Ammonia-oxidizing marine archaeal communities from Monterey Bay, California, United States - ASW #5 | ecosystem: Environmental > Aquatic > Marine > Intertidal zone | place: USA: California... | reverse complement strand
ACGGGCGATTTGATTACGCCTATTGCTATGGACGAAGAACTTCGATTTGCAATCCGCGAAGGTGGCCGTACGGTTGGCGCTGGCGTGGTTACTAAAATCATCGAATAACGAAACGGAATGATTGGAGAGCCACTATGGCTTCAAGTACAAAAATCCGCATAAAATTACGCGCGTATGACCACAAGCTTCTGGATCAATCGACTCAGGAAATTGTACAGGCCGCACAGCGTACGGGTGCGAACGTCATTGGTCCCATTCCATTGCCGCGACATATCCAAAAATTTACGGTACTTCGTTCACCTCACGTGAACAAGAAGTCCCGCGAACAATTTGAAATGCGTACACACAAGCGCTTGTTGGACATAGCGAGTCCGACGGCTCAGACCGTGGACGCGTTGATGAAGCTGGATTTACCAGCTGGCGTAGACGTAGAAATTAAACAGTAACTTTGTCGATCAATTGCCACTGGCATAAGCGAGTGGTCCTCACTAGAGGAACGAGAAGATGTTAACAGGAATATTAGGTACAAAACTTGGAATGACCCGGCTCTTTACGGATGACGGCCGCTGGATTGAGGTAACTGTTGTAGAAGCAGGTCCTTGTACGGTGGTTCAGCGCAAGACCAAGGATAATGACGGCTATGATGCTGTTCAACTTGGTTTTGGCGAAGTAAAAGAATCCCGTTGCAATAAACCAGCATTAGGTCATTTCAAAAAATCAGGTGCTACACCCAGTCGCACATTAAAAGAATTTCGCGTAGCCAGTGATATAGACGTTGAGCTGGGTAGCGAAATCAAAGCGGATATCTTCGAGGCCGGAGATCGTGTTGATGTATCGGGTACCTCGAAAGGTAGAGGTTTTGCCGGTGTTATCAAGCGTCACGGATTCGCGGGTGGCCCAGGTGGTCACGGTTCGCATTTCCACCGTGCGCCGGGTTCTGTCGGTCAAAGTGCTGACCCAGCGAAGGTATACAAGAACAAGAAACTTCCTGGCCAATATGGGAACAAAAAAGTAACGGTCCAGAATCTGGAAGTCGTGAACGTAGATGCAGAAAAAAATCTGCTGTTGATACGCGGAAACGTTCCGGGTGCCAAGGGTGGCTTAATCACCGTTAGCAAAAGCGTGAAAGGAGCCCGTTAATCATGGCTTCTGTAAAATCATTTAAACAAGACGGCAGCACAGGCTCTGATGTGGCCTTGAACGAATCCGTTTTCGATATCGAGCCGAACGTGGGCTTGGTTCATCAGGTGACTATGGCATTGTTGAACAACAAGCGTCAGGGTAATGCTGAGACCAAAGTTCGCAAAGAAGTTCGCGGTGGTGGTAGGAAACCTTTTAAGCAAAAAGGTACGGGTAATGCTCGACAGGGTAGTACTCGTGAGCCACATATGCGCGGTGGGGGAGTCGTATTTGGCCCCCATAAGCGTAGTTACCGGACAGCAGTTCCTTTAAAAATGAAGCGCAAAGCACTTTGTTGTGTGTTGACGGACCGTGTACGCAGTGAACAGTTGTGTGTATTGGAGTCATTGGAAATTGCGGAAACGAAGACCAAACCGATGGTAGACCTTTGTGAAAAGTTGTCGCCTGAAGGTCGAGACACTTTATTAGTCACGGCAGCCATTCAGGAAAGCGTGGTTGCATCCGGTAAAAATATCGATCGGTTGACCGTTCGTACCGCAACGGATGTGAATGCGTTGGATGTATTGTCTGCGCGACGTGTCATTGTGATGCAAGATGCATTAACGGTGTTGGAGAATCGTCTATCATGAAGTCAACGCATCCTTACCACGTATTAATTACGCCGGTACTTTCAGAAGAATCAACGATTCAGACTGAATCGAACAACAAATATGTGTTCAAGGTCCATCCGCGGTCAACGAAGAAGCAGATTCGTGAAGCGATTGAAGCACAGTGGACGGAGGTCAAAGTATCCTCTGTGAACACGATGAACTATGACGGAAAAAAGTCCAATAAAATGAGAGCCGGTCGTAGTGGCCAGGGCGCGAATTGGAAAAAAGCAATTGTCACCCTTCGTCAAGGCGACACAATTGATTTGATATAGGAGCGGTATCGTGGCATTAAAAAGATATAAACCCACTTCACCAGGGCAGCGATTCAAGACGACGGCTGATTTCTCGGGACTGACTAAAAAGCGTCCGGAAAAAAGCCTGACGGAAGGGAATCCGAAAAAGGCTGGTCGCAACAACAACGGTCGCATTACGATGCGTCGTCGTGGTGGTGGTCACAAAAGACTGTATCGAATAATCGATTTCCGTCGCGTCAAAGATGGTATTCCGGGCGTCATTCGTGCTCTTGAGTATGATCCGAACCGAAGTGCTCGAATTGCTTTGGTTGTGTACGCTGATGGAGACAAACGTTACATATTGGCTCCTGAAGGTTTGGAAGTCGGCATGACTATTAATAGTGGTCCTGAGGCTGAATTCCAGGTTGGAAATTGCATGGTCTTAGGCCAAATCCCCTTGGGTACAAATATTCATAATGTTGAATTGACTCCGGGAAAAGGCGGTCAAATTGCCCGTTCTGCCGGGAATAAATGTCAAGTTTTGGGTAAGGAAGGAAGTCACGTTTCATTGCGACTCCCTTCCGGCGAAATGCGTCGAGTATCTGTGCTTTGCCGTGCGACGGTAGGTGAAATAGGGAATGCCGAACATTCGAATATTAATTTAGGTAAAGCGGGCCGTTCGCGTTGGTTGGGTCGCCGTCCTAAAGTGCGTGGTGTAGTCATGAACCCGGTTGATCACCCTCATGGTGGTGGTGAAGGCCGGACCTCTGGTGGACGTCATCCTGTATCGCCTTGGGGTACACCCACGAAAGGGTTTAAGACCCGTAAGAAAAACCACCGTACGGATAAATTTATTATTCGCCGTCGGAAAAAGAAATAGTCCGCAAGCGATGAAGAGGAGAGCATAAGGTGGCGCGTTCAGTTAAAAAAGGTCCATTTATCGATGACCATTTATTGAAGAAAGTGGAAGTTGCACAGGGCAGCGGAGATCGCAAGATTATTCGTACCTGGTCACGCCGCTCGACAGTGATTCCTCAGATGGTAGGGATGACCATTGCGGTCCATAACGGAAAATCATTTATTCCGGTGTTTGTATCTGAAAATATGGTAGGTCATAAGCTGGGTGAATTTTCCCCGACCCGCACTTTCAGAACTCACCCGTATAAAAAGAAATAAACTAGGAGTGTAAGACGATGTCAACGTCAGTTGCACGTGCTAAAAATTTAGGCGTTTCCGCGCGCAAAGCCAGATTGGTTGCGGATTTAATACGAGGTAAGAAGGTTTCGGAAGCCCGTGATCTTTTACACTTTACTCGTAAATCTTCGGCTCCAATGATTCGCAAGGTACTGGAATCAGCGGTGGCCAATGCGGAAAACGCTGCAGCAGAAAATAACGAACGAATCGACACTGATGAAATGGTCGTGTCGACGATTCGCGTCGATGAAGCACGAACCGTGAAGCGGTACCAACCGCGGGCACGTGGACGGGCAATGCCGCTCCGTCACCGTTCCAGCCATGTTGAACTGGTCATAAGCGTTAAGTAGGGAGAATAAAAGTGGGTCAAAAAGTACACCCCAACGGATTTCGCCTGGGAGTCATTAATTCCTGGAGTTCCGTATGGTACGCCAACAAGAACTACGCGGATTTGCTACACGAAGATTTGAAACTTCGTGATTATGTAAAGAAGCGTCTGTATCACACAAACGTTGCGCGTATCGATATCGAACGAGCAGGCCGAAAGGCCAAAGTCCATGTTTACACGGCGCGTCCAGGTCTGGTTATCGGACAACGTGGTCAAGAAGTGGATAAGCTGCGTTTTGAATTGGAAAAATTGACCGGTCGCGAATTGCTGATCAATATTCACGAAGTGTTGAGCCCTGAATTGAGCTCCCAACTGGTATCTGAAAACATTGCTTCTCAGTTGGAACGCCGAGTCGCGTTTCGTCGTGCGATGAAAAAGACGGTCCAGAACACAATGCGTCTGGGCGCAAAAGGAATTCGTATCCGAGTTGCGGGTCGTTTAAATGGTGCTGAAATTGCGCGTGCGGAACAAGTTCGCGAAGGCAGCGTGCCATTGCATACACTTCGCGCTCATGTAGATTACGGAACCGCAACGGCTCATACGGTTTATGGCTGTATCGGCGTAAAGGTCTGGATCTATCACAACGAAATTATGCCGGGCCAAATGGCACCGAAAATTGCAGGTGACGCGGCGAAAGCCGGACGTCGCAGACGACCCAACGCTGCTCAATAGCAGTAAGTTTTTTTGGAGAATTAAACCATGTTAATGCCAAAACGCATGAAACATCGAAAAGTCCAGCGGGGGCGCCGTAAAGGTTCCGCCAAAGGCGGGTTCAATATAGATTTTGGACAGTATGCCTTGAAGGCCACCCAGGATGGATGGATCACTTCGCGGCAGATTGAAGCGGCACGTATTGCGTTGACGCGTAAAGTGAAACGTGGCGGAAAAATATGGATTCGGGTATTCCCCGACAAACCCATTACGAAGAAACCTGCAGAGGTACGTATGGGTAAAGGGAAAGGCGCCCCGGAAGCTTGGGTAGCCGTTGTGAAACCCGGTCGAATTTTATTTGAAATAGAAGGCGTAGAAGAAGATTTGGCCAAAGATGCTATTCGTTTGGCCGGTCATAAGATGCCCATTGCAACGAAATTTGTGAAACGCGACTGAGGCTGGGTGCACCAGTTTTACGGAGAAGACTTGTGAGAGCGAGTGAATTAAGAGAAAAAAACGACGAAGAGCTTTATCAGCTTATTCGGGAACGTCGAGACGATATGATGCATTTTCGTCTTCAAATGGCTACGGGAGTAGTGGACAACGTCCGCAGTTCCAGAGAAGCTCGTAAAGACATTGCCCGAATCAAGACCTTGCTGAATGAGCGGAAACGTGCCGGTGAATCTGCCGGAGGAGACGGTAACTAATCATGCAAGAACGTGGCCATAGAAAAGAACGGGTTGGCGTTGTGGTAAGCAATAAAGCGGACAAGACCATTACGGTTTCCGTAGAACGCTTGATTCAACATCCGTTGTACAAAAAAGTATTGCGCCGATCCAAAAAATACCATGCTCATGATGAACAAAACGATTGTAATCCTGGAGATTTGGTTCGTATTCGTGAGTCACGGCCTTTGAGTAAAACCAAACGCTGGCGCTTGGTAGAAGTTGTGAAAAGAGCTGACTAGTCTACGGGCTGGTTTAAAGGAAAATAGACCATGATACAAATGCAATCAGACTTGCAGGTAGCGGATAATTCTGGCGCGCGCCGGATCCGATGCATAATGGTAAAAGGCGGTACCGGACGTCGGTATGCCCGTTTAGGCGATGTGATTAAAGCTTCTGTTAAAGAAGCGATCCCCAACTCTCCGGTGAAAAAGGGAGATGTGGTTGACGCGGTTGTGGTGCGCATGCGCCGTGACACGATACGTAAGGATGGTACTATCATTCGTTTCGATTCGAATTCCGCGGTTTTACTGAATGCTCAAAATGAACCGCGCGGTACTCGTATCTTCGGACCGGTACCTCGAGAACTTCGTGAAAAAGGGTTTTTGCGAATTATTTCATTAGCCCCCGAAGTGGTGTAAAGGATAGGACCATGTATATACGTAAAGGCGATATGGTTCAAGTGATAACCGGCGATACACGTGACCACGGCAAAGTGGGTAAAGTGTTGACGATACAGACAAAAACGGAACGAGTGGTTGTGGAAGGCGTGAACATCATCAAGCGTCACACGAAACCTCAGGGCAGCAATCAGGCCGGCGGAATCATCGAAAAGGAAGCATCAATACATGCTTCGAATGTGATGCCGTGGTGCGAGTCTGAGAGCAAAGCATCTCCGATTATTATGAAGCAAAACGATGACGGACAACGCGTTCGTACATTCAAAATCAACGGCGAAACAGTCAAAGATAACGACTAGCTGAAGGAGCGGTAAAACCGTGGCAGCCAGGCTAAAAGAACAGTATAACGATACCATCAAGCAGGAATTGCATGACAAGTATAAGTATGCGAATGTCATGCAGGTGCCCAAATTAGTCAAGGTAGTGGTCAACATGGGTTGCGGTGACGCAGCCAGTGAAGCCCGCCTTATTGAAATGGCGATGGACGAGTTGGGAACGATAGCGGGTCAGCGACCAAGTGCTCGCGAAGCTCGTAAATCGGTGTCAAACTTTAAGATACGTGAAGGTCAGCGAATCGGTTGTATGGTGACAATGAGAGGCGAGCGGATGTATGAATTCATCGACCGCTTGTTCAATGTCGCAATGCCTCGAATTCGAGATTTCCGAGGTGTGTCTGAAAAGGCATTCGACGGTAGCAATAATTATACTCTGGGGCTGAAAGATCAAACGATGTTCCCAGAGATCAATATGGATAAAGTTCAAGTGACTCGTGGTATGAATGTGACGTTTGTAATTAATGGGGCGGACAGCCGTGAAGAAAGCTATGATTTGCTTTTGAAGTTAGGTATGCCGTTCCAGAACAAGAATACCGAAGACGCGAACTAAAGATACGCCTAGGAGATACCAGTGGCAAAGAAGTCATTAAAAGCGAAACAACAAAGGGCCCCGAAGTTTAAGGTCCAAGCGTATAACCGATGTCGGCAATGTGGTCGACCAAAGGGATACATTCGTAAATTCCAGTTGTGTAGGATTTGTTTCCGTACATTAGCGCTGGAAGGGAAAATTCCTGGCGTTACTAAATCAAGCTGGTAAAGAAGAAAAAGAAGGATTGACAACTATGTCGATGAGCGATCCGTTGGCTGATATGTTAACACGCATTCGAAATGGACTCATGGCGGGATACCCGACCGTAAAGGCCCCGGCTTCCCGTTTAAAGGTAGCCGTTTGCGAAGTTTTGAAGAGAGAAGGTTTTATCTCGGATTATATTCGTGAAGACGATGATAATCAGGGACAAATCATGATTACTTTGAAATACACTCCCAAACGGGAACCTGTGATTCAGGGAATCAAACGAGTGAGCAAACCGAGTCTTCGAATTTATAATGGAGCCAAAACCATCAAACCTGTTCGTTCCGGTTTGGGAATCTCGATTGTGACCACTTCTCAGGGAGTGATGACTGGTCGAGATGCCCGGAATCAGAATGTAGGCGGCGAAGTGTTGTGCGAAGTCTGGTAGGACTTCACTCGCGATTCTTGGCAAGACTATTAAAGGAAATTGAAACGTGTCACGCGTAGGAAACAAGACAGTACCGATACCCGATGGGGTTAAATTGGTACAAGATGGCGATACACTGAAAGTCACAGGTCCAAAAGGCACCCTGGAAGAAACTTTCCGTCCGGAAATAACAGTTAATATTTCGGAAACGGAAGTGAATGTTTCGCGGTCGAGTGAAAAGCCCGACGTCCGTGCCCTTCATGGTCTGACCCGTGCCCTGATCAATAATATGGTTGTGGGAGTAACGCAGGGTTATGAAAAAGTGTTGGAAATCCAAGGGGTAGGTTGGCGTGCCAATATGAAAGGCAAAACCTTAAACCTCCAATTGGGTCACAGTCATCCGGTAACGGTTGAACCACCTGCAGGTATCGAGTTTGCGGTGGATGGAAACACAATCATAAAAGTAAGCGGTATTAGCAAGCAGGCCGTGGGCCAGGCTGCCGCAAAAGTACGCGCATGGCGTAAACCGGAGCCGTATAAAGGCAAAGGTGTGCGTTACCAAGGTGAACACGTCCGTCGTAAAGTCGGTAAAGCCGGCGCTTAACAGGGCGTCAGGAGAAATTAAGGCATGGCAAAAGCAGCACACAAAAATAAATTACTTGAACGTCGTAAAAAGCGTGTTCGTAAGAAAGTTAGCGGAACGGCCGAAGTACCTCGTTTGAGTGTGCGACGTTCTGTGAAACACATATATGCGCAACTGATCGATGATGTCAATGGCGTCACGTTGGCTGCAGCATCGTCGGTATCTTTGAATATCACGGGCGGCAACATAGGCGCTGCTGAAAAAGTGGGCACCGCGTTGGCGGAAGCTGCCCAATCAAAATCCATTGGCCACGCCCGGTTTGACCGTGGCGGACGATTGTTTCATGGTCGTGTTAGGGCCTTGGCTGAAGCTGCTCGCAAGGGCGGCCTTCAATTCTAGGTCTGTAAGAAGAGAACCAGGAGAACATAACGTTGAGTACGAATCCCCAAAAGGGTAAAAAACGAGACGGACGGAAAAAGAATGACCGTTCGGACAAAAAAGAATCTGATCTGATAGAAGATGTGGTCAAGATTTATCGTGTTTCCAAAGTAGTCAAAGGCGGACGTCGATTTAGTTTCAGCGCGGTTGCTGTAGTGGGCGATGGAAAAGGAAAAGTGGGCGCTGCTACGGGTAAAGCTTCGGAAGTGCCAGACGCGATTCGTAAAGCCATTGAGAAAGCACGGAAAAACATGATCGATGTGCCGATAGTTAATACCACGGTTCCGCACGAAATCATTGGAAAATCTGATTCTGCTCGCATTATGTTCAAACCCGCTTCATTGGGTACCGGTATTGTAGCCGGCGGGCCCGTGCGTTCCGTATTGGAAGCAGCTGGTTACAAAAATATTTTAACGAAATGTCTTGGGTCTAACAATGCCACGAACGTGGTGTGGGCGGCTTTGGATGGTTTGAAGAGTTTAAAAACAGTAGAAGAAATCGCAGAACGCCGTGGCCTTGAAGTCGCGGACATTCTGTAATTAAAACGAAGAGGAATGAGATAAATGTTGGATTTAAGTAATCTCAGCCCTTCACCCGGCGCACGTAAAAAGCGTAAGCGAGTCGGTCGTGGCCCATCTTCGGGCCATGGGAAAACCAGTGGACGCGGCCATAATGGTCAAAAGTCCCGTTCCGGTTATTCTCGCCGATTTGGGTTCGAAGGTGGTCAGACTCCGATTAACCGTCGTTTACCAAAACGTGGTTTCAATCATTCGGATAGACACGCAATGGCGGCTGTTAATCTGGACGTACTCAATGAGCATTTTGAAGACGGTGCCGAAGTCACTAATGAGTCGATTGTCGAAAAGAAATTGGCGAAAGAGTTGGCTGGTGGAGTAAAAGTACTCGGCCGTGGCGAAATCACCAAGAAGTTGTCCTTAAAAGTAAGTGGGATTTCTGAAAGTGCCCGTCAAAAAATCGAAGCGGCAGGCGGTTCTGTCGAGTTGAATGAAGCACCTGTAGCCCGTGCGGTAAAAAACCGGGTTAAAGGGAAGAAGGCGGAGTAACTATACGTGTCGCAACCGATTGAAGCATTCAAAAATTCGTTTAAGATTCCTGAGTTGAAGCAGCGGATTATTTTCACCTTCGTGATGATGGTGATTTATAGTCTGGGAAGACACGTACCTACCCCCGGGGTTATTGGTCAAGCATTGGCTGAACGTATTGGGGATATGGACGGTGTTCTTCAGTTTTACGATATGTTTTCTGGTGGTGCCTTCGGGAATGCTACCATTTTTGCATTGGGAATAATGCCCTACATCAGTGCGTCAATTATTATGTCGCTGTTGGTTGTGGTCGTGCCTCAATTGGAAGCTCTACAGAAAATGGGTTCCGAAGGCCAAAAGGTCATCAACAAGTATACTCGTTATGCGACAATTGTGCTTTGTATTGTTCAAGCCATTGGTATGGGTATCTATTTGAAGGGAATGCACACTGCGGAAATGCCGATTCTCATGTGGAACGAACCCGGGTATGGATTCTTTTTTATCTGCATACTTTCGTTCACTACGGGTACCGCATTTCTGATGTGGCTGGGTGAACAGATTAGTGAGCACGGCGTCGGTAACGGTATTTCGCTCATTATTTTTGCCAGTATTATTTCCGGGTTACCGGGTGCACTCGTAAACTTGATGCGTTTGATTGATACGGGTGAAGTCACAATATTTAAGTTCGGTATTCTGATGACCGTCTTTGTGTTTGTTGTTGCCGGGACGATTGCTCTGACTACGGGGCAGCGCCGAATTCCGGTGCAGTATCCACGTCAGGTTAAAGGGCGTCAGGTGAATGCGAAAGAAAGAAGTTATTTACCGCTGAAGGTCAACCAGGCGGGTGTTATTCCGATTATTTTTGCCAGTTCATTACTGATGATACCTGGCATGGTTGCCAAGAATATTCAAGTTGACTGGGTGCAGACGGTGTTTGTCGATTGGTTCGGATATGGCAATTGGCCGTACAGCTTTTTGTTCGCCGCGATGATTGTATTTTTCTCGTTCTTTTACACGGCTATTACGTTTAATCCAGTCGAAATTGCAGACAATATGAAAAAATATGGCGGCGTGATTGCCGGTGTTCGTCCTGGCAAAGCTACGGCCGAGTATCTTAATAAAGTGATGACGCGCATTACGTTGGTAGGGTCTGCTTTCTTGGTGTTGGTGGCATTGCTGCCGAATATCATGAACTCAACATTGCAAATTAACGATTTTAGTATCGTTCAATTTTTCGGCGGTACCAGCTTACTCATTTTAGTGGGTGTGGCGTTGGATACGGTACGACAAATGGAACAGCATCTGATTATGCGTAACTACGATGGTTTCTCAAAGTCAGGTCGGATTCGAAGCCGGAAAGGTTAGTTATAAGTGGCGGGTCGTTTATTAATATTGGGCGCGCCGGGTGCCGGAAAAGGTACTCAAGCCCAGCGATTGGCTGAGAGGTATAGCATACCCCATATTTCGACGGGGGACATATTTCGCTCCCATACGGAAAAAGGGACGGAATTCGGAAAACAAATTGAAGATTATATGACATCGGGCCGATTGGTTCCTGATACGTTGGCGTGCGAAATTATCGTCAAACGATTATCGGAAGATGATTGCTCGGATGGATACATACTGGATGGATTTCCCAGGTCGGTCCCGCAGGCTGAACATTTAGAGGCGCTGTTGGACAAGAAAGGCGATTCATTGGATGCGGCATTGGTATTGGAAGTGCCGGATGAAGAAATAGTAGGTCGTTTGACCGCACGCCGGACGTGTTCCGGATGTGGAAAAATTTACAATTTGCAATTTCAGCCTCCTCAGGAGGACGGGAAATGTGACGAAGTGGATTGCGAAGGAGCAGAATTGCTACAACGCGAGGATGACCAGGAAAAGACGATTCGTCGAAGGTTGGATGTGTATCACGAAACAACCGAACCTTTGATTGATTTTTATACCCGAAAGGGATTGCGAAAATCTGTAGAGAGTGGAAACCTCACTCCTGATGATATCGCAGCAAAAATTGAAAAATTACTGATGGCAGAAGGAGTTTGCTAGCTTCATGATTGCCATCCGTAGCAAACGCGAAATTGATTTACTGAGAATAGCTGATCAGACCGTAGCCAAAGTGTTGACCACGTTGGCAGACCGGGTGAAACCAGGTGTTTCGTTGATCGATTTAGATCAGGAAGCGGAACAGTTGATTCTTGAGTCTGGTGGTACGCCATCTTTCCTTGGGTATCAAGGTTATCCAGCATCGACGTGCATTTCAGTGGACGAAGTTATCGTTCATGGGATTCCCACGGAACGAGTGCTTGAAGACGGTCAAATCTGCAGTATTGATGTGGGTGTTTGTTACAAAGGGTATTATGGCGACGCGGCCTTTTCCATTCCTTGCGGGGAATTGGATCCGGAACGTAAACGTCTGATGGAAGTTACTGAACGGGCATTGGCGAATGGCATAAATGCGGCGCGGGCTGGTAGCTACCTTCAGGAGGTATCGCGAGCGATTGAAGATACTGTAACGCCAGACGGATTTGGGATTGTACGAAATTTTGTCGGTCATGGAATCGGTACATCGATGCATGAAGAGCCGCAGATTACGAACTTTGACAATGGCAGTCGCGGTCCCCGTTTGAAAGCGGGAATGGTGATGGCGATTGAGCCAATGATTAATATCGGTACTGACGATGTTACGGTTTTGGACGACGGTTGGACGGCGGTAACGTCGGACGGTAAGCCGAGTGCCCATTTTGAACATAGTATAGCGATTCAGGCAGAGGGTCCACCCGAGATTCTCTCGAAATCACCCAGTGCGAACTGGCGATGGGGCGAGCTTGAGTCGGCGGATGTATAGATAATGTTTGGTCGGATTTTCCGATCGACGGATAAATAAGCAGGTAGAAGATTCTACCTCCGGAGCATATGAAATGAAAGTACGCAGTTCAGTTAAAAAGATCTGTGAGAAGTGCAAGATTATCAAGCGGCATGGTCGCGTGATGGTTATTTGCGAAAACCCGAAGCATAAACAGCGTCAAGGCTAACTAAAGGAGATCACGACTTATGGCACGTATCGTTGGAGTAGATCTTCCTCGCTCAAAGCGAGTTGAGATTGGCCTGCAAAGCATTATGGGCATCGGCCCTGCTCGGGCAAAAGAATTATTGGAACGCACCGGAATCGACCCGTCGATTCGCGTACACGACTTAACCGATGAACAGGTAAACACCTTGTCCGCTTTGGTCCAGAATGACTATAAAGTGGAAGGGGATTTACGCCGTGAAGTAACCGGCAATATCAAACGGTTAATGGAAATAAATAGTTATCGTGGTTCTCGTCACAAACGCGGTTTGCCTTGTCATGGGCAGCGTACGAAGACCAACGCGCGTACCCGTAAGGGCCCACGCAAAACCGCAGTGAAGAAAAATAATGGTTAACAGGAGGCATTCCTAAGTGGCTACAGAGAAACGCAAGGGAAAAAAGAAAAAGATCAATCTGACGAGTACGTCAGGGGTCGCTCATATTCAGGCAACCTTTAATAACACGATCATTTCAATCAGTGATTCCCGAGGAAATGTAATTTCCTGGTCCAGCGCTGGACAAGTAGGAATGACTGGCAGCCGTAAGAGCACAGCATATGCTGCTCAGCTTGCTGCGGAAAAAGCTGCTCAGGCCGCATTGGAAATTGGCTTGAAAGATGTTCGTATTCATGTGAATGGTCCAGGATCGGGTCGTGAATCTGCTATTCGGGCGATACAAGCTGCCGGAATGGAAGTTACCATAATTCGGGATACAACGAGTATTCCTCATAATGGATGCCGTCCGCGGAAACGCCGTCGCGTTTAACCGGATACAAATCGAAACAATGGATTTGTACAGCAATGTACATTAATGGATGACAGCCGCAAGAGGACGACACCATGATCAGTGAAGATTTTGTCATACCCAAGTGGGTGAAGATAGAAGATGGCGCAACGGATAAATATGCCCGGTTTGCTGTAGAACCTTTCGAAAGAGGGTACGGCACGACGATCGGGAATTCTATGCGTCGTGTATTACTTGCTTCGCTTACAGGAGCAGCGGTAACGGCCGTTCGTTTGGAAAACATTTCGCATGAATTTTCTGCGATTCCGGGCGTGCAGGAAGATATGACCGACGTAGTCCTAAATATTAAGCAATGTCACTTGAGTTTGAAAGAGGGCGAGTCCCATATTTTCACGTTCCACCACAAAGGTGAAGGCGCAGTGACTGCTGGGGATATGTTTGGCGCCGACGATAAGTTGGTAAGTCACAACCCTGAATTAGTTCTGTTTAATTCGACAAGTAAAACGACTGAGTTGGACATGGAGATCAAAGTGGCAGCCGGTCGCGGTTACGTGACTTCCGACAAGTTTGAGCTGGAACATGCTCCGCTGGGAACCATTTATTTGGATGCCAATTTTTCACCTATCACGAAGGTCAACTTTTTGGTGGAAGATGCACGTGTCGGTCAGATGACGGATTACGACCGTTTGTTGTTGGATGTATGGACGACGGGCGCGATTTCGCCGGAACTAGCCGTGCAGGAAGCTGCTGATCTGATAATCGACCATATGGGTATATTCTCCCAGCAGAAAACTCAACAGGAAGAAGAAGCTGAGACGAGCGCGGGCGAAGAACCCGTAGTACTCAAAATTTTCACACGTCCGGTTGAAGAATTGGAATTGAGTGTACGCGCGGCCAATTGTTTAAAGGCTGCGGAAATTAAAACCATCGGTGAATTGGTTAGTCGGCATGAATCTGAAATGCTTGGCTTCCACAACTTTGGTAAGAAATCATTAGACGAGATTAAGGCGATTCTTGAAACAATGGGTCTTTCGCTCGGTATGGAAATCACCGGTGAAATTCCAGCAGCTGCAGCGCCAGTCGAAGATGCTGTTGTAGAAGAAGCGGCTGCAGGCGAAGAAGTTGTCGTTACAGAATCAGACGAATAAAACCTCAAGGAGTGTGAGGAATCTATCATGAGACATCGTAAAGCAGGACGCCGTTTAGGGCGCACCACAAGCCATCGCAAAGCAACTATGACCGCTTTGGCCGTGGCTTTATTTAAGCATAATGCCATTGTTACAACCGTCGCGAAGGCCAAAGAATTACGCCGGTATGCGGAGCCGTTGATTACGTTGGCGAAAACGGATTCAGTTCCAAATCGTCGTCGGGCGTTTGCCGCGTTGGGTAATAACCAGCAAGCCGATTTGGTCGTCACGAAATTGTTCAGTGAAATTGGACCTCATTTTTCTGAGAGACCTGGTGGATATACCCGGATTCTTAAAATGAGTGAACGCTTAGGTGACAATGCACCAATGTCGCGCATTGAACTCGTTGAACTGGGCGAGTTCGAGGAAGACGACGATTAAACCACAAGCAATTTACCAATTCGAAAGCACTCTTTTTACGAAGAGTGCTTTTTTTATGCTTGGAAGACAGTTTTTCCGTCGCAGATAGTCCGTTGGATAGCTCCTTTAAGCGTGCGGCCATTGAAGGGCGTATTACGACTTCTGGACTCGCTTTTTTCTGCATCGACCACCCATTCTTGATCTTTCTTGAAGATAGCGATATCGGCGGGCCCACCTTCGCGGATTACTCCGGCATCAATATTGACAATTTTGGCTCCGGAAACTGTCATCATTTCGATGGCACGTTCTATAGAAATCACACCGGGTTCGACGAGTTCCGTCAAAACCAATCCTAGCGATGTTTCCAGTCCCAATATTCCGAAGGGTGCCAGCGAAAATTCGACGTCTTTTTCCGCAGGTGTATGAGGTGCGTGGTCTGTTGCGATGATATCGACTGTGCCATCTCCGATGGCCTCTTTAATGGCGTCGATGTCGGATTGTTCTCTTAGCGGAGGATTCATTTTCGCGTTCGAGTCATAGGTTTCAATGGCGTCATCGGTCAACGTGAAATGGTGGGGAGAAGCTTCCCCAGTAATACGAATGCCTTTGGCTTTATATCTCCGTAAGATTTCAATTCCGCCGGCTGTAGTAATGTGTTGAATGTGAAGATGCGCTCCCGTTAATTCGGCCAATCGCGCGTTGCGTTCCACCATAATTTCTTCCATGGCTTTTGGCATTCCGGGGATTCCAAGGCGGGTCGAATTATATCCTTCATTCATGGCTCCGCCTTCCATTAAGGAATGGTCTTCGCAATGGGCCATGTAAGGGAGGTCTACCATGTTGGCGTATTCCATGACGCGCCGCATGACCCAACTGCTCGGGATATCTTTTCCGTCATCTGTTACGGCAACGGCGCCCACGGATTTGAGCTCAGCCATTTCGGTGAGTTCTTCGCCCTGCATCCCTTTGGTGGCGCAGGCGGCGGGTCTGATTTTAATGACTGCTGTTTCACGCGCGCGACGGTTGACGAATTCAATCATGCCGGCGTTGTCGATCGTCGGGCTTGTGTTGGCCATCGTCACCACCGAGGTGAATCCGCCGGCTGCTGCTGCGCGACTACCCGATTCGATCGTTTCTTTAGATTCGAAACCGGGTTCGCGGAAATGCACGTGGATATCTACCAGGCCGGGGCAAACGACGCAGCCTGTGGCGTCAATAACTTCGTCGCCACTCAGGTCTTTTCCGATGTTCGTAATTTTTGATCCTTCGTAGGAAATATCCATGGCTTCAGATATCCCAGTGGAAGGTTCAATCAGGTGTCCATTCTTGATAACCGTTGACACGGTGCGTTACTCCTATTGACTGCTGTTTGCCATTAAATGCATGACGGCCATTCGGACCGCGACCCCGTTGGTCACTTGGTCCAGCACTGCACTTCTCGGGCCGTCGGCGATATCGGAGGCAAGTTCGATATCTCTGTTCATTGGTCCGGGATGCATGACAAGTGCATGGTCCGGTGCGGCTTCCAAAGATTTCTGGTCGACTCTGAACTGTCGAATATATTCTCGCAAGCTGGGGAATAGAGCGGACGATTGTCGTTCCAATTGTATCCGAAGCGCGTACACAATATCTGCGCCATCCATCGCTTCATTGAGATCGGAAGTTACCTCGACTCCCATTTTCTCGATTTCCATCGGGAGGAGGGTTTGTGGGCCACAGATGATTACTTGCGCGCCCAATTTGGTCAGGCTCCAGATATTACTGCGAGCGACGCGACTATGGGCGATATCGCCAATCAGAGCGACCCGTATTCCGTCGAGACCCGCTTCGGGGTCATCCCGTAGTGTACGTATGTGGTTGCGCATGGTAAAGGCGTCCAGGAGGGCCTGGGTGGGGTGCTCGTGGTTTCCGTCACCGGCATTGATGATGCGAGAAGGATGTTGTTTAGCCAGTAACTGGGGGGCGCCTGAGTATTGGCTGCGTATCACAACGATGTCGCTGTGCATGGCTTCAATATTGGCCAAAGTATCGTGGAGGGTTTCCCCTTTTTTTGTGCTGGAGCTGGACGCCGCGAAGGTAAGCGTATCTGCGCTCAGACGTTTTGCAGCCAGTTCGAAGGAGACTCGTGTCCGTGTGCTGGGTTCCATGAAAAGGTTTACAACGAGGCGGCCCTGAAGGAGCGGGACTTTCTTAATGCCGCTTTCTCTTTGCTGGACGGCCATGAATTGGGGGGCGGTGTCTAAAATCAATTCGATTTCCGAGCGGTCGAGTTCTTCGATACCGATCAGATGCTTACGAGTCCATGTTGTTATCGGACTCTCAGTGCTCATGTCGTTTTTTCGGAAGCAGTACGTAAGACCACTGAATCCTCTCCGTCGATTTCGTTAAGCAAGACTTGGATGTGATCACTTTTCTGAGTTTGAATGGACATGCCCAAGTAATCGGCTTGGATTGGAAGTTCGCGTTGTCCCCGGTCGATGAGACAGGCCAATTGAATGCGTGCGGGTCTCCCGTAATCCATCACTTCATCCATCGCTGCTCGAATCGTTCGACCTGAATATAAGACGTCGTCAACAAAGACGATGGATTTTTCGGTTACATCAAAATCGAAATGGGTAGAATCTGACCCGAGTTTTACAGTTACTTTTCCCGAACGAATGTCGTCGCGGTACAACGTCGTGGATAAGGACCCGACATGTGGTTCGATTCCGGTCTTTTCCTTGATGATTTGAGCCAATCGGTCTGCGAGGGGTTTTCCGCGACTGATGATTCCTAGTAGATAAATGTCTTCGGCGGAACGGTGGGCGTTGAGGATGGCCTCGGCCAATTTAGCCAAATGGCCTTTCATCGCTTCCGGTGTCATGACAATTTTGCTTTGATCGGTCATTTTAAAAAAAAGCCTCCTCATGTGCCGAGGAGGCTGAAAGTGCGTCTTTTACATGGGTCTTTTCCATATCTATTGCGAGACTATAGCAGGAAGGCGTACGTCACTTCAATAAAAAAGCCGGCCCATAAGGACCGGCTTAAAGATATTCGTGTTTGTTTGCTTAGCCTATCGCATCTTTAGCGGCTTTAGCGACACGGAATTTCAATACGCGCTTGGCTGGTATGGAAATAGTTTCGCCTGTGGCCGGATTGCGACCCATGCGGGCTTTACGATTGACGACGACCAATTTGCCGATTCCGGGAATCGTGTAGCCATTTTTGGCTTCCCCGTATGCCAATTCCATTTGAGCATTCAAAACATCAGTGATCTGCTTTTTGCTCAATTCAGTCTTTTCAGCCAAAGTTGCGATTAATTGTGCTTTTGTTAAAGGTTTCCCCGCCATGATTATCTCCTTAAACGGTTGGTTAAACTTTTTTTATCCGAATGACGCCATTCAGACGAAAAACTGTTTTTTTTTTACCTAGAATCGTATCCACAGCCCTGCGGACAAGTTCCATTAGAGAAATAAATACTATTTTTTGAGACCTTTGTCAAGCCTTATTTTTAGGGGGTAAAATAAAACCGGCCTTCGAAACCCCCTGATTTCATTGGTCAAAATGGCCGCGGCGTGGTCAGGGAATTACTTGTCTTATCATAAGTGATTGATATACAATAAGTTACGTACTTCACAGAGGCATCGAAAATGATAATTGCGGCGTTCGGAAACGTATATGGACATAGCGAAAACCTTGATAAAATATTGAGGGCAATCGAGGACGAGGGGATCATGACAGTGATCCATACCGGAAATCTGGTAGTGGGTCACCCAAAGAATCAAGAAGTCATCCATTGCATACAGGGACGTGAATTGACAGGTGTTCAAGGGATCCAGGAACGTAATTTGGTGAAGTTCATACGAAAACGCTCTACCCTTGAGAAAAAAATGAAACGCGATGAGTTTGATGTATTGGAGAGCGCTTTTGACGAGTGCTCCAGCGAGGAATTGGAATACCTTCATCGTTTACCGAGCGTGACGACAATCAAAGTCGACGGGGTGGAGGTTACGATTGGTTACGGTAGCCTCTCTTCTCACAAGGATGATTTGACTGAAGATGATGCGTTGAATCGGTTCGAACGATTGAGAGAAATGACGTCCGCTCGAATCGTGGTGTTGGGCGGGTCGAGCGATGGGTACATCAAAGAAGTCCACAAAACGTTGATTGTGCATCCCGGCAATGTCTGCGGCAACGCAGAGGGGATGGGTGAATACGCCATAATCAATACCGAAGATGAAGAATGGCATGCTGAAATTAGAACGGTTCCGTTGTAGACTTGATTTAGAGATATTTTGAATTCGATCGAGGAGGTTATCAACGAATATGAATTTCATGACGCGGCGGAAATTCACCAAGATGGCAATGGCCTCCGGATTGATCGGACTGGGTTCAACCACGGCGAATGCTGCGACGATTCCGAAATTGAATCTGGATGAACCCATCGAGGATTTAAAACGAAGGATCCTATTTAAGGTCATCACGTTGCAAGCAGTACACGGAGTCCCTGGATTGAGCCTGACTTTGTTGCGCGAAGGAACGCCTGTTTGGTCCGAAGCGTACGGTGTCAAAGATTTGGAAGCACGTAGCAAGATGGACGTGGACACGGTCTTCGAAACTTCTGCATTGACGAAGCCTATTCATGCGTACGCGGCATTGGCATTATGGAATGAAGGTCGTCTGGATTTAGACCGCAAATTCGGATTGTACCTCAGCGAAGAATTTCAAAAAAATATTCCTGAAAGTTACCTCGATTTTACTGCGCGGATGGTGTTGTGCCATCGGACCGGCCTCCCCAACATGCATCCCGGGCCAGATCGACCTCTTCCTGCGTTCACGCCCGGCGAGAGTTTTTTGTATTCTGGAATTGGGTATACAATTCTCCAAGAAGTCATGACCGAAATTACCGGAAAACAGATCGACGAATTGTGCAATGAGTATGTTCTTCATCCCTTAGGAATGGATCATTCCAGTCTGGTTTGGATCGATGAATTTGACGATACATTAGCGACCGCATATGGCATTAAACTAAAACTTGGGCTCAAACGTAAGTTGACCAAACCGATGGGGCGATCCAGCTTGGTCTGTTCTCCTTCGGACTTCGCAAAATTTGTCAGTCATACACTTCAATGCGCGAAAACGCCCCCGGACGAGAAGAATAAAGCGATCTATGATTTAATGCTAACACCCGTATCCGACGTGCAAAAAGGCGTTAAATGGGGCATGGGATGGGGCTTGCAGGAATGTGGCGGCGAAACTTCTTTCTGGCATTGGGGTAACAACGAAAATAAATATCATTCACTGGCGATCGGTTATCCAAAACATGGTTTGGGCATCGTCCTTATGGCCAACAGTGGAAACGGCCTACGATTATGTCGCGAATTGGTTCCAGAAATCATCGGTGGATGTCACCCGATTTTCGATTATAAAATGGTCGTTCCTTAAAACCAAAACGGGCCAATAAAAAGTGATTTCTATTCAAACTCTTTAGCGTTTCGAATGGTCTTATACGGTAGTCAGATCTAATGAACGTGGGATTCTTATGAGCATAATTACCAGAAGACAATTTGGCAAAGCCGCGTGCGTCGCGAGTTTGGCCGGAATCGGTTTGGCTCCTGCCCATGCAAAATCCGAAAATATTTTAAAGGTTGATGCTTCACTCGAAGATCTGCAAAAACGGATCGAGAATAAGATGAAGAAATGGCTCAAAAAGTACCAGGTCCCAGGTTTGAGCCTTTCCTTACTTCGGAATGGAAAATCGGTTTGGGCTGAATCTTACGGCGTCAAAGAAATCGTTCGAAATGAACGCGTGGACTCAACGACCGTTTTCGAAGCGGCATCTTTGACGAAACCGATTACGGCCTTCGTTGCTCTTACTTTGTCAGGGGAGGGGAGTCTGGATTTGGAACTCCCCTTACTTTCGTATTTGGATCGCTCCGACCGTGATGGTATTCCTGATGGGTATCTGAAAATCACGGCGCAACACGTTTTGTGCCATTCATCAGGATTGCCGAATTGGAGAATTGGTGCCGAAGCCCCGAAGGTAAACTTCGAGCCCGGCGATCGGTTTTCGTATTCGGGCGAGGGCTACGTTTTACTCCAGGAAGCGATGCAACGGATCACGGGAAAACAACTGGACGTTTTGTGCCGGGAGCGGATTTTCGACCCGCTGGGGATGAAACAGTCGAGTCTGATTTGGAAGGATGGTTTCGAACATACATTGGCTTTTGGATACGCCAAGAAAATTCGCAAAGGTGTGACGCGAAGTTATACCACGCCGAACGCGGCGAGCAGTTTGGTCAGTTCTCCCAACGAGTATAGTTTATTTTTGGAATACTTATTTGGAGCGGGGATGGATCAACACGAGGCCCCTGACGATAGGGTGTTGCAAAAAATGATGGTTCCGCAGGTGGATGTGCGACCGGGAATTTCATGGGGGTTAGGTTGGGGGCTTCAATCCTGCGAAGGCGAGAATGCGTTTTGGCATTGGGGAAACAATGGGAATCGGTATCATTCATTCGTCATCGGCTATCCGGAGCATGGACTGGGCCTTGTGGTTATGGCCAATAGCGGAAATGGATTGCCGTTGTGCCAGGAGTTGGTCCCGGAAATCATCGGCGGCTGCCATCCGGCGTTGGATTGGAGAATGGTTGTCGGGTAGTCCTACTCCGCAGTTTTGCCTACGAGCTCCGGCACATCTGAGATGAATTCCTTCCAAGATGCGTACGTACGATGGGCGCTGTTTTCTTCGAGAAAGCGTTCGTTATCGCCTCCGAACAAGCCGGCCTGAGCGCCCACGTTGACCGCACCCACGATATCGGTCGGTTCCAGGTCGCCGAGATGGAAAAGTTCTTTGGGTTCGACGTTGAGTCCATGGGCAGCGTGATAAAACATGGCGGACTGTGGTTTGGCCACTCCTACCTCGTCGGAAAACGAACACGATGTGAAATAGTCCATGAAGCCAAATCGGTCGAGTAATTCTTGCAGGGGTTTACCGGGCGATATTCCTGTATCTGAAATGACTCCGACGGGCACATGTTCGGCCGCAGCTTTTACAGCGTCCAGAGCTCCATCGACTGGTTCAGGGGGATGTTCCAAAATGACCTGTCCGAATTGCATGGCCAATTCCTGAGCGACATTCTCGGGGATTTCCAATTTCAATTGGGTTTCCAATAGTGGAATTGCATCGTTCGGACTCAATGTCCGTTGCTCGTATACATGAATTCTCAGGAATTCCCGTTCTTGCTCTTTTAACGCTTCTTTGGCCGCTTCAGCCGAAATATTGATGGCGTCGCAGAGCAACTCGACACGGGCCATACGACGTTCCTTTTGGTTCACCTTAGCGAAAAACAGGGTTCGCCAAAAGTCGAATGTAATGGCTTTGATGGGTCGTAGGGTCATGGAGGCTCCAACAATCAAGTGGTCGCGGCGAACTATGAGTTGCTCAAACGGGATGAGCTTGATATATTAATTTTGATCAATCTACCTAAAGGAACCGTTATGTTATCACATCGAACACGTCTATTGGTTGCGGCCGTTTGCCTAGCGGGATTGCCCGGGAGCTTTGTTTCTACGCAAGAAACGGAAGTCGGCCGAGGGGATTTGGCCCTTTCTCTCGTGCGTTTGGAGACCGTTTTGAAAACGGTGGAGCTCGGTGACGAAGAAACAGCGCGAGTGAACAAGGCATTTGATAGCGCGACATTGAAATTTTTTGCGAGGCAATATGGTCCCGCTCTACAGGGAATTAATGAGTTGACGGTGGACGTCGATCCAGGCGCAATTGACGAGGAGGCGAAAATCTATTTTTCACTGCGTACCCACATAGCGCCGCTCATATATATAAAAGGAACGCGGGTGAATCCTGTGATGACGATCACGTCACTGTATTCCGATCCGTTGCATGGCGAGGAACGTACGGTATCGGGACATTTGTTAATCAAGCATAGGAATGGAAATGTAAGACATCGCTTACCGTTTGAATTGACCGTCGGGCCAGACAAACCTATTTCTCTTGAACTTCCCTTGGGCACGGATAAAAATCACTTCGGCTCCCATCAGTACCAGATAGCGCTGGAAGGCAGTTCGGGAACGCAATACGACATGTCGAAATGGAGTGTCGTAACGAAATCGTTGGATGTGGTTTCCGCGGCGAACCAAAGTCATTTCGACAATATTCGTATGGGAGATTTTCATACCGAACAAGCTATTACGACCGTGTTGGCACGGAACGAACTCATTACGGATGCGCCGTCTCTGGAAAGCACATCTGCATTTTTGGTTGATCCAAATGTGCTGATGAAGGAAGTGGGAGAAGAAATCAAGGCTCTCGCGACGAAGAAAGGGCAAAAAAATCCTTATGTGGGGAAAAAAGGA
>Ga0315336_1003133_pt1 | contig 22932 bp, 16 predicted proteins | sample ASW5metaG_FD_204512 | JGI IMG/M metagenome (GOLD analysis project Ga0315336, IMG submission 204512) | Ammonia-oxidizing marine archaeal communities from Monterey Bay, California, United States - ASW #5 | ecosystem: Environmental > Aquatic > Marine > Intertidal zone | place: USA: California... | reverse complement strand
AACATCGGTCCGAGGCTCACGATCAACGACGGCGTGGCTGTCCGTTTCGACGCCGATGTGGACTTCGTGGTGGCCCGCACCAACTACGGCACCCTCGACGTTCAGGGAACCGGAGCCGGCGTTCTCTTTACCAGCGCCCAGGCGGTGCCTGCACCTGGTGACTGGGGCGGCGTCGAGTTCGGGACCTACTCCAACGTCAGCGACGCCATCGGTTGGACCGTCGAATACGGCGGAAGCGCGGGGAATGGCGGCGTATACGCCTACAGCACCGAGATCGTGATGGACGGTTGCACCCTCCGCAACAACCTCGGAAACGGGTTCACGTCTGCGTACAGCACCGTCACCATCGGCACCTCGATCTTCTCCGGAAATACCGGGCACGGCTTCAGCGGAGACACTGCAACCGCTGCCTTTGGCTTCGACGGCAACGTATCTACGGGCAACGGCGGCCAACCGATCGTCGTCGCCGCCAACTCGGCCTCACAGATGGGTGGGACGTCGACGTACACCTCAAACGGGGACGACCGCATCGGCATCCTCGGCGGGACCATCAGCACGACGGGAAGTTGGGACGCCCTCGACGTTCCCTACCTGCTCCTCGGAGACATCGATATCCAGGCGAATGCTCCGCCAACGGTCACGTGGACCGATGGCGTCCAGATCGAGGCCATGCCCGGTGTGGATGTGCTGGTCGGTCGAACCAACTATGGCCGCCTCGTCACGACCGGAAACGCCCGGATCGGCAGCGCACAGGGCGTACCTGCAGCGGGCGACTGGAACGGCATCACCTTCCACACCTACGACACCGGTTCCAACATCAACGGGCTCGAGGTCGCCCACGCGGGGGCCAATGGAACCGCGGCCCTCTACGTGACCTCGAGCCCGGTGGTCCTCTTCAGCGGCCTGAACGTGCACGACTCGTCGAGCGATGGAATCGCCGCCAACAACACGACGGTCCGGATCTCGGGCAGCACCATCGCGAACAACGCCCTGAACGGGGTGGACATCAACAGCAACGCCGCGATTCAAAGCGATGTGAGCGCGACGTTCACGACGAACACCGTCACCGGAAACGGCGGGTTCTCCGTGCGCGCTCCGGCGAACTCCATTGGACAGCTCGATGCCTCGTCGACGTTTGTCGGCAACGTCAGTCCGATCAACATCAACGGCGGCGACGTGGTCAACGCCCAGACCTGGCAGGGGCTGGACGACAACTACTACGTCTCCCAGAGCGTGAACGTGCGCGGCAACACCTCACCCCGTCTGACCATCGGCGAGAACGTGCGCGTCGAGTTCGCCACCGCCACCGAGCTGCGGGTGGGCCAGAACAACTACGGGTCGCTGACCGTCGCCGCTCCTATCTTTGGCGCGACCTTCACTTCGGCCCAGGCCGTACCGGCCCCCGGAGACTGGATGGGCCTGGTCTTCGTCAACTACGACCAGGGCAGCAGCCTCACCGGCCTCACCGTCGAATACGGTGGCGCGAGTGGCCTGGCCAACCTGTATTTCACGACTGCCGACCCGGCTTTCCTGGACAACGTGACCAGCCGATTCAGTGCGACCGAAGGCCTGTATCTAACCAGTGGCTCGATCGAGATCATCAACTCGACCTTCGCCGACAACACCGACAATGGGTTCACGGCTGGCTCGGGGTCTCGGATTGTCGGCACCGCTCCGTCCTTCCTGAACAACGTGCTCACCGGCAACGCCGCGCCCGCCGAAGTCATGGCCAATGCCCTGCATCAGCTGGACGGGTCGAGCACCTTTGTAGGCAACACCGATGACCGGCTGCACGTGAACGGTGGAACGGCGGATACCACCGGAACCTGGCAGAACCTCGACGTTCCGTACCGGGTGCTCACGACCGCGCTCATCGCCGGCAACACCGCTCCGTTGATCACGATGGAGGCGGGGGCCCGCATGGAGTTCGACGACCTGCAGCACCTCTCCATCGGCCAGAACAACTACGGGACGCTCGCCGCCCGCGGCACTCCGGCGCAGCCCGTCACCTTTACCTCGGCCTCGGCGGCCCCCGTTCAGGGCTCCTGGACCGGGGTGATCTTCTACAACTACTGCGCCGATGCCCAGGCGGTCATGGACTACGTCAACGTGTCCTATGGCGGCGCAGATCTGGGCGGTTCGGTGCGCTTCAACAGCTGCAACGGTACCGTGACCAACAGCGTCATGACCGACTCCCTGGGAACCGGTTTGAGCTGCTCCGCATCGACCCTCACCCGGTTCTTGAATGCCTACGCCAACAACGCCCTCGGCGATGTCAGCGGCTGCCCATAGCCAAGGTCTGGGCGAGGATTTTCAGGCGCGTTCGCACGCTGGCGTTGTGCTCTCCAGCGCTGCCGCCGACCCCGTCGGCCCGGAAGGCCATCTGTCGCAGTGCCGCACAGTGAGCGCGGGTCTCGGCGTCGTTGTTTTCTGCCAGTAGGATGTGCGCTTTGGTCAGGGCCAGAATCGCCTCGGCGTGGGGGTCCTTGCTTCGAAAGAGGTTCTCGTTGGCCTGGAGGTGGATCTCTTTCGCCGCTTTGATGTCGCCAGCGTCCGCAAGGGCGGCGGCCAGGGCGGCGAGGGGAACGCCGTGGCGTCGACCTCCAACGGAGGCGTACAGGGCTGCGGCCTCGGTTAGCAGCTCCACCGCGCCGGGGAGGTCGCGCTGTAGGTGACGCGTCAGCCCCAGGTTGATGCTGTAGATGCCCACGGCTCCGGGTACGCCGAGCTCTCGGGCGATGCCGATGGCGCGTTCCAGTCGCGGGACCGCGCGGTCGTAGCGGCTCCGCTCGATTTCGAAGGCCCCCAGCAGGCTCTCGGCGTAGCTCTCCAGCCCGCTGTCGGTGTACTTGCGAAAGGCCGCCAGGGAGATCTGCAGGAGGCTCTCGACATCATCGAGGTCTCCGAACTCGAGTTTGGACGCGGCGAGTCGAACGATCGCTTCGGCGTGCATGCGCTCGTGCCCGAGGTCGGTGCGGACCGCCGCGACCTGCTCCAGGTGGGCGATGGATGCGCCAATCTCCCGCCGACTGAAGTGCATGGCGGCCAGCATGGTCTGAACGACGGCCGCCGCGTGCCGGTCGCCGATGCGTCTGCCGAGTTCCAATGCGCGCTCGAAATGCCGCTTCGCGAGATCCCATTGCTCGAGCATGCTGTAGGTTCGCCCTAACATTCCCTCGGCCACGCCCTCCAAGGCGGGAATCGGCGTTCGCCGGCACAGGTCCACCGCCCTGTTCGCGCACCCGAGTGCCTGGTCGAGTTGGCCACGCTGACTGTGGAAGGTCACCAGGCCCAACTCGACGATCGTGGCGTCGTACTCGTCACCGTCCCGGGTCAGGCCGGCCAGCGCTGCGTGGAACGCCTCCAGCGCCTCTTCGTGTCTACGGAGTCCGGACAAGGCGCTGCCGAGCTGGACGCGAACCTGGGCCTTCAAGCTGTCGTCTCCCAGGGATTCGGCGATCTCCAGTGCCTCTTCGCAGAGCAGCAGTGACGCCTGTGACGACCCGTCGAGCCGCTGGGTGCGGGCCAGCTCCCGTAGAAGGAGGGCGCGGTTGCGGGGGGAGACGGTCGATAATGCCAGTGTGCTGTCGAGCATGGCGCGCGGGATCTCCGCCGGTCCGTTGTTGTGCAGAAACAGCGATACGGCCAGCGCGATTCGGGCCGCGTCGTCACCGCCGACGTCGAGCGCGCGGGTGTGGGCGGCCGAGAGATTGCCGAGCTCGACGGTGACGCGCTCCCGAACCTCGGGCGCCGCGGTCATTCGCTGAGTCATGGACCAGGACTCGGCCTGGCGCCGATACCAGGTGAGGTGGCGCCGCTCGACCGCCTCGCGCATCGGGTCCTGGAGCTTCTCCTGCGCGTAGCCGGCGATGCTCTCGTAGAGCGCGTACCGTCCCGCCCGGGCGGCGACCAGCAGCGATTTGTCACACAGTCCGCGCAACATCTCGCCCACCCACGGTGCCGCATGCCGATGGCTCAGGTCGATGACGTGCTCGGCGGCGGTGAGGGTGAACCCCCCTGCGAAGCTGGAACATTGGGCGAGGGCCTCCCGTTCGGCTTCGGACAGCAGCTCCCAGGAGGAGTCGAGGGCGGCGCGCATACTGCGCGAGTGCACCGACCGGCCTGGCGGCACGAGGATGTCCATGCGCCGGTCGATCCGGCTCAGGATCTGGGCGGCCGGGAGGATGGATCCCCAGGCGGCGGCGAGCTCGATGGCCAGGGGCACGCAGTCCAGTCTGTCGACCAGGGCCTCGACATCCCCCTCGTCCACCTGAGCGGCGCCGGAGCGGTCCGCGAACAGGGCGACTGCGGCTTCGACACTCAGGGGCTCGACGGGCTGGTGCACCGCTTCGCCTCCGAACCGGTGGCGCGAGGTCACCAGGATCTTCAGGGTTGGCGCCGCCTCGAGCCAGCTGTGTACTGCGGAACTGTCGTCGCCCAGTTGCTCGAAGTTATCCAGGATCAACAGCCTCGATCCGCCGGTGGCCAAGACTCGGCCGAGCTGATTCCGCGGCCTGGCGCCGAGTTGTATGCGCAGGGCTCCCGCCACCGCGGCGAGCAAGTCGGAGGGGGTTCGCGCCGCGCGGAGGTCGCAGAAGGTGACCTCGCTGCCGGCCCGGCCGATGCCCCTGCCGACCTCGACGGACAGACGAGTCTTGCCAACGCCCGCCGGACCTTGGAGAACCAACAGTCGGACATTGCCCAGCAAGCTGTCCACAACTTCGCCGACCAGCTCGTCGCGGCCAAAGAGGCTGTCTCGATACGCCGGCAGCGGAGCACTGGAGGAGGTCGCCGCTTTCACAGGATCGAAGCGATATCCGCGACCTACAACGTTGACCAGATGGGTGGGTTTCTTGCGATCGACCTCGATCTTCGCTCGCAGCCGCCCCATGGTTGTCACCAGCGTGCGCGATTGGGTGGTTCCGGAGTAGCCCCAGACCTGTTCGAGGAGCTCCTGCGGTGGCACGATGGATCGAGGACGGGCTGCCAGATACCGCAGCAGCCGCGCTTCCATGGTCGTCAGGGCGACCGTTTCACCGCCGCGACGCACAACCTCGTAGCCGAGATCCACGACGCCGTCGGCGAGCTGCAGCTCGTGATGGTTGTACGTCATCGCCGGTCTCGGGCGGGCACCGGAGGAGGCTACCACCCTTCAACAGTCCGTCTGAGATGCCTTGTGCGCTCGCAGGCGCTCCAACTCCGCTGGGACCCGGCTCGGATCGGCGTCCAGGCGACGCGCGTTCTGGGCGATCCACGCCGCGGCCCCGTGATGGGACGCCTTGAGCACGGACAGCTGGGTGTCGCCAGAGATCACTTCGACACTCCGCATTCCTCGAAGCCTGAATGTCAGCTCTTCGAGCTGGTGCTGTCTTCCACCGATCTCGATATCGCCCTGGGCTAGATCGGCGGTCACGGCGCGGGTCGAGTAGGCGTCCTCGCCCCAGTGGCGCACCTCGATCTCGGTCGTCCAGCCGTGGTGAGCTGGGGTGATTCCCTCCGGGCATTCGGCGTCCCGAAGCGCGTCGAAGGCGTCGACGTCCAGCTTGGGCGCGTGCAGGTGCTCGAGGATCCACTCGCGGGTCGCCGGACTCGCGCGCAGCAAATACCGCAACCCCGGCAGAGTGAGCTTCAGCCGCTCCCCATCGATACTCGCGGTCACGTCCTCGAGTGGCGCGACCGGGACGCCGTTGACGATCAAGCGATCTTCGAAGTGGTCGACGACGACCTCCATCTTGTTGTTGAGTCCGTACACCAAGGCCACAATGGCGGCGATGAAGGCTCCGACGAAGGCCGTTGCAATGCCGAGCACCGCCATGCCGAGCAGCACACGACCCTGCAGAGCACCCATGCCTCCGCCGATGAGCATCGAGGTGAGGAGGGGAATACCAGCCAGCTTTGCCAATGCCGCCGCTGGCATGCTCAGGGCGATTCGCCCCTGCCAACCAAAGCCGTGGTGCAGACGCTGGATGCCGGCTGGCAACTCAGGCTGGATTCAGGCGCCCTCGAACGATTCGAGAGCAGCCCTCGCCACCGCCTCGCCCGACTCCTGCACGAAGTGGCCGGCGTCGGCGATCTCCATCGGCGGCGGACAGGTCTTCAGTTGGCGGTGCAATACGCGCATGATCGGCGGCCCAAGCACCGGATCGTTCATTCCGATGGCCATGAAGGCCGGGCCCTCGAACGAACGCCACCATCCCAATGCCGGGCGCCCATAGCCAGCGCCCTCCATGTCCTCCCGAATGGGTACGATCTGTGGGAATCGCCGCACGCCGGCCTTGTACGTCACATCGGGAAAGGGAGCGTCGTAGGCCGCTGCTTCGGCGTCATTCAACTGTGGACAGCTCCGGGCGAGCAGTCGACCGACCGCGAGATCGGGTTTGGAGTTCGAGTACGCCAGCCAGGCCTCGAAGCCCGGGCCAGGGGAGCCTCCGGTGCTGATCGCCGTGTTCATGATGATGAGCCGCTCGATCCGATCTCCGATGTCGAGGGGCAGCGTCAGACCGATGAGCCCTCCCCAGTCCTGCACCACCAGAGTGATTCGCTTCAGGTCCAGACGCTCGACGAGGGCGAGGATCGCGTTGCGGTGGAAGTCGAATGTGTAGACCGATTCGTCGACGGGCTTGTCCGAACGCCCAAAACCGTAAAAATCGGGAGCGACGACCCGGCCGCCGGCAGCGACGAAAACGGGCAGCATCTTCCGGTATAGATACGACCAGGTCGGCTGGCCGTGAAGACAGAGGAAGGTGTGTTCCGCGTCCGCGGGCCCCTCGTCGAGCCAGGACAGCCGCAAACCTTGGTAACCAGGCAGGTTTTCAGCAGTGTGCGACTTCCATGGGAAGTCGGGTAGATCCGCGAAACGCGCGTCGTCGGTTCGGAGGGCTTCGATGGGCATGCACACCTCGGCCGCCAGTATGCCCCATGCCCTGGACAGGGGATGGGGCTCGGCGAGTGGCACGCAGGTCGCCCAGCGTGATCGTGATGCGATCGTCTGCCGTGTCGTTGATGCCGACTTGCACGTCGATGGTGGCGAGGGCGCCGTCGGCGAGCTGAACACCGTTGAATTCCGTCACCGAGCTCTGAACGGCGAGTCCCATGTGATCTCCCTGAGTGATGCGCGAAGAGGGCTGCGTCTGCGTGCACCTCCCCTCGGATCCAGGTTTGGGAAGGTGTAGGAGTTTCGGGCGATCTATCTGGGTGTGATGGTCGGCTTCGCCTCGGTGGCCCCGATGGAGAGCACCCAGCTGTCGGCGCCCTCGGCGTTCAACACCGGGCGTTGGTCGGTCAGATTCGCCGATCGCATCGCCGAGGCCACGAACAGGTTCGCCTCTTCGGCGGTGACCTTTCCGTCGGGCTTGTCATCGAGCTCTCCGTCGGCCCAGCCGCGCAGGGCGCCGATGACGAAGTAGGTGAAGGCGCCGTGCCGGACCGAGTCGATAGGCCCGGAGAGCTCGTTGGGGCCGGCCGCCGTCCACTCGGCGATCTTGGGGGTCTTGGCCACTGCGTAGGAGGGTACGGCGAAGCGTTTACCCGCGACGAGATCGTCTCCGCCGCGGCCCTTGCCTGCGTAGCAGGTGTCCATGACCATCATCACGTCGGCGCCGCCCTGGCCTCCGAGCTCCTGGAGCTCGGACATCTTGAGGGATCGGGCCTCGAAACTGTCCATGTCGGCCTGCACGTCGACGCCTAGCAGCATGCGCTCTCCGTTGGTGGGAGACGCGGCGCCGTGGCCCGCGAAGTAGACCCAGACGACGCCGTCGTCCGACGCCAGCTGGGCGACTTCCGCGGTGGCCCGTTTGATCTTCTCCTTGCTCGCAGCTGAATCGATGAGGCGGATGTTCTGGGTCGGAACGCCCCTCGTGTAGACGAGGAAGTCGTAGAAGGCGTTGGCGTCGCGCTTGGCATACGGCACCTCGGCGATGAAGGCGTAGTCCTCGATTCCGATGACAACCGCGGCGTCGTTGGGGGCCTTCATCCCTGTCTTTACGGGCTCGTCAACCGACGGCAGGTTCGTGGGACCCCGCATCTCTTTGGCAGGTGCGGCTGCGACTGCGACGGGGGCCGGAGCGGGTTCGGGCTCGGGGTCGGGGATGTCCTCGACCTTCTCTCCGTAGGCGTAGCGGGCGTGCTCGGTGCGGTTGCCATCCTTGTCCCAGCGGGTCCATTCTCCGTGGTCTTGACCGGCCTTCTTGAAGCCGACGTGCCGCTTTTGGCCGTTCTCGTAGTACTCGGTGATTCCGCCCTCGCGAATGCCGTCTTTCCAATCGATCTGCAGGCGGATCTGGCCGGTTTCGTACCAGAAGACCCACTCGTCGTCTTGCTTGTCGGCGGTCCACAGGCCCATGCCTTTCTTCTGGCCGTTGGGGTGGTAGTCGGTTGCCGGGCCCTGCTTGAGCCCGTCCCGCCACGTCGCCGTCAGTTTCGTTTTGCCGTCCAGATATTTGGTGATCCAAGCGCCGGACTTCTTTCCGCCGACGTATTCACCGGAGTAGGTGTTGTCTTCATTGAAGTAGGTGGCTGGCCCCTCGAGCTTTCCGTTCTTGTAGGTACGTGTGCTGGTGTGCCTTCCCTTGGGGCTGTAGTTCTTCCAGTTTCCGGACTGCTCGTTGTTCCACCAGTACCCAGTCAGCTTCAGCTGCTCGGTGTCATCCCACCACTGGGTGATGTTGCCGTGCAGTTCGCCGTTGAGCACACACCGTGTCGCCCAGAACTTCCGGCCGGTTTCGTCATCCTGGAACTTGTCCTTCTCGACCTTCGACTTGTCTGGGCAGGCTTCCTTGCCCTTCCACCACTCGTCGGTGACGGGCTCTCCGAAAGCGATGGTCGCGAAAAGAAGAGCGATGAGAGGGAACATGGGCGTCTCCGAGGAACCGGACACCCATAGTACGACTTCGGGTTCGGAATCTCCCTACAAAGCGGCCGGACAGATGGGAATCTCCGGCAGCTTCGCAGTTCCGTAGGGCTGCACGTCGCGGGCCAGGCAGGCGTCCGCGTCGAAGGGCTGGACCGTGAACGACACCGCGCCGGCTGCAGCTTCCTTTGGATAGGACTCGTCGGTAAACGGCGCCGGCGTCTCGCAGAAAGCGCCCCAGCCAGCGGTCTTTCCCCACGACTTGCCGGCGGGCATGGCGATGGCGATCAGCTTTTCATCGGCACCGTCGGGGGTCAGGGTCAGATCGAGGGAGTCGAGCTCCTTGACGTTGTCGACCGCGCCGTCCTGTCCCTTTCGGGGCCAGATCAAGTAGGCCTTTCCGGATCGGGACACGCTGTAGATCTTCACCTGGCTCGGCTTGTCCACGTGGACCCGCGGCACCACCCGGTCGCCCTCGCAGAAGAGTGCGGTCTCGCCCAGGTCGAGCCACACCCGGCCCCCGTTGTCGCCGGTCCTCATGCCGTCGACCAGGCCGAGCTCCGAGTCGAATCGGCAGTCGCCGCGGCTCCCATCGAGGACGAAGAGATCGTTGGCAAATGAGAACCCGGAAAGCGGAACCTCGCCTTGGACGACCGCTTCGGTGACGCTGGCCGTGAGGATGACCTCTGACGAGGTGGGGTCGAGGGTGAGCTGAACGGCCTTGGCTCCGGAGGCGCCCGGGCGAGCCAGGCGAATGGAGCCGCTCTTCGCCAGCGCATTTCGGAGCTCGGCGATGATGGATGAGCCGACGTCGCCGGCGTTGCAGCCGGACTTCGCCCACAGCGGCGGCTGGAGCACAATCAGCTTTCCCTGCTGGGCGATCGCCGCGGCGAGTTTGCCGATGTTGGCCACCAGCGCCGCCTGGTCTCCCTTGTCGTCGTCGATCCACTTTCGATTGACGCCGATGTGGGCACAGGCCCGGGAGGTGACCGGGTTGTGGAAGGGCTCCTTCCAGCCCTCGAGGTGGCGGAGAATCACCGCACAGCGGGCCTCGCTCTTTCCCGCACAGAGACCGTCAATGGCTTGCTTTCGCGCGTTTCTGAGGGCCTCGTTCAGCGCCTCAGCGGGGTCGGCGTTGGACGCGAATCCCGTGTGGATCTGAAACCCCTCCGGCGTGTCCTTGGCGCACCGCTCGGCTTCCAGGGCTGCCATCTCCGCCGGATCCGGCCCCGTGTGTTTGTTGGGCTTCGCGATCGCTGCCACGACCAGCAGGACCAGCCAGAGGCGGATCACTTGCTCTTGATCTCCGACAGTGCGGCGTCGAGCCGCTCCTTGTCCACGTACATGCGGACCCGCGCCAGGTAGTGCGGCCCCTCGGGGGTCTCCAACTCCGGGTCCATGCAGGTCAGGGAGTCCTTGACCCCCGACAGCAGCGCTTCGGCCGAGGTGACGATGGTGTCCCCCTCGATCTTGATGTCCTCGCCGAGGTACTTGACTACCTGCATGCGGGCGTCATTTCTGGCATTCGTGCGGGCCTCTTGCTCGGACGCGGTCCGCTTGGAGACCCCGGCGAACATCACCCGCCCCTTCTTCTCGGGCATGTTGTCCATGTACGCCTTGCACTCCGGCAGCTGGAACGCCTGGGTTCGGTAGGCGAAGTACATCGGCTTGTCCCAATCCGACGCCGCCGACCAGCCCTTGGTGGCGCTGAAGTCGATTCCGCCGAGCTTTTCGAGACCCTTCAGGCTCGCCTTGAGTCCGGCGTCTGTACCATCCATACGCCACATTTTCCCGGTTCCACGCCAGAATTCACTGATGTACTCGCCGGTGCACTTGTCGGGGCTCTGCACGCAGCACTTCTCGAGCTCGGCCACCCCGGTGTCGAGGATGAGTTTTTTCTCGATGTCGTACTCCAGCCCGGCCAGAGATTTATGGTCGACGCCGATCTTGATCCCGAACTGGGGAAGGCCGATGCGGGCGCCGACGCCGCTGTTGACCAGCCACATGGCGGAGCGCTTCTCGACGGCGTCCACCTCTTTGAAGACCAGGGCATCGGTGCACGAGCTGGGGGCGACGTCCTGGGTGCCGACCTTGGCCGGGTCCGGCTCTTCGCCTTCGGCGGGCGCATAGGTGACGACGAAACTACCGATCTTTGGGCTCGGCTCTCCCACTGGCGGGACCAGGGTGACATCGGGTTGAGTGGCGAGGCCCATGACCTTCTCCGCGAGGGAGGGGCCGGCCTGGGCGGTGGTGAGCATCGCTAGGGTGACGACGACGATGGACAAATGTGCCTCCGGGTTTCCGGCGGGAGTATTGCACGCAGCTTCGACGCCTGATCCAGTCATGTCGGGTCCCTTGGTGCTATCCTGAGTTTGGGGCACGGAAGGACGACATGAATATCCGCACGTTCCCCCTCGTGTTTCTGGTCTTTTGTGGCTGCCAACTCTGGCCGTTCGAGAACCATCCCTTCCAGCCAGAGCCCGACCCCTACGACCCCGACCTGGCGACGACAATCGACACCTCGGTGTACAACTCACCCTACGAAGTCGACACCGGTGAGCCTTTTGCGACCACCGACTGGATCGCCGACGCGCCTTCGACGCCTTTGGAGCGGGGTTGCTACGTCGTCGAGGACAACTTCTCTGAGGGCATGATCCGGCACATCGACCCGGACACCCTGGTCATGACTGGCGTGATGCCGGTGATCGGGTTCGATCTGCATAGCGTCATGTCCCTCGCCTGGTTCGATGGCTCCTGGTTGTTGGCGATGGACTGGGGAGACCGGATGATCGAGGTCGATGCCGCTGGTGTCGCGACGGTGCACTCTCAGAGCCCCGCGGCGCTGGGCAATGACACCGTCGGGTTCTGGATGGCCTCCGAGTTGACCGGAAATGGGGGCATTGCCGAGCGCTACGACACCCTCGCGGACCTCGCCGCCGATCAGCCTGCCCAGGCCGTCGGGCTGCCCAGGATGTGGTCGACCCGCGGTTCGTACCTCAACGGTCGGCTGTGGGGCGCGTGGCATGCGACCGACCACCTCGAGTACAGCCCGCTTCCCAGCGCCGCCGGTGTCGGGACCTTCTGGCCGGAGGGCTACGACGACTGGGTCTATGGGATCTCGGCTTTCGAGGGCGCGATCCTGATTCTCGACGACGGCAGTGCGGGCCATCCCACCCGCATTCGGCACTACGATCCGTGGTCGGGTGCCGAGGTGGATGCGTGGCAGCCGCCGTTTGAGGGGTGGAGCGTTTCTGGTCTCTGGTGTACTTCTGGGCCTGAGTAGCGAGCCGACGTGGTCAGTGCAGAAGCCAGTCGAACAAGTTCACGGTAAACGCCTCATTATCCTCGGCGCCCGCAGCACAAAACCCATACGGCTCCCCGCTGTCCTCATCGTCCTGACAACTGATCATGCCCGCCTCTCCGAGCATCGCGACCCGCCCTGACCCGTAGTCCCGAACGGCTCCCATGGAGAAGCCGTCCAGCTCCAGCCGCCCGAAACCCCGCTCGTCCACTGCGTATTTCCCGTCGCATGGCAGCAGCGAAGTGGCCTCGGCGGGCAGCTCGATAGGCGCACCCGCAAACACCCAGACCGCATCCAGCCCCGCGGTGATCTCGTGAGTTCCGAGCTCCGTGAACCCGAAGGTCAGCGCGTCCGCCGCGTCGTAGGTCGTCATGTTCAGGACTGCGAATCCGTAGGGAGCAGCCAGATCGGCGATGGCGGTCACATACGGCCAGTGGTCGGCGACCAGGAGCAGGGAGCCCCCGCCGTCCACCCAGTTGGCCAGCGCCTCGATTTCCTCACTTGTGAAGGTCACTTCTGCAGGCACTCCGGCGACGACCAGGGCGTCGAAGCGGCCTAGATCAGTGCTGTCAAAGGGGCCGTCGAAGCGCATAATACGGCGATCTGGACCGTCGATGAGCTCCGCAAGGGGAGCGTAGGAGCCGTGCACGGTGTGTTTGTTGTCGTGGGTCTCGTCGATGGCGACGCGGATCGGCCGTTCCTTGGGGGCACACCCGAGGAGGACCACCGCGATCCACAGCGAGGCTCGATACTTCATGGCTTTACGGTACAGGCGGCGCGACCCGTTCGAGGAGCCAACTTCCCGCGAGTCCGGGAGGGTGCCGCCTGCGGGTCATCAACTGGAGCTGGATGTTCCGGATCCCGGGCCAGTCCTCGGGGGAGATCTGGACCAGGCGGCCGGCGGCGATGTCGTCTTCGACCATGTGCAGTGGCATCGATCCCCAGCCGAAGCCGCCGACGAGCAGGGCCCGCTTGGTGTGTAGGTCGGCCACCCGCCAGATCCGCGTCCCGTAGACCCCGCGCTGCTGTCCGGCCGTGATGCCGCTCCGATCGGTGAGCACCACCTGCACGTGGTCCTCCAGCGCGGCGGCCGGGAACCCGCGCTCCAGGGACGACAGGGGATGGTCGGGGTTGGCCACCATCGCCGATGGAATGGGCAACGCGTCGCGATGAACGAGCTCGGCCGGGATCTCTCCGAAGGACATGCCGACGCCGAGGTCGCAGACCCCGTCGAGGACCAGCTGGGCCACGCCGCCCAGCGACTCGGTGTAGACCTCGAGCTCGACGAAGGGGAAGCGCTCCTGAAAATCGGCGAGATGGGTGAGCAGGGCATCCATCGGGAACATGACGTCGACGGCGAGGGCCACCCGGGGCTCGGGGTGTTCGGAGAGCCAGCGCGCCCGGGCCATCAATCCGTCCACCCGGGAGTTCACCGACCGGACGTCGGCGAGCAGGGACACACCGGCCTCGGTCAGCTTTGGTCGCCGCCCCGATCGGTCGAAGAGCTCGACGTCGAGCTGATCTTCGAGGTTGGCGATCGCGTAGCTGACGGCGGACTGCACCCGGTGGAGCTCGCGCGCTGCGGCGGTGAAGCTGCCCGAGTCGACGACCTGGGCGAAGACCTGGAGCTGATCGAGGGTGACCATGGCAATCCATCTGATATTTCGATGATAACTATCTTCTTTTTATCAGATGGCAAGATGGGTGGATGCCCCTAGATTGGCTTCAACATTCAGGGAGTCCCTCATGTCAAACGCAAAGAAAGTCCTCGTCACCGGCGCAACCGGCCAACAGGGTGGCGCTGTCGCCCGCCAACTGCTCGCCCGTGGCCACGCCGTTCGCGGCATGACCCGCAACGTCGACTCCGACGCCTCCAAAGCCCTGATCGAGCTCGGTGCCGAGATGGTCACAGGCGACTTCGAGGATGGGGCGTCGCTGATCGCCGTCATGACCGGTGTGGACGCGGTCTACGCGATGAGCACGCCGTTCGAGGCTGGCGAAGAGGCCGAGGTCCGACAGGGCCGGGCGCTTGTCGATGCCGCCGTCGCCGCCAGCGTGCCGCACTTCGTCTACTCGTCGGTCGCCTCGGCGAACCTCGAGACGGGCATTCCACACTTCGATAGCAAATACGAGATCGAGAAGTACCTCGCGACCACCGACCTGCCGTGGACCGTTGTCGCGCCGGTCTACTTCATGGAAAACCTGTTCTTCCCGCAGAACCTCGACGGCCTGCGTGGGGGCGCCTACGCCATCCCCATGCCCGCTGGCGTCCCCTTGCAGCAGGTAGCGGTCGCCGACATCGGCGCCTTTGGAGCCCATGTGATCGAGCGCGGGGACGAGCTGATCGGGCGCCGCATCGACATCGCCGGCGACGAGCTCAACGCCACCGATACGGCCACGGCGCTGGGCGGCGTGTTGAGCCGTGAGGTCGGGTCTTTCGAGGTCCCGATCCAGCAGATCCGGTCCTTCAGCGAGGACATGGCGCTGATGTACGAGTGGTTCGTGAGCACGGGCTACTCGGTGGACATCGACGAGCTGCGGTCGGAGTTCAGCGACGTGAAGTGGCATCGCTACTCGGACTGGGCGACCGGCTCGGTTCCCGCCGCGCTGTAGGATGACCCTCCGTTGGAGGCGTTGTATTTGGCCGCGAATTCTTGGGTGTTCTGGCTAGGTCTGTTCGCATCGCCCATGGCGTCCGCGGCTGAGCGCCTGGCGGTCCTCGAGTTGACTGGCGATCTGTCGGCGAAGGAACGAGGGCTGCTCTCAGACACGGTGCGGGGAGGCATCGTCGAGGCCGCGGGCGAAACGGTTCAGGTGATGACCCGCGAGAACATGGAGGTCATGCTCACCGATATGGGTATCGACGCCTCCTGTGTCGCCGAGGGCGCCTGCGAGGTGGAGACCGCGAGGAACCTCGGCGTGGACTTCGTCGTATCGGGCAGCATCACGTCCATGGGCGGCATGCTCATCGTCTCGATGAAACTCCATGAGACGACCGGTGGCAGTCTGGTGGGCTCACAGCAGGTTCGCGGTGCCGATGGACTCGCGCTGCTGGACGGGGTCGGACCGGCCGCCGCAACGCTCTCCGGAAAGCTCGCTTCGAATCCCGCTCCGGCGCCACAACCGGTACAACCTGCGGTGGCTTCCGCACGTCCGCCGGTCGGGGCCATCAGAACGGATGCGTTCTACAACTGCCTCGGTGGGGAGGAGTCGCCCCACACGACCTTCCGTTTCCACGCGGACGGGACCGTCCGCCAAAAAACCCACAACTCGAATCTCGTGGCGAGTCTCAAGAAGTGGCACAACAGTAAGGCGTCGGCGTCCCACGCTGACCTCCCCAGCTACTCCGGTACAAGCACCGAGGTGACCTGGTATCGACCCGACCAGGGCAAGTTCCGCTACTCCCAGTTCGAGTGGCACGCCCGGTTGGTCGGCGAATTCCTGAACGTGGTGGTGCGGTACAGGGACACCACGAATGTCACAATGGACCACGGGGATTGTGTAGCCGTGCCACTGCCCTAGCCAAACGGCTCAGGACCGAATCGCCATGGCGGCCGGCCATACGATCTTTGCGCACCTTCGCGAACGTCTGCCGTGAACTTGGCCCTTGTTGCCACTTGCGGCCGGCAAGAGTTGCCGGTGAATGCTTCTGGTGGCGCGATAGGCCGATCTTCACCGCAGAGGTGCGCAATGGTTCGCAGAGCCGGGAACGGGACCGATGAGGCCATCTGGGCCGAACTGTCGAAGCGCTCTGCCCCGACATCTCGATACGGTCTTTGCGTACCTTCGCGAGCCTCTGCCGTGAACCTGGCGTTCCGACCTGCGACAGGTTCTGGGTGAGCCACTTCGGGTGCCTCTCCATTCGCTTGGGCTAGTTCCGTCTCTTTGTATCGCTCGCTCTGGGCCCGCTCGCCGGCCGCCTCCGCGCAATGCCAGGGCAGGGGACCCCCACCGGGAGCACGACGTTCCAGCGCTCTCGCGTCAGGCATACGAGGTAGCCACCCCGTCGAATCGCCTGGGCCTTCCACCGCTGCAGCGTCCGCCACCGGTCATTGACGGCTGCTTCCTTTGAGGCGTAGGGACCGAACGCCCAGACCTGGGAACCCCGGATCGACCAGCACCACCCGTCATCGGCGGTTGGGTACGAGGCGTGGAAGAAGTGGTCGGCGAGGGGAGGCCGCATGCCGAGAGGCTACCGAGCGGTGGGACTCAGAGTTGACCGGACATCATTTGCCGACGGCCTTTCGCTCGTCGAGCTCTACGTCGTTCAGGCAGTTAGCGAGTGCCATTTCCAGTAATCCATGGTGGTAGTTCCGTTCGGACCCGATCCACCCGACACCACCAAGGAGTGCCATGACCGTGTAGAACGCAGCCAAACGAGCGACCCACTCTCTTCGATGTACGTAGTGCCAGACGTTGTATCCAGCGAAGAGCATCGCGCCGACAATGCTGGCCGTCATGAACAGCAGGACGAATCCCCCTGGCATTTCGATACCACTAACGGCCAAGAACGCCGGCAATAGCAGTGGAGAAAGGGCCCCGACCAAGATCGCTGCGTTTGCCAGGGTGGGGTCCCCCTTGCCGGGACTGGCACGCACTGCCAGGGCCAAGCCCACGAGAGACCAGGCCAATATGCCCCTGCATATTCGGACATAGCCAAGAGACGGCTTGCTGATCTCGGGGTGCTTCAGAGCGGCCGCGGACGAGAGAACGTCCCGCGCTCTGATTCGCTCGTCATTCACTTCAAGGGCCCGCGAGTCCTTGCAAACATCGGACAGACTTGGGTAATTCTCGTCCTCGGCGGTGGCTTCCATGATGACCTGGTGCGCGCTGACGAACGGCATGTCGGTCAGCTGATAGAACGCGGCCTGGGTAGCCCCACCAATCAAGGCGGCGAGTATCGCCGCTATCAGCCCAAATCCGCCGAGCCCCGCCAGGAGCACGGCGGATTGTGGACCCGTCAGTGCGATCATGCGAGAAAGTGGGTCCGTCGAATCACCCTCGGCTTCGATCTTCGCGGTCACTGCAGCGGTTTCAGCAGCAGCCCGTTTTCGCTGAGCGTCTTTCCATTCTCGCCAGAGCTTGTCGACATGCTTGCGTTGATGCTCCAAAGCCACCTTTGCCGCGTATATGGCGCCTCCTACCAGCCCATCATTGTCCGGAGTCTCAGGGTTCGCTTCTTCCAGGTCGGCGAGGGCACTTCGGGCATCTTCCAGTCGCTCGAGCGCCGCATTCTCCTCTTTGATGGCTGCCGCTAAGCGTGCTCTGCCCGCCTTGGCATCGGCCTTCGCAGCACCCGCCTCGGTGGTCTCATTGAACGCCTTCTTGTACCAGTCCACTACGCGGATGATGAGGTATGGAGCCAAGATTACAAACAGGGCGTAGCCGCCCACGAGTGCGACGTGCGCCTCCAACCCAAGTTCGAAGAAGTACATCAATCACCCCGATGGTCGAATCCGACGTGTAGGTCCCAGCAAGGTGCGTGCCGACCGCGAAAGACGGATGAACATGGAGAATCGTCTGCTCGCCAGCGCGCGACGCACAGCAATGCGCAACGTTGTGCGGCTCGTCTCGCTTCAAAAGGTTCTATGCCTGGCCCGTGCGAGTTCCGGTCTCACTTTCGCTCGGTCGGGCTTCGGGTGCGCTAGTTGCGCTTCTTTCTGGCGCTCGCTCTGGGCCCGCTCGCCGGCACCCTCCGCGCGATGCCTGGGCAGGGGTAGGGGCCGAACGCCCAGACCTGTGCCCCTCGGATCGACCAGCACCACCCGTCATCGGCGGTCGGGTACGAGGCGTGGAAGAAGTGATCGGCGAGGGGAGGCCGCATTCCGAGAGGCTATCGGGTGGTCCGACTCAGAGTTGACCGGGATCCGGTGCCAGTGGTTTGGACGCATCTGGCAGCGCGATAGGCCGGTGGGACCTGATTCGATTCGCCAACAGGCGCGTAGTTCTGAATTTACGGCGACGTAGCCAACGACCCTATCGGCCTCCCGATGGAGTCAGGTTTCGCAAGCACGTCGAAGACCTCGGTCTGATGGCGGCGACGTGAGACGCGTGGCTACCGTGCATGCCTACGGCGACCGGTGCGGGAACGCCGGATGCGGGAAATCCGCACGTCCGGTGTGACGAGGGGCGGGTAGCGCGGCTTCCGCCGCGCCCCGCCTACTCTACTGGTGAACCTCAGGCGCTACTCGCGGCCTCCACAACCGACTGCAACACTTGGCCGATTTCGAATGTGGCCACGTCGAATTCGGCCCACAATTCGTTCGAATTCGGCTGGGTCAGTGAGGGTGAGCGGACTATCCTCCGGTGTGGAGGGAGGCCTGCAGCACCCCTTTCCCGAAAGCGTCACCGAACCCCATCTGCGACCCCGACCCATGCGTATTACCGTAGTTCTTGGCCTGTTATCGGGCTGTACACCCAAAGTCGCCGATTCGCCAGCCGCCGATTCATCGGTGGAGCCACCGGCGCAGCAACTATCCGACTGCACGGTCGTCGAGACCTACGAATCGAGCCTTGGAGGCGCGAGCTCCACGACGCTCCAATACGTATCGGCAGACGGCTGGCTTGAGATGCGCGGGACGTCGGTGCTGGAGTTGTTCTTTACCGGCTTGCTTTGGGACAGCTACACCTACGACGTCGAGGGCGACGGGCTCATTGAGAGTCGCACCGAGTTTGAGCGGGACGCTGGCGGTTTGATCATCCGACAGCGGTTTGATCAGCCACCCTTCGACGACACGTCGGTGCAGTGGGCGAACTACGTGTACTCATATGCCGACAATCAGCCAATCCGGGGGGAATATGACTACGATGCGAACGGGCACAATGACGCGATCGTGCTGTGGACATGGGACCCGAAAGGACTGGCTTCTGTCACGCGCGATGACGACGCCGACGGGGTCACTGACTACGCAATCCACTACATCCGAGACGAGGTGGGCAACGTAGTACGCACCGACGTCGACGCCGATAACGACGGCAGCGCAGACGAGGTGCGAACCTGCATGTGGTCCAGCGACGGCGCGCTCCTCGAACGCCGTATTGACGTGGGAGATGGAGAGTTCTCGGAGTTGCAGAACTGGGAGTACGACGAATACGGAAACGTCACGGAGATTCGAACCTGTGATGACACGTACGAAACCGATGGCTGCAGTTCGTCCACGTACGTGTACAACGAACAGAGAAAGTGCGACATCTGGGATCTCGAGATCGACTTCGGTGGATACGTCGGTCCGATGCTCCCCTCGTGTTGACGACCCCTGGCGGTGGCCCTAATCGAAGAGGTCGACCTGGACGCGCCACGCCAGCTTCCCCTTGTCTGCCAGTCGCACCCGCCCCAGGCGCCAGAAGTGCACGTTGTGGGCGTCTTCGGACGGGATCACCCGGTGGCGGAGGCTGGCGCTCTCCGACGCCGCGACCACGTTCAGCGTCTTCGGGATGCGTGTCGCGATCAAGACGTCGTCGAGGTCCGGCCCGAACTGGTTCTCGTAGAGCAGCCTGAACCGGACGTGGCCGCCGTCGTGGCTGGATTTGCGGCGGCTGACGATCCGCATGGACAGCGGGAAGATCTGCCGCTTTCGGTACAGGATGGCCTCGTGGGAGTAGCCGATGAGGAGGTCGCGGACGTGCTCTGATCCGTAGATGGCATAGGCCTGTCCGAGCAGGTCGACGATTCGCATGTTGAGTCGAATGGCCTCGCGTTCGTCCGCCCACAGGTGCAGCGGCCAGATGTTCGATGTGGTCACCGGACCGTGGACTTTGTCCTCACCTCCGCGGCGGTAGAAGGCCACCACGTCGGTCGGTTCGAGGTTCTCGAAGGTCGGATTGTCCCAGTCCCCGCGGATCGATGCGGCTGGATTGGGCTTCAGAAACGTCGAGGGCGTGCTCTCCCTGCGCTTGTAGTCGAGGATATTCGGGGAGATATACGCGTAGCTGACCGCCACCGCGCCGGTGCCGAACGTGAACACGGCGACCGCGATCGCCGCCGAGAGGGTGATGACGTCGAGGGTGATGATCATCGCTTTGGCGCCGTCGGAGGCCTGTCGAACGATTGGGAGGATTGCGGTGACCCGGTCTCCTTCCCGCAGGGACCGCCCCAGGTCCGGCAGGGCGACCAGCTTTCCGCTCTCGTCGTGGACAAAGACCTGCTCGCGGTAGACCCAGGTCTCGCTGCCGGCCTCGTTCTTCAGCAAGACCTTGTTGTGGTCCATGCCGGTCTGGATGGTGAATACGTACGTCTTCCGGGCGCAGGCGGACAACAGGGACGCGCCGGCTCCGAGCAGGAGCGCGCGGCGGTTGAGGGAACTGGCCATGCTACCGCCGCACGCGGGGGTCGATCTCGCCCAGTTTCAAGCTGACCAGGATGGTGCCCGAGCTGTCGTCGTACGCATACACCTCGAGCACGCGACCCTCGGTCTTGGCGGCGAGGATCAGGTCGTCGGGCACATCGAGGGTCACATTGGTGAGCTTCGAGGTCTCGGTCGGGAGGCCGACCGTGAGCCATCCGTACAGCTTGAAGGACCCTGCGAAGCCCAATTTCTTGGCGTGCTCGTCGGTGATGGTCAGCTCGCAGGGGTGCTTGCCCATCGGGATCGGGTGCACACCGGGGATCTGCAGCTTTTCGCGCTTCATCACCAGCTCGAGGATGCTTCCGGTGGGCTGATTGATGCTGATGTGCATCTTCCCGCACCCAGCCACGGCCCACGTCAGCAGCGCCGCGAGCATGTAAACGGCAAATCGATTCACTTCGTCCTCCACAGCGACCCGTGGCACGGGCCGGCCAATCTGTGAAGCCTACATTGGAAGGCCGAGACGCGGAGTGGGCCGTTGGCTATTTCGGATCGCGTTTGCGGTACGGCGCCATGTCGGCGCCCTGACGACACAGATCCCGCACCAGCAGGCCGAGGGGCGCTCGCGCAGTCCGCTCCTCGATGAGCGGCTTCAGCTGGGAGATCTCGGCTGCCGTCCACAGCGATTCCAGATTCCCGGTGCCCCGCAACAGGCCCAGCAGGAGGTCCTCTCGGTCCGGAGGGTCTTCGTTCGACACGCCGGCGAGCCACGTGCGCATGTGGTCGACCAGCTCGACCTCCAGGGCGCCGTCCGCGGCAGGCCACCGGGTGCGCCATGGAATCCGCAGCACCGTGTCCTTCTCCTTCCGGAGCGCGCCCAGCTCCACCAGCTCTTCGAGGACCATTTTGCGGAGGCGAGGCGCGTAGGTGTAGATCTGGCGAAGGCGCCAGGCTTGGCCGCGGGCCGCGCGGCCCTGGATGCAGGTCTCGGCGTAGCCCAGCGCACCCTCTGAGATCGGCCCCTGGGCGAGGGCGAACCGGTCGGCCTTGACGGCGATGACGCGGCCGCGGAGCTGCATCTCGCCCCAGAGCGCGCCGGCGAGTCCCCACCAGCGAATGCCCGGTTCTCCGCTACGCGGGGTGCCCCGGCCCTCTTCGACCTCGAGGAGCAGGTAGTGGTGGGCGAGGGTCGGCACCGGCCGATCACTCTGGCGCGCAGTTGAGGATCTGACTGGCGCAGATCAGTCTCACCTGTTGTCCAGCTTCGACAGTAATTTCTCCGGTGCGCGTCGACTCTCCAGCGAAGATGGCTTCCACCGCGTAGCCCCCCGGGGGAACCTCGCCGGGTGCCCGCTTTGCCCCGCCAGCGAGCGGCACCAGCCACACCTTTTCTGCGTCTCCCGACACGACGACGGTTCCACCCGCTGGTGGAGCGGGCTGCGGCTCGGCCTTGGCCCGCCTTGGCGATGCTCGGGTTGGCGCTGGCGCCTCTGGTTCTGCGGCCTCTGGTTCTGCCAGGGCTTCGGGCTTGGGCTCGGCATCGGGGCTCGGCTCGGCTTCTACAACAGGTGCCGGCCCGGCCACCGGCGCCGGCTCGGGCTCCGCGACTGCTGACGTGTCGCCGATTCCCGATGCGAACCAGGTCCCACCGGCAAACAAGGACAACCCCACGGCCCCTGCGAGCACGTATGGAAAGACGCGTCTGGGCGCCTCTGGCGGCGGGGGTGCCCGGTCCATCGTCTCGGGCGCAAAGGTCTGCGCGTCCTCCTGGCCCTCTGTCGCGAAGGTCGAGACCGAGGCGCCCTCGTTCAGCCAGTTGCCGGTGTCGGACGAGGGAAACGGGTCGGCTTCCTCCTCGGCATGGGACAGCGTCTCGATGTCCTCGAGGATGCCTGCGTCCCAGGACCCCGCGACGACGGCAGCTTCGGCGAGGGGCCGCCCCGCTTCTCCCGCCCAGCACTCCCAGAACGCCTCGCAGGTGTCGAAGCGATCGTTGCGGTCGACCTGCAAGGCCTTGGCAATCGCGGTGGCCATGCGCTCCGGCAGGTCGGCGACGTGCTCCCTGGGAGGCGTGTATTCGCCATCTCCAATGAGGTTGAACAGCTCGAGGGTGTCGTGACTGTCGAAGGTCCGTTGTCCGGTGACCAGCTCGTAGAAGATGGCTCCCAACGCGAAGATATCGGTGCGGGAGTCCACGTCCTTGGAGCTGCGGATCTGCTCGGGCGACATGTATCGGGGCGTGCCCATGGTGGCCCCGGTGCGGGTCTGCCCGTGGTCGCCGTCGCCGAAGTGCTTGACCAGGCCGAAGTCGGCGACCATGGCGTTCACTCGGTGTTGGTGGACCTTCAGGAGGATGTTGGCGGGCTTCAGGTCGCGGTGGGCGACCCCGATGTCGTGGGCGGCCGCCACCCCGGCGAGGATGCGCGGCACCAGCACATCGACCTGGTCGAGCTCGAGGCGGCGGCACTCGAGGAGCCGGTCCAGTGAGGGCCCGCGGA
>Ga0315336_1003132_pt1 | contig 22945 bp, 21 predicted proteins | sample ASW5metaG_FD_204512 | JGI IMG/M metagenome (GOLD analysis project Ga0315336, IMG submission 204512) | Ammonia-oxidizing marine archaeal communities from Monterey Bay, California, United States - ASW #5 | ecosystem: Environmental > Aquatic > Marine > Intertidal zone | place: USA: California... | reverse complement strand
ACGCTTTCCTCAGGCTTGGCGGCTGATAGCGACCAGACTCAGGGTCGGTGTAATTCTTTATCAGGATGCCGTGCCGCACCGACTGATTGAACGCACGGTCGATTGCTGGTGGGTACGGGCCGAATCCGTCTGTGCTGATCTGGGGGCGGTCATCTCCCCGGTCAGTGGGACGACGCACCATGCGCCGCTCCAGGTCGGCGATGAACGCATGGGTGTTTTCGCTGTCCCGCTTGCCAAGAGAGTACGTGATGAGCAACTTGGAATCGGTATCCAGTGCCGTGAACAGGTAGATGTCTCCGATTGCGGGGTCGTTCCGCTCCTCGCGTTTGAGCTTGCCTTGCTTCTTGCGGACGAACGTCCAGATTTCGTCGACCTGCACGTGTTGTAGGTGTAGGTTGCTGAGCGACAAGTCGAGAAACTGCCGGCACGCTTCGCCGAACCGAACCATAACCCGCATGATCGTATCCCGGTGGATGCCGGTGAGCCGCTCCGTAGACCGAATCGAATTGCCTTCCGACAACAGCTTCAGGACCGCAATCTGCTTTTCCCGCTTGAGTACGTTCGCCATGAGAAAATCCTTGCTTCTGTGGCGAACGTGCTAGAATGGCAGTTACTGAGGCCGCATTCTGGCGATTCGCCGGTTTGTGGTTCGCCCGGTAGCCGTTAGCGCGACTACCGGGTTTTTCTTCCAATATTTATTGTAGCAACATTAAATGTAGACACAAGGGTTGACGGGAAGTTTTTTGTTGCTACACTAAAAAGCCATGAGCAAGAAGCGAGAGCGAGGGAGACCGCAAAAATTGCCGGAGGACCGGCGCAGCGCGGAGCTTCGTATTCGTCTCACGGAACGTGAGCGCGCTATTCTCGACGGTGCTGCTGGCGTGAATACGTCTACCTGGGCGCGGAACCTGTTGCTGCGCGCAGCGCATCGAAAGGCACGCTGAGCGGAGAGCGGGGGTTACGATCCCATCCGTGAACGCGCGGACCCCTCCGGTAGGCTATAAGGCTACTGCGCCACCAAGACGCGGGCCGTCCTCCGATCAATTGAAGACACTTGACACCCAGGCAAAGCTCGCTTATTATACGAAAGGTCGTTTCAGTATAATATAAATATCGCTATTCAACTTCCGTAGAATTAGGCAGGTTCATCCATGCAGGAGAGCGATTTTGAGCCTGGTTTTCCTGGAGAATTGGTCCCAACGGCATACGACTGCTGCGCATTTGTCCCTGACAAATTGCCGACGAATCTTCGGATCGACAATCACTTGCGCGATGCCAACGAAGCGGCACTCTTGGGGCTCGGTGAGTTGCGGGCCATCATTCCAGCCCTCCCAAACCCAAAACTGATTACACGCCCGTTTCTCAGGCGTGAGGCTGTTCTGTCCAGCAAGATCGAGGGAACCCATACTGAACTTGAAGGGCTATACCTTTTCGAAACGACGAGCTCACAAAACGGGGCAGTTGACGAGGATGACGAAGAATTCCAAGACGTGCGAGAGGTCCACAATTATGTTGTCGCACTGGAGTATGGGCTCAAGCAACTAAAGAAAATCCCTGTGTGCAATCGGTTGTTGAAACACATGCATGAACGGCTGATGAAGGGGGTACGACAAGAAAGGGGAAAACACAAATGGCCAGGTCAGTTTCGTCGTGCCCAGGCATTTATGGGCAGCGACGACATCCTAGCAGCACGGTATGTCGCGCCCCCTGCCGACCATCTGGAACGGTTGATGGGGGACCTCGAAAAGCACATCAACCAGAGCCACGAGATACCGACGCTCTGCAAAATTGCTCTTATCCATTATCAGTTCGAGGCAATTCACCCATTCAGTGATGGAAACGGGAGACTTGGAAGGTTGCTCGTATCGCTCCTGCTTTCCCAGAGCGGAATACTTGCGGAGCCACTTTTGTATCTCAGTGCTTTTTTTGAACGGAATCGCACCGAATACATTAGATATCTTTGGGAAGTAAGCCGTTCTGGATCGTGGGCAGAATGGGTTTTGTTTTTTCTTACTGGCGTGCAACAAGAGTCGGCCGACGCAGTTAACAGAGCACGACAGATTATTGCCCTGCGTGAAGAGTATCGATCGAAATTGCAATCAGACAGGGGGTCGGCAAGCCTCTTGAAATTGATTGATTTGCTGTTCCATTGGCCGGTTGTATCGATCAATTCAACACAAAGGCAGCTTGAGATGACATACTCAGGCGTACAAAGAAATGTTCAGAAACTAGAATCGGCAGGGATCGTCGAAGAGATCACCGGAAAGAAAAGGAACCGGCTTTATCTTGCACGGCCGATCTTGCAGTTATTGACGTAGGGAGCACACAAATGAGTTCACGGACAGAACGCGAGCGGGAATTGAATGAAATGGCTACGAGCGAAGACGGCTACGCTACGCTCGTAGCACTCTATAACCAGGCCCTCGGATTGATGCATAGTGCTGTTTTTCAGAATCCAGGCGCTTCGATTTCTCAGATGATTGAAAATATACTTGAGAGAGAGTTTTCGCCTGTTGAACAGTCTCGGGTAGCCGACGACAGCGACATCAAATCTTCTTGATTTCTCGCCCAAACGTCCCGTGCCAAACTCTCAAAATCGCAATTCAAACACGGACACTACCTCCCGGGCGGGTAGTGTCTGCATCTGACAAGCAGGTAAAAAATTCGGCAACAACAAGGGGCCGCGGGTGAAGATTGGGCAACCTAAAATATCGCGTCCCGAAGTCGCGGCCACCCGAATCTCAGGCAGAAGATCGCCACGCGAATGAGAACGTAGATGAGAACCACATAAGCAATGAGCCTTAAGGCAGGTCGTCCCCGATTGCTGTCGCTCACCTCTTGTTCTCCTTCTTTGGATCGTCCTCTTTCTTTCCCTTGCCCGGTACCGGTGTTAAGCCCTTTCTTCTGGTTTGTAAGACATTTTCTGGGTCCTCCGGAAGGGGTAGTGTCTCCATTTCAAAAATTGGCAATGAAATCGCGCAACAACAAGGGGCCGCGCCCAATTTCTCACACGCTACCAGGGAACCACAGGTTCAGATACCAGTCATACCATTGCCCAATCGGCTCGCTGTTCTTCGCGATCCAAAATATCGGCTTGTAGAGCATACGGATGGTCGGGAAGGAAACGTAACCATTCCAGTAGAGTCTCATAGCCGGTCCGCTGCTCAGCACGTACAACGCCAGCAGTAGCACGGTGGGCGCGATCCAGAATACGAAGCGGTGTCGCCGTTTTTTATCAGCCATCATTTCGCGCTCATAATTATGGGCGGCAGACGCTAACGGCCTGGCGTCATCATAGGCAACTCGCTAGCTAGTCCCGATTCTTCCTTTCTGCCAACCGCTCGCCCCGCTCCCCGCTCTGTCAACTCGCCGGCGCTCATGCACCGCCACGCGATTTCAGTTCAGTCAAAATCACGCCTTCACAACGAGCCCCTTCTGCTCGATGGCGCAGCGGCCTGATTTTCGGAAGGGGCGTGGCATGGGCTGTGCGATCCCCTTTTCGTCGATGGTGCGACAGCGGAAGGTGTACTCACCCGCCGGCAGGCCGGGCAGTAGCACCGCCCAGTGAGCCTTCGCTAAACGGAGCGGCCAGTTCTTCGGCCTGCCGGTCTGCGGGTCGAACCCCATCGTCGTGGGGAGGATCGTGCTGTTGGCCAAGTCGCCCCCCCATTCTTGTGGCGGTGGAAGAATTGTTGCGTCTTGCCAAGGAGCCTGGGAAAAATAGCGGTCACCGGGTGGGAGTTCTTCCCCTTCGGGCTGAATCCAAACCTGTACCTTCGACAGTCCCGAAATGCCCACCTGGGCATATCCCGTGACCGGAATTGGCTCGTCCGGCTCGACCTGTTCCGGAATCGAGAGCGTGGCGGCAAACGTCTTCAGCGGGCTGTCGACGTCGTTGTTCGCTTCGGCGTAGGTGTCGTTCGCGTGCGAGATGTTGGACAACACCACGTGCGTGAGCCATTTCACCGACTTGAACCCATACGCCTCCGGCACGACGATGCGGACCGGCCCGCCGCGCTCATTCGTCAGCCAGTGGCCATTGAGCTTGTAGCAAAGAATCACCGGCGGCAGGTCGAACGGGTCCTCCAGAATACGTCCGACCGGAAGGGAACTGCGAAACATCTGTGCCGGATCGTCGTTGTGATATCCGTAGTAGAAAACTCGCCGCAACTTCTCCCGAGGTTGCGTCAACCAGAGCACTTCGCGCAGTGGAACCCCTTCCCAAATACCGGTTCCCAAGGGACAGCCGATATTCATGCAGGTCATCACCTTGGAAAATCGGACCGCATGCTGTTCCGCCAACTGCATTAACCCGTTGAAATCGAGCGGATTGCCCTCTTGCTGCGTGAGTGGAGTCCGGATGCGGGCAGGGTTTTCGGGATCGCTCACAACTTCGAGCTTCCAGGTTTCTCGTACGAGGCCAATTTCCTGTTTTTTCTCCGCGGGCAACGAGTGCGGAACTGGTTCGCCGCGGGAAACGTCTCGGAACGCCTCCTGGGTCGTCAGAAAGGTTTCGAGCTTTTCGATCGCCTCCTGCAATCTGGGATCCCGCGCCGACTTCTCCGCGAGCAACGGCCAGGTTCCCAGCGCCGCTAGGCCGGATGCTCCTGCCCGGAGAAAAAATCGGCGCGAAAGTGAGACATGCTCGGCAAGAAAACCTTCCAATCCGCGGGACATACCGCCGGTCCTCCCCTCTCGATCAGACGTTTAGAGCAGTTTACGAAATACCGTGCCTGGTTCCCGCTCGCGGGAGACGGGAATCGAAGTACCAAACGATTGTCGGCGCGGCACGAAACAGCGTAAGACGCTGTAGCGTGTCACTCCCCGAAGAATGAATATGCCACGCAACAGTCGGCGAAATCGACTCGCTTCCTGTGAAATGGAAATGTCACCAATCGGCAATTGTTCCGACCGCATGCGCGTTCCGCACGCGCGGCCAATTGACCCGATGATACCCAGCACTGCATTGTCATTCCACGAGTCCGCGAACATTGCGCGCCGACCGGCGAGAATGATAAGATCGAAATAGTTTTTCAACACGCCCCCTCGATTTTGGATGGGATGGTGTTGAAAAAGTCAACGTGTTCTAAAATCACTTACGCTGCGCTTTGAGAGTAGCCTTTTTCTATAACCACGTTCCACCCATTTGCTTCCAACTCGCCGTGTCACGGCGAAGTTGGCGTAAGTCTCTTGGCACGAGCCGGAAATATTCAACAAAAACGGGATAACGGGGGGTCTCTGTTGAATAATCCAGGCTCCTTGGTACCAAACGATTTACGAAGATCTCGTTTTTCCGAGATTGAGCCATTCCGAGAACATCCCGGCTCGCTCCGAGTTAGATGGCGGCCATTGCGATTCTTACATCCTCTCCCGCAGCAGCGGGAGAGGGCCGGGGTGAGGGACCGCCGCAGGCGGTTTGTCAACTGCAAACGGAAGCCCCTCATCCTAGCCTTCTCCCCAGAGGGGAGAAGGAATCGGAGGAGGTGGCTGGCGGTCGAGCCGTAGGCGAGCCCCCAGAATCTTCCTGTCGTCGTCGTGCCTCACCCCAGCAACCCGGCGACAACGGACCCGGACTATTATAACAACTACATATTATTTTGTGAAGATCTTGTAAACTGCGTGCAGCGCCAGCGTAACGCACCATCTGACCGGCAACGCGAACCTTCCAGACGTGGCCACGTTGCACAATTGTGTTGCGTCTCGCGGGTGGCACGGGTCGCTGAGGGGATGTCTGGCGACACGCACGCACCGGCCGGCTTCTGTTGAGTTCGTCGACCCCGCAGGGGTCGAGTCGTGTAGCTTGGGGCGTCAGCCCGAAGATTTCAGAGTGCGCCAACCCAATTCCAGCCCCGCAGGGGCGGCGTCGCGTCGAACGATTTTCCCCGGGCAACAAAATGAAGTGGCGCGCTGAGGGGTCTGCAACAAGATGTAGTTGCAATGTACGTCAGCAGGCGAGCCGTCAGGTCCTCACGCGCCCCAAAATCGCCCGCGAACCGGATCGCCCTTTCTGCGCACGCGCGATTTGTAACCCGGCCTGCTGGCACGTCTTACGCCGCGTCGCGCAGCCAAAGTCACGAAATGCGCCAAAAATTCGCGTTTTCGTGCGAAAACGTCTCCAAAGCGTGTGCGATCGGCAACGGCTCGCCGACAAGAAATCGTGCGAGAGTCAATCGCTTGCCGCTCAAGAGCCTCCGACCACCATCAAGATTCCTCGCACCGTCCGCCATTGTAGCTGAACTCGCAAGAGTTCAGAGAAGTCAGCGTCGACCCGCCCATTGGGCGGCCGCCGTGGGCGGTTTGTAGTGACTCGTTTTAGCGGTCGATCCGCTTGTTTTGTGGCGACGTACTTACCTGTGTGAGCGTCGTTTCCAACCGCCCCTGGGCGGCTTCGGCTGAATTCTTGCGAATCCAGCTACTTCAGTCGTCCGAATTGGTGCGCTGGCCTTGTCTCGGTCGAGTTTCATGGCACGGTGCGGCGGGATGGAGTGTCAACTGAGCCACCAATCACAGTAGGCGGAGGCCGCATCCTTTACCGGTTCGGGAGAAACGGCGAGCACCAAAAACAGAGGCTGATAGATAAGCCAAACAAACTCCGGCAGGACAACGCGGTCATTTAGCCACGCAGCTGGTCCAAGGCTCAGCGGATAGAACACGAACAACAAGAGAGCGACAATCACCCTCCCGGAAAAAAACGACTGCTGTTTCGTTTCGTCGCTGTCTGGTTTCATGGCAAGCTGCTGTGAGGTCAATTGAGCCACCAATCGAGGTACTTGTCAAATGCTGCTTGCAGGAATTCCGGGCTTGAAAGGTACGGCCGACGCAGCGGCTTGTAGATCGCCCCGGCTAGACTCCTCACGTCTTCGAATTCGCCGGGGAGAAAGTTGTAAGTCACGACTCGGGAACCGCCCCTCCTGCCAGGCCCAATCAATGAGAGCATTTCGAGTTCTAATGAATGGGCTTTGGCCCAAACCGGACCTGATACGTAACCACGGCGCTCAAGCCATACAACTGGTCCCAGGCTCAACGGATACAGCACCATGAGGACAACCAGCACAATCACAGCGTTCCTAATCAGGTGCGATCGCCGATTTCGTGCGATGGGCTTGTCCGGGTCGGGTTTCATGGCACGGTGCCGTGGTGAATCAAGACCGCCACCAATCGAGGTACGTGTTGAATGCTGCTTGCAAGAGTTGTGGGGACGAACGGTACGTCCAATGCAGTGGCTTGTAGATGGTCCAGGCAGGGTTTGGGTCGTATTCAAATGCCGATCGGAACGAGAAGCAACCCCTTCGGTAGCAGACGGCAGCGTATGGCCGTCCATATGAACAGATTCGGAGGACTCTATATGACGAGGAGTGGTGGGGCCAACCATTACGTGTCACGTGACCTCGCTGCCCAAGCCATGTAACCGGCCCAACACTCAACGGATACAGCAGCATAAGCACAACGAGGACAATCACAGCGTTTCTGAGCGGGTGCGACCGCCGATTCGATTCGCTGGTGTTGTCAGTGTCTGGATTCATGGCACAGTGCCATGGGGCTAACTGCCCCACCATTGGATGTATGCGTCGAACGCTTCTCGCATAGGTGCCGGCGACGCCATGTAGAGCCAATGCAATGGCAGGTAGACATACCCAACAAACCCTGGCAGGTAGCCGTGAGCGCTCAGCCAAGCCACCGGTCCAACGCTCAATGCGTACAGCACCAAAGCGATCACCAGTCCAGCGACAACCCGACTGGGTGAACCCTGCCGCTCGTCAGCGTTGGTATCGGTTCCCATGACACCAACAGTTTCGCAACCCGCAGCGACGATTGCAAAGTTTTCTCGGCACGTACGGCAATCAGATTATTGACTGTTCTCCGGTTCGTCGACGTCTCCGGATCTGCCGGCACGATTCGAATACTTGCGGTTTCTGTTGGTGACAACCAGATCCGCAGCTAATGCAATAAGAAATCCAACGACCATCCCGATTTTTCCTGCGGGGAACATCCCCCAAGGGTCGTTCGGGGTCCTTCTGATCCATGGCAATCGGAAATTCAGAGCAAGCCAAATTCCGATGAACGCACCAAGAAACGTACCGATGAACAACCACCCGCGAGGCTTCGAGCGATGCCGTGTCTCGCTATCCGTGTCGTTCCGGCCAGCCATGCGCTGATTGTACCAAAGTGCCAGCGTCTCAGCGGCGTTCAGCGGCACCCGGAGGTCAACCGTTGGGGGCTTGTTTAGCCACCATTTTGGCTACGACTTTCACGGTCGGCTTGTGGCGTGCTAGGCTGATTGATGGAAAGAGTGCCAGACATGACTGATTCGCCATCCCGTCCTGCATCCAAGCCGTTGGACCTGCTCTTTTCCAAGTGGACCGCTCTGCTGGCCGTGTTGCTGTTGATCGGTGGCGTCGCGTTGTGGTTTTGGGTGCCGCACCAACGGTTGCGGTGGGCCATTCAAGAAATCGAGGCAGCCGGAGGTAAGGTCGAGGTTGACTTTAAGCCGGTTGGCCCACGCTGGCTGTGGAATTTCGTCGGCGATAAGGCATTGAGGGTTTTCGCTGAGCCAAGGGTAGTGTCCATTCGAGGAATGCCGCAGATTGGCACTGAAGGCCTGAAGCATCTCGCGGATTCGACAAATCTCGAACACCTGTGGCTCTCCGCCCCACAGGTCATCGACGAGCAGCTCAAGCTTCTGGCCGATCCGACCGAACTACGATCTCTTAATCTCGAGAACACTCAGCTAAACGACAGCGGCCTGAAGCATCTGATGCAGCTAAGAAATCTCGAACGGCTGTGGCTCCACAACACGGTGCTCAGTGACGAAGACTTGGCGAGACTCCGTCGGGCAATACCCCGTTGCAAGATCCAAATGTACGAAATGCTCTGACGGAAAACAGACCACGGACCGCGGGCGAACGTAGTGAGACTCAAATGACGGGGCCAGACATGACCAATTCTCCCTCCCGTCCTGCATTCAGACCGTTGGACCTGCTCCGCTCCAAGTGGACCGCTCTGCTTGCCGTGCTTCTGCTGATCGGTGGCATCGCGTTGCACTTTTGGCTGCCGTACCAACGCCTGCTGTGGGAAATTCAAGGAATTGAAGTAGCCGGAGGTAAGCTGTCAGTCAGCTTTACGCGAGTTGGTCCAGAGTGGCTGTGGGATAACATCGGCGATGAGGCGCGGTGGATCTTGGGGCGGCCGAGGGTTGATGCCATTGTAGGGAAGCCACAGTTTGGCGACCAGGGAATGAAGCATCTGGCCGGCCTTGTCAATCTCGAAGGACTGGTCGTTGCCGAACTGAACCGATTACACCTCAGCAACACGCGGGTCAGTAACGAGGGGCTGAAGAATCTGACCGGACTGACAAAACCCGACTTACTGTTTCTAAAAAACACGCAGATCAGCGATGACGCGCTGAAGCATCTGGCCGGACTGACCGAACTACGGGTCCTCAACCTCCACAACACCCAGATCAGCGACGACGGACTGAAGCATCTGGCCGGTTTGACCAAACTCAAATGGCTGAACGTTCGAAACACTCAGGTCAGCGACGAAGGCGTGGCGAAACTCCGCCGGGCACTACCCGGTTGCAACGTCAGTCGGTAATGACGCCAAGAGGAGTGAGGACACCGTGACGCTGCGAAGGCCGTCAGGGAGCACGGCCCACGAGCAGGCGTTGCGGCCTGTCACCCAACGATAAAGGCAACGGCGTAACCCGTTGCCTTTATTGAGTTTGCTGAGTTGCCCGGCTAGGATTTGAACCTAGACTAAGTGATTCAGAGTCACTCGTGCTACCGTTACACTACCAGGCAATGAGCGGAGAAGCGGTTGGTGGAACAGCGACCATTTCGCCCCAACAGAAAAACCGGCCGATAACAGTCGCCAAGCGGGTGAACCATTGCCGTCCGGCGGGGACTACCCCGACGCGCAGATGAGTATAAAAATTCCACAACTATTCGCCAAGTCCGAATCAAGCATGCCCAAACGGGCCACGCGAATAAGCCGCGCGGCTGTGCCGCTGCCAATGCCCTGGTCGCGACACTGCTCTGGAACGTTCGCAGCAACCTACGAACTGCCCTGCCTGGTTTTGCCTCGTACTCATGAGATGCAAACATGATCGGAAGCCGAACGGAAGTCGGTCAGGACGAATTCGTCTTGTTTTTTCCGACGTATGCCGGTCTCGGCAGCGAAAGTGAAAGCTGCGAGGTTTGCGTGCATGGTTGGATTTTCAGGCAGGAAGAGAGTTCGTTTTTGCGTCAGGCTGCCTTGGGCATGTTGCGGCGTGCTCTCAACCTTGGCCGCGATCAAACCGAGTCGCAGTTGCTTCAAGAACGCCTGGCGCCGTTTTTGGTAACGAACATCGCGGAAAAGCAGCTTGCGATTCAAATTGGTGACGAAGTCTACGAACTTTCCGCATCAGAACCGAACGGCCATGTTGCGGAAACGCTCTCGATTCCCGCGTCGGCTGTTCAGGATGTGGCAAAGCAAACAGCGGACGGAACAAGGTGGCTCCCTTTCCAAGTTTTGGGCCGCCGGCGGGCGACGCGGGAATTCACTGGTTCTGTTCAGCTTGTGCCCGAGCGGGGTGTCTCGGTTGTTTCGGACATTGACGATACGATCAAAATGACCAACGTCGGCGATCGTCAAGAACTTCTGGCGAACACGTTCGTGCGGGAATTCCGCTCCGTTCCCGGCATGGCGGACGCTTACCATCGCTGGGCGAGCGCCGGGGCCTCGCTTCACTACGTCTCTTCAAGCCCTTGGCAGCTCTTCGAGCCGCTCTGCGAGCTTCTCGACCGCGACGGTTTTCCACTCGGCAGCATGGACCTGCGGGAATTTCGCTTGAGCGACCGGCATTCGTTCCAGAGTATCGAGGGTTCACGCGAGCAGAAACAAGCATTGGTGACAGAACTGCTGACGAGGTTCCCTCAACGCTCGTTCATTTTCGTTGGCGACGCGGGCGAACAAGACCCGGAAATGTACGCCGATCTGTACCGAAAATATCCCCACCTGGTCCGGCAGATTTGTATTCGGAACATCAGTGGGCAATCCGCGGATTCCGAGCGCTACCAACAGGCGTTCGAGAAACTGCCACGCGACCGCTGGATGCTTTTTGATGATCCGCGTGATCTCAACGCGGTGGATGTTTCCTAAAGCCGTGCCGTACAATCGAACTCAGATCGGCACGCCGGCACGTTGACGTTGGCGCAATGCACACGGGTCTCATGAGAGAGAGGCCAACCGTCGACCGGTCACGAAGGGACTCTCCGACAGTCAGGGCTTATCGAACATTTCGAGAGAGGATCGCCGCGATGTCTCGTGTCGCTTGGAGTGCAACTTTGACCGCGTGCCTGATGCCGGCCGGTGATCTGCCGGCCGCCAAAGAGCATCCCTTGTCGGTTGCAGAGCGTGCATCACTCAGCCGGCAGTTTGAGGAAACAGTCTCCCGGTTGACGAAGCAATTGCAAGATGCGCCGAAGAGGGTCGACCATTACTCGGCCCGGGGAGACGCCTATTTTTTTGGTGGCCGGTTTGCCGAAGCAGTGGCCGACTACGAGAAGATGGTCGCATTGCAGCCGGATTTGGAAGCGGCGCACTGGCGACGGGGCATCGCCTATTTTTTCGCCGGCCGATTCCCAGACGCGGCACGTCAGTTTGAGATCTATCACACCCACGACGACGTCGACCGCGAAAACGGGATCTGGCGGTACTTTTCCCAGGTCAAAGCGTACGGTGCCGAGAAGGCACAAGCCGGTCTTCTGAAATATGAAAAAGATGACAGGGAACCGTTTCCTGTCATTTACCGGTTGTTCGCACGGTCGGCGACGCCGACGGAAGTTTTCGCGCAGATTCGTGCAGCCCAGGTATCAACCGAGGAGCGCGAGAAACGCTTGTTCTACGCCCAGCTTTACGTCGGGCTCAATGACGGGGTCGTCGGCAACAGGACCGGAGCGGTTGAGCATTTGCGGGAGGCGGTGCGAAACAGCTGGGCCCCCCGCGCCGCCTACGGACCACGCTTCATGTGGCACGTGGGACGATTGGAATATGAGCGGCTATCGGCTGCGGAGAAACCATCGACAAATACGAACTGATTGCCGAGGATGTGCCCCCGACGCCGTATCTGCGGCTGCTTTTCTGGAGTCATACACGTCGTCAGCCTCCAAGAGTCCTTCAGGAGGCGTTGTCGGTGCTTAGCCAAGCAGACGCGTAAGGCTCCAGTTCGAAGCTGCTCCCGACAATCGGCTTTTCGTCCAGAAGATTCTGCGCGAACCTTATTTCGGCGAATCTTGACAGATCGATGGTGACAGGCTGCGGGGAAACGTTGGCGAGCACAAGAATTTGTTGCTCGCCATCGACGCTGGATCGTAGAAACGCGATGACCTTTTCTCGATCAACATCGACAGGAGTTTGCTCCGCGTCGGGATGAAACGCACGTTGGCGAATGCGCGTCGTAATTAGTTTCCGGTAACCGTCGAAAACCAGCGATTCCGGCGAATCGTTGGGCTCCAGAATTGCATTCAATTCGCCCGCTTGAAATTTGCGGCGGTTGATCGTCCGCGCGCGCCCAGTCTCCGCGACACCTGCGGTGTTGTTGGGGGTACCGACCAGGCTGTGGAAATAAATTCCGGGTATTCCCCGCAAGGCGAGCATGATGCTTTGAGCCGAGAGAAAACGGCGAACGTGAAATTCGCGAGAGAGCGATGCGGCCGCATCGGCAGGTTCTCTTGATGCTCCCAAAGCCGAGAAATAGGAGATGTTTAACTCGTAGGGACTTTGGGAACCGTCCGCATTCTGCTTTGTGCTAACGTGTCCCCCGCGATTGCGCACGGCTTCGACGAGCCGCTCCAGCCGCTCTCTCGGAACCAACCCCTCGAGCGGACGGACACCGACACCGTCGTGCGAGGCGGTAAAGTTAAAATAGGTTGTGCCGGGACGAGCCGGTTCCAATTCAAACAGCCAGCGGTTCAACGGACCGGCGTCTGCCGTGAGAAACGCATCAAGCAGCAACGGCGCCAAGCTGAACTGGTAGACCATGTGTGCTTCATCGTTGTCGCCGAAGTAGCTTACATTTTGGTCGTGGGGCACATTCGTCTCTGTCAAAACGATCGTACCCGGCGCCAACTCGTCGAGCACCAGGCGCAGCAACTTGACAACCGTATGCGTTTCGGCCAGGTGAATACACGATGTGCCGATCCGCTTCCAGAGATACGCAATCGCATCCAGCCGGATGATTCTCGCGCCCTGTTCCACGTAGAACAGCAGGATGTCGAGCATCTCCACAAGCACCTGCGGATTGGCGAAGTTCAGGTCGACCTGATCGTCACTGAAGGTGGTCCAGACGTTGCGTGGGCCGCGCGCCGTTTCAAACGAGGTCAATAACGGCAAACTTCGCGGCCTGGTGACGCTGGAGAGGTCCTCCGAGGCGTCGGCTTCGATGAAATACCCGCTGTAGGGAGACTCCTGTCGCAGATAGCTCTGAAACCATTGGCTCTGCGAGGAACAGTGATTGAGTACCAAATCGAACATTAAACCGAACTCTTTTCCGAGCGCGTCGACGTCCTCCCAGGTTCCCAAGTTTGCGTCGACCTCTCGGAAATCGATGACCGAAAAACCATCGTCCGACGAGTATGGGAAAAAGGGGAGAAGGTGCACCGTGCTGATTGCGTCGTTCAACCAGGTGGAATTTAGGAACGCTTGGAGTGCTTGAAGAGGCGCGCTGTCGGGCGCGCGAATCTGGTCCCCATACGTGATCAGCACGACATCTTGCTCGTCCCAAAGCTCGGCTTTGGGATCAGCGGGTAACGATCGACGGCGCCTGGCCATCGCAGTTATTTGCGCCAGGCATGCGTCTGCTTCGGCCGCGTAGAGCTGTTTCAGATAGAAGAGTAGCTGCTCGCGGGCTGGCTTGGAAAACGGCATGAAAAGGATATCCTCGCCGGAAGGAGTCTTGAGCAGCCTGCATGGATGACACAGGCCGAACCGTAGCGGGTCGACGCCAAAAGAAAAACCACTACAGGTCGTCTTGTCCCGTAAAGTTGCAGATGATGGCACGCAGCTTCCGTAGGAGCACCGCGTAACTGAAGAACTTGGTCGCCAACTCGTAGTTGTGGTCAACCATGGCGTTGCGGAACTCTTCATCCTCAATCACCCGCCGTACCTGCTGGGCAACTGCTTTGGTCAGGAAGCCATCCATGGCGATGACCTCGAAACCTTTTGGTTCGATATCGGTGCGGAAGATGGAATACCGGTTCACCAACAGCGGCTTGCGAAAGTAGAACGCTTCCAAGAGAGCGTTTCCGAATCCCTCGTATAAGCTGGGATAGGTCACGATGTCGGCATGGGGATAGGTGTCCCACAGGGAATAGGTTTTGCGGCCTGTCTCGTCGGTAAACCGTGACTCACCGACGTAGGTGTCGACAAAGCGGAGGTCGACGCCGGAATGCTCAGCAAGTTCGACCAGAGACTCCTGATAATCGAGCCCTTCGTCCCCCGACTCGTGCGTCACCACCAGCTTGAACCGCGGATCCTTCAGTTGAGCCAATAGCGCAATCGAATGCTCAATTCCTTTCCGCGGAACAACGCGCGTCGGCTGCAACACCAGAATGTCGTCGGGCGAAATACCTATTTGCTCCCGAAAGCCGAGCGAGAATAAATCTGTGGCGGGGGGAGGCGTTTCGAAATCAAGAACGTTGGGAACGAGGATGGAAGGACACCCCTTCCGCCAGGAGAGATCCTGCTGCGCGGACGAGTTGATCGTCACGTGCTGAATCGTTGGCAGGCGGGGTGGGAATGCCATTTCCAGAAAATCGCCGACGGCATTCACGGCGAAGCGGTCCCGTTCCCAGTAAAAATCATGATGGTGAGCGATGACAGGGAATTCCGTCTCGGCGATGAAGTGCGTCAGCGCCACACCAAGCGGAATGTTCATCGGAATGCAAAGCGCGTTCTGCACGACCAAGATGTCGATGTCGAATTTTTCGACGAAGTCGTAAATGGTTCTCTTGAGGAAATCCGAAAGCTCGTTGATTTTCCGTGTGAGGTCGGCGGAGCGTTGCAGGCGACCGTATGCCATTTCGTTGATCGCCATGACTTCCGGATGCCCAAACCAGGCTTCCGGCACCTCCATGCTAATGGCGGGGTCACGATCGAGCTTGCCGGCGTACCAATAGCTGACATGCCGATGGTCCCAGAGAACTTGGGCCCATTTCGAACTTTCCAGCGAAACGCCGTCAGTACCACTAAACCGAGTGGAGACGAAACCAATGTGTTGCGATCGCATCGCTCAGAACATTCTCCCGTGGTCCGCCGGCCTACAGCGTCTTACGCTGACTTGTGCCGCGCCGACAGCCGTTTGGCGCTAGCAACTGAGCACGCTTGACGGGCGTCAAGCGAGCGCAAGGCGGTAGTCCTTTCTTACCAAGCTATCGCGTCCAGCCTTCATCTCGCCTCATCGGCGAGCGGCTCGACTTGCTTCCCGCGAGCCGGAACCGCCGACGATCGTGATTGCTCGCGTCGGCAAGCAACTGCTTCGTTTGTCCAACGGACCAGCCCCCCGCTTCAAGTGGGAAATGATAGCGAATGTCCCTCAAAGGTGTAAGGTGAGGCACGTTGTGCGACCTCAACTGGACCTGCTGCGCCTCTACACGCCACTCGGTGTGAGGCAATGGTCCAACTGGCTCAGATCGGTCAGCACGAGGTCGGGCACCACTCCCGCGATGCGCTCGTCATCCGGTCGCAGCCGCAAGCTCCGTGCGTCGCCAGCAAATAACGCCGTCCGAAACCCAACCAAACTCGCGGGATAAACATCGTTGAGCATGTCGTTGCCAAGGTACAGCACCTCGGACGCGGAAATCGCTGTGGAGGGCTGCGCGAGCGTTTCGCGCGCAGCGTCGTAGAGCAATCGTCCCGGTTTCGCTCTTCGGGATTCGTAGGAAAGGAAACTAAACTTCAGGCCGAGTTCCTGCGGAGTCTGGTCCAAGAAGACCCGAAAAAGCATCGGTGTAAAAAACTGCGCGTTGCTGATCAACCCAAGCTGACGACCCGATTCGCGCAGCCTCTGCAAGCAGTCACGCAGGCCAGGCATCGGCCAAACCGGGTTCATCCGAGTTTCATATTGGACGGCCAGTTCGCTCAGCCGCACTTCGTCTGTATTGTCAATGTCAATCAGTCCGTCGTCGAACAGCGATCGCAAGGTGCGCGCCCAGACTTCCCGAATTTCGATTTCCGGTGCATCGACTCCGGCGTCACGCATTCTTGTGTGTTCACGGCTGATGAGTTCGATTAACCGCGCCGCGCCCTCCGCGGCCGTTCCACGGTAACAGATGCCGACGGCCGCCAAAGCATCCGCGAATGCGGTGGCGCGCCCACTTTCCGACGATGTGCCCACGTCACCACTGCTGCTGATGAATAAGGTGCCATAGACGTCGAACAACACCGCCTTGATACCCGCCAACGGTTTGAGTACCGGGTGGCAGTCGGTTGGAAGTGGCGTTAGCGGTTGCGAATTCCGGCGAATGATCTCTTCAAGTGAGTTATCCATCAGCCGTTGGTCTTCCGGTTTAGAGCATTCTCCAATGCCTTGTCGTGGTGATTGCCGCCTGTATTGCGGCGATATCCCGGGATCCCACGCAACACTGACCCCCAAAGTGTAATAGAACGGCGGCGTGGTGCATCCTATTGGGGATATTCGGTCAATCGGTGGCGATCCGCAACCGAAGCTTCGTAGCAGCAGTCAGGCAAGACTCCTTCCCCGCCTCTTTTCACTCGATCATCCACGTATGGGCCGAACGCGCGTCATAGCGAGGAAGCTGTCGAGAATGCCTGTCCCATGCGTAAGTGATGAAACCGGCTCGCTGCGATCGGCAGTCAACAGGGCTCGAAAGATGTCGAGCAATCGGCGACCGCTCGGTTCGATGGCATACGTGTTTTCAATCACCTGTTTGTTCCGCGCAATCGTCTCGGCATCGACTTGGGAGCTACTTCGCAATAGGGGATTCAACTCCAAGAGTTCATCACGGAACATTCCGTTACCGGCGGCTTTCCGGATCACATGTTCCTGCAACGGCTCGTCCAAGTCGGCGAAGTCGACGAGCCCGTCAGTTTGCTTCGCTGCAAGAATTTGATCGAGTTGTTGCCGGCTCGGCACCTCGCGACCGTAAGCGTTGAGAATGTCGCGGCAAACATCGGCCAACATGCAACGAAACGCATCGTGCCCCACCCACTCCAGCGGGATGTTAAGCCGATCGTAGAGTCTGTCGAGTTCGAGCCCTGCATCGACAAAATCGGTAGTGACTTCGGGCAGGTTTCGGCCCGCCAAGCCTCGTTCTGCCAGCCACGCCTCGAGATAGACCATTCCGAAACCCTCAGCCACACTCGTCGTGAGGATTCGATCGGCTGCCGCCATGTTCTCCGCGAAGGTTAGTCCCCCCTCTGCACCCGTTTCAAAGTGGCAGCGCAGCCGACACTCCGCGGCGACATCCTTCCAATGGCGGTAACGGGTTTGTTCTGCCGGGTTCAGCGGCGCCAATGTGATACCGAGCGCTGTCGGTTCGTCTGCCAAAACCGACCAAAGCAGAAATTCTCCCAGATTTTTCCGACGAATGCCGCGAACTGGATAGAGCAGATAAGGGTCCCCCGGTGGGACGCCAAACGAAGCCTGTAGTTTGGAGCGCGCGCTTGCGCGACTTGGCAGCCGATCGAACTGCTGAACAGGGTTCGGCAGAAAATGGAGCCGCGAGGACCGGACGCCGGCGCGCTCGAGCACAGCGTGATCGCGACGATTGAGGAGAGCGTAGTGGATTGACGGCGCCTGTGGATAAAGTGTCGCAGCGAGGCAATCGGGACCAACGCCGCGTACTAGCCGGCGGAAGTTCTCGGCACGGAAATCCTCGGCAAAGTCGTGGATCTGCAACAACTGTGCGTATCCGTTTTCAGCCAACAGGCTGAGGGCACCGGGAAGCGAGACGTTTTTGCCAAGAGAGTGGTTGTGAACGTGAAGAACGGTGTCGTCCGGCGCGAAGTCAAGGTGGCGCAATTGTGCCATGACGTTGGCAGCGAGCGAATCGGGATCAGCAGTCGGTTCTTCGTCGTAATCGAGACCCGGAAGCGGCACAAGCTGCAGACGAACCGACTTGAGTTGATCCTCAAAGTTGTCGGGCCAGCCGTGAGCCCGTCCGCCGTAGAGAATTGCCACGCGGACTTCGTCGTGGCCGGCGAGCGCGCTTTCCAGGGAGAGAATTTGATTGGCGACAACTCGTGTCACCCCGCCACGATTCAAGTGATAGTGGACGATGGCGATGTTCATCGCGGCGCGGCGGACTGCAAATCGGGATGGAATTTCTCTTGATAGGCGGGAATTTCAATCATCGGCGGGCGTTCGAACTCCTCAATGAAGTGTTCGACCTGTTCGAACTTGCCGTCGTCCACCGCATGCTGCCGCATGATTTTGGGAAGTTCCGTCTCGAAATGGGCGCGCTGTTCGCGTGTCAGCCGATTAAAGAAGGTCCGCAGAATGCCGAAGGCCATGCGTCCCAGAGCGATCGTTTCCTGGTTGCGGTGCACGCGGGTATCGAGGTCGGTTTGGGCGAAGCCATCGAGTCCCAGCTTTTCGTAGATATCGATGAGCATGGCGGTCTCGACGCCATATCCCACGGGAAACGGAATCTGTTCGAGAATCGCCCGGCGGCCCGCGTATTCTCCCGAAAGAGGCTGCAAAATCGCCGCCAACTCCGGATAAAACAGGCTGAAGAGGGGACGAACCAATATCTCAGTCACGCGACCACCACCCGTCGGCCGAATTCCTTGTGAGAATGCGAGAGGGCGATCGTAAAACGCTTTGCAGTAGTGAATCTCCGGATGCTTAATGAGCGGGCCGACGAGCCCGTACACAAAACGGGGATGGATGTTGTTGATGTCGGCATCGACGTAGACGATGATGTCGCCGGTCAGTAGGTACAATGCCTTCCAAAGGTTTTCTCCTTTGCCCCGCTGATTGCCGCATTCCGTGAGATGGTCTTCCGCAAGATAAACGTCGGCGCCAAAGCTTTGCGCAATTTCGCGCGTTTGATCGCTGCTGCCGGAATCAATCACCGCGATCTCATCTACGAGGGGATAGCGATCGTGCAACTCAGACTTCAGCAGCACAATCTCCTTACCGATTGTCTTCTCCTCGTTATACGCCGGCAGACAAAGAGAGATCTTGAGTCCTTGTCGCTCCTTTTCGTCGACGAGCCACTTGATGTCCCAAAAGTTTGAGTGGTGAAAGGTGCGGTCTTCGAGCCACTGTTCAGGATTCATTGCATGCTCCCTGATCGATGGCCATGATGACTCCAATGACTTGTGCGATGCCTTTCAGAATGGGCTCGATCAGCACATGGTCGGGTTTCTTCCGATTTTTCTGACCGTAGGTAATCCCCAGTGTGACGGCCGGAATTCCGCGGGAAATGAATTCCGAGAGCTCCGAGGGACTATGACCCTGATCCGCCTCGATGTCCAACAGCGACATGACGTCGACAACCGCCTTGACTAACGGGTGCGAGAAGGGAATTCCCCCCGCCTCGCGGCGGAAAAAGCAATCCAGCTTGGCGTCGACGGCATGGCGAGCCGACATTTCGGCGACAATGTTTTCGAACTCTTGCTGAATCCGCGCGATCATCGCATCGGAGTGACTGTTGACTTCGAAACCCAACTCGGCGTGATCGGGTTCCACATCGTAGCTAACGCCAGCGCGCATTTTGCCGATGCGAATTTTGGTGTAGGGACGGACGGGAGTCTCGATGCTGAGTATTCGATTGATAACGTGATTCAACACCGCAATGGCGCTCTCAGAGCCATAGCTACGGGATTCAACCGGCCGCACGTCGCAGGTGATGTCGCCACGAATCGTTCCGATCGAAAAAAAGTTTAGCCGACCAAGCTGCACGCCTTCGACGCAAATGCCGAAATCAATCGGGCGCGGGACGTGGTCGAGATGAAAACGCAGCCCGCGATGGTTGCTACGCTCCAAAGATTCTACCGAACCAATGAGCTGCAGATTACTTTCGAGTTCGATTCCAAGTTGGTCTAAGCATGTGGGCATCATCGACACGACTGCCGCCCCGAGCGCATTGTCGCTGACGCCCGGGCCGATCAAGCGGTCCGCCTGCACGAGGACGTTGTGGTCGACGTTCTTGGGCACAATGGTGTCCAGGTGTGCGACCAACATGATTGTTCGATTGCCGCTCTTGCCGGGGAGAAAGCCGACGGCATTCCCGGGGACGTCGCGACCGGCTTCCGGCAGACCCGATTCCACAAACCGGTCGAGCATATATTGTACGCGGGCTTCTTCCCCGCCGGTGGGAGAGGGAATCTGCGCCAGCATCACCAGACTGGCGAGCATCTCTTCACGGAGCGGAGAGAGTGCGGCCGGAAGATCCCTCACGTTCTCCAACATGTCCAGAACGTAGCTCATCTCATCTCTATCGGGCGCATCACGCTTATGCGCTGCCTGTGACTTATTCATGCATTCACCTTCATCCTTCTCCAGGTGAAATAGGAACATCCTGTCAAAGTGCAAACCGCATGAGATTCCTGCCAGACATTATTTACCATTTTACCCGAACGACGCGTCATTGTCGAACGGGTGTATGCCTGCTACTTCGGTGGTTCGGCCATTGCGGCTCAATCCTTCTCGTGAGTACTCGGCAGAAAGCCGACCGAAGACTCGTAGAATTTTTTCCGGCGATTCGGGACATCGGCGTTGGACGCAGAAGCCTGCTCCAAGTCCTTCAGATTCGCCGCGCAAAGGCGGCAACCTACTGTGCGAATGTGGAAATCCAGGAAGTCTGCGGTGTTGCGATCGAGCGTCCCGAGGAGGTACTGGCCCAATTGGCCGCGGCTGGGACACGTCAATCGCCACCGTCTCCAGATTTCGCCGACGCTGTGCGCTCCCTGATCGCGCTGCTGCAAGAGTTCGGCGGCGCGGCGGCGCAACGACTCTGAGTTACGTAGAGCGTTTTCGAGCGTCACCATCTCCTCGGCGGGCAACATTTCATCGAGAAAGCCCAATAGCTGATGATCGGAAAACACCGCTTCAGACATCGCAAGCTTTGCTGAACAAGCCAAAGTAAGGTTGTGAAAACGAACTCGTCGGAGAAACACTGCTCAGAACCAATCACTACGCAGTACCGATCATATACCGACGTGGGCCTGCTTGCCAGCACCGTCAAAGATGAGTAGCATAGACCGGCATTCCGGCTTGAGTCCCTTCGCACAGTGGTGAACGCGTTGAGTTTCAGTCAGCCAGACGGTATTTCGCTGGCCGGAAGCGACGGTTCTTGACTTGTTCCGCAGTATTTTCATCCGGGAGGCGGTGTGTCCGCGTCAGCCACAAGACCGACGATCGAGGAACTCGAAGACAAAGCGAAGGTTCTCCGGCAACACATCATCCGTATGACAACCGAGGCCGGCAGCGGGCACCCCACCAGCAGTCTCTCAGCTGTCGAAGTGGTCACCGCGTTATTTTTCGGTGGCTTCATGAAATACGACTCGGCTCGGCCTGACTGGCCCGAACGTGATCACTTCGTGCTCAGCAAGGGCCATGCCGTCCCTGTGTTGTACGCCGCGATGGCGGAGGCGGGTTATTTCCCCGCTGAAAAATTGATGACGTTGCGCAAGCTCGGCAGTCCACTGGAAGGACACCCTAACATGAAGCGGTTGCCCGGCATCGAGGCGTCGACCGGTTCGTTAGGGCAAGGATTGTCAATCGGAATTGGATACGCGCTTGGCAGCCGACTCAATCGATTCGCTTCGAACGTCTATGTGATGTTGGGTGATGGAGAATTGGGGGAAGGGCAGGTTTGGGAGGCCTTCGCAACTGCTCACAAGTACAAGCTAGGCAACCTGACGGCAATCATCGACAGAAACGGATTCCAGCAAACGGGCCGCACGAACGACGTCCTTGATTTGACTTCGATCGCAGAGAAGACGGCCGCGTTCGGCTGGGATACCCAAACCATCGACGGCAACAGCATGGAAGCGGTTGTGAAAGCTCTCGAACATACGGAATCGGTCGCGGATCGGCCGACAGCGATTGTGTCGGAAACGCGCAAGGGGTTCGGCATCATCCCTCTGCTCGAAGAGGAGGGCGACATGAATTACCACGGCAAGCCGCTGTCACCGAAATTGGCCGAACAAGCGCTCGCTCTCTTGTCATGAGGTGGCTCGAGCCGGATCCTCCGACGTGCGAGTTTTGCACGCGATTCGCAACCGGCAGAACGCCTTAACAACACTTGGCAGTTATGGTGCACGCCTCTTGGTAAGAACACCGCCGGGACTGGAATTCAGTTCAAGAACATATCAAATGCGGCCTGGGCCGCGCTAGAAACACGGACAGACTATGCGATTTGGTGAAGCAAGCAGATTGGAAGTCGGTCAGGCAACACGGGATGCGTTCGGAGACGCTTTGAAGGAACTCGGCGAAGAGTTTTCGAACGTCGTGACGGTCGACGGCGACGTCGGCAATTCAACGCGAACGGAGCCTTTTGCCCAGGAATTCCCAGACCGCGCGTTTAACGTCGGCATTGCCGAGAGCAATATGGTTGGCGTGGCGGGTGGACTGGCCGCATCCGGAAAGACGCCGGTTGTCGCCAGTTTTGCCTGTTTCCTATTCTGTAACGCGTACGATCAAATCCGTATGTCGGTGGCCTTTCCCGGCCTGAACGTCAAGTTGGTCGGCTCCCACGCCGGCATCTCCATCGGCGAAGATGGTCCGTCTCAGATGGGGATTGAAGACGTCGCGCTGGCGTGCACCCTACCGGATGTCTCCGTAATCGTACCCGCAGACGCACCGTCGACGCGGCAAGCCACCCGGGCAATGCTCGAGCACGACGGCCCCACTTATCTCAGACTCGGACGGCCGAAGGTTCCCGTGGTCTACCCGGACGGATGCGACTTCGAGATTGGCAAGGCAATCCAACTC